>WNFL01073663.1_pt1 | contig 13575 bp, 20 predicted proteins | sample 5400361 | NCBI WGS metagenome assembly WNFL01 (sample SAMN13153351, study PRJNA577476) | soil metagenome | isolation source: 40 cm soil on Douglas fir-dominated hillslope | place: USA:California | collected 2013-09-17
AAGTCGCAAGTAGGAATGGGATATAGAAGAGATAGAGGAGTGAGAGGGATGAGAGGGGAGAGGACAAATCGAATGGGGGTTGGAAACCGTGGTGGATTGCTGTGGCTTTATAGGACGAGGGAGGAGGGAATGGGGGTAGGCGAACAGGCGAGCAGGCGAGGGGGAACATGACGGAGAGGGGGTGGGTTGTATAGGATGGATTGGATGGATTGGATGGATCGGAAGGATGACATAATAATAATAATAATAAACATTTTGGCGCCAGGGGCTGAGCGCTAAGAGGTGTACAAATGGCCTGGCAAATGGCCTTGGTGCGGTGTGCGGTGTGCGGTGGTCGATTGAGTAGTAGAAGATCGGGCTTGTTCGTCTATCCTTTACACTCACACAAGTCGTTCACAGCTACCACTACAGCCGATCTCACTGCGGACCTCTTTCCCCCGCAATACGCACACTAGTCCGGGTCGCTTCGTTTAACTGCCGTTAGCCCATGAGAGCCACGGGCCATGCCATGAGCTACCTGCTACCTGCCGCGTCCCTGGCTCCCGAAGCACATCTTCGTTTCATTCAAACCCACCTCGAACAGTGCATCTGAGCCACTGGAACAAGTCCAGCGGTGTAGATGTAGAGCCCCAAAATGCCCCAGTTCGCCGTCCAAACGCGTTTCACCGCCGCCCGCGTTGATCAGATCGGATTGGATTGGGTTCGTTGCTGCCCCTCCAACCATGTTGTCTTCCCCCATCGTCTCTGCAAAACAAGCGAACAACCGTTCGAAACCATCTTTTCGGCCAGGGTCGCACTCACAACCCACGAGCCGTCCTGGGTCGTTTCCCGAGATACCTGCACGCACTCTTTTCGTCCCTTGCTCCGGCTTCTGTCTCCCGCAACTGCGACGCCGCGGCACTCCCATCCTCGAAATACCGGAGTCCTGCATATCATTCTCTTTCTTTCAGTTTCGGGAGGGCGCCTCACTCCACTCCTCAATGACAGACAGTTTAGCTATTCAATCACCTCTCTCTATTTCCCATTGGCTAAAGTAGCTTCGCCTATACACAACCGCTTCCCTGCACAATCGAATGGCCGTAACCTTGATAGATCTCGGTCCCGACGACGCCAATTTCCTCATTTCCTCACCCTGTTGCGGACTTGCGTTGTTGTTCTTCTGTGCGTCCCAATTTGGAAACAGAAAATATCCCAGACAGCCCATGTATCCACCAAATGTCGGTGAGCATTCAGCATTGACGTACGCAGCGTCGGAGAGATTGACACCCAAAATTAACCCAAACCAATAAAGCCTTTTAGTCTTCCCCAGAACCCAACAGAGGCCCTCCCGTCATCTGAACGGGTCAGGTGACAGAAGAGCGAAAGAGATTTCACCCACCTAGCGGCTTTTCCTTTTCCGTATCTCCCGTTTGCTGCGATTCGGACGGACTCGACGAGGCCGCCTCGGTCGGACGGTCCGCGGTCGGACGGCCTTCGATATCGTCAGCGTACATTTCCAGGTACTTGCGCTGGCGCTCGGTTAATGATCTACGATCAATCAAAAGAGGCGCATCCCAGAGTGTCTTGCATCAGCCATTACGCAATTCGACAGAGATCGAATGAATTGACCAACCTCGGGATCTCAACCATAAACGAGATGAACAAGTCGCCCTTAGAGCGTCCCTGCAACGGCGCCACGCCACGCCCCCGAAGCACAACGTCGTCCCCGGGTTGGGTGCCTGTCTGTACGGCCACGTAAACTTCCCCGTCAACCGTCGGCACGCGCACGCGCCCTCCCAAAATTGCAGTGTGAACTGGGACCCGCGCATCATGATACAAGTTGATCCCTTGTCGCCGCCACAACTTCGAAGACGCGATATTGACGCGCACCATAAGGTCGCCAGGTGACATATTGCCAGACATTGGTGCATCGCCTGCTCCAGGAACGCGAATGGACATGCCATCCTCAATGCCTAAGACGGGTAAATGTTCTCAGCAAGCACCCGAAATGGTGGTAGAATGGAGATAGATTCACCCGCCGGGATTTGTACTTCGACCTGCCGTCGCTCTTTGACCCTGCCAATGCCTCCGCAATCATCGCACTGAGACGATCGAGGTACGGTGGAACCGGCTCCATGACACGTGGGACAAGTACTCTCCATTGCGAATCCAGAGGTGAGCACAAACCGCTGGTTGCCGGATCCCTTGCAGGTGGGGCATTTTGTACGAGTCGCCCCTTTCTTGAGTCCAGACCCTGTGCATGTATTGCACTCGACGACTGGCGTTATATTGATAGTTTTCCGCGCTCCCTTGCACCCCTCCAAGAATGAAATGTTGACCATGGCTTCGATATCTTGGCCTCTTGATGGCCGTACGCGGCCACCTGTGGCCGCGCCAAATAGCTGAGAAAATAGGTCCCCACCTCCACCTCCACTGCTAAATGCTTGTGAAAAGTCAAAGCCACCAAAACCCCCAGCTCCAAACGGATTGCCTCCTTGGCCGAAAGCATTGGGGTCAAAGCCCTGCTGGGTGGAGGCTTCACCGTACGTATCGTAAGATGTACGTTTTTGGTCGTCACTCAATATCTGCGGGGCCCAGTTTGAATAGACAACACCGGAAGGTCCAATGAACCAACCTCATATGCAGCCTGGACGTCGATAAATCGTTCTTTCGACGCGGGGTCCTTGTTGGTATCTGGGTGGTATTTTTTGGCGAGCTATATGATCGATGTAAGTGGCCTAACCCATGGCGAAAATGTGTGCCGAGCCATACCTGGAAGTAAGCTTTCTTGATTGCTGCGGCAGACGCATCCTTGGGTAGGCCAAGGACTTGATAAGGGTCCTTTCTAGAAATACTCGAAGCGTGAAAAGCTCGCTGTAAGACGTTAGCGGCCCTTGCCAAGCGTCAACAGAGGTTTTTGCTCACTCGTTGACCGACTCCGGGCGAAAAACTTTTCTCGCGTTCTCCCCGCGATCGCAAACGCACCCGGCAATGTCTGGATATTAACGCTGACTCCGAATAATTCGAATGCACGCGTGAGTGGCAGGTGCGAAGAGAGGTCGTGGCTCTCGACGTGGATGCGAGCATGGATGCCGCGCAAGACAACCGCGGGGGCATTTCAGGGTTGAGGATTCGTCGTCGTCGTCGTGAAGCGCGTTCTTTGTTAATAAACGCGAGATAAATTGCGGTTCCAAGGTATTTGTGCTTTGTTATGGCCACATTCCAAGTTCCGAATCAAATGAAATCAAATGAAGAATTGAACCACAGGCACGTGAGAGCAAAGCAACGGGAGATGACGCGTTGCAGCACCTCCCCCCGCTTGACGTATTGATTCTAAAGCCAAAAAGGCCACCAAAAAAAGGCCACAGGACGTGAATGCTTGTTCCAGTTTCCAGTGTGCTCCCACCCGTTGTCCCTATTTGCCCGTGGACTCGGCAAGGCTTCATAGCCCCCCATGACGCCGGTTCCTCCTTGCCCGGGAGTTGGTGCGGCATGAAGTCAATATTTATTTACCCTCATCTTGATTCCCGTTATTCCTGTCTCAATGAAACGGCAATCCCTCCACTCCATCTCAAGGGAACCAAGCCGAGTCGAGTCGCGGTATTCCCCCTATCCTGGGTGAGTTCGATACCCCGTTGATGCCTGTAAGCTACCTCGGAGCGTGAGCAATATGCCAGTCAGCGCGCTGCACCATCAGTGGAAGCCATCATCAGGTCAACACCGGAGCCATCGGTCCTAGCCAGGTGTCCAATAGCCACTGCTCTGGCTCCAGGTACGCCGTCGGACCCCATTTGCCAAACTATTGGCGCCTAAACCTAAGAAAGAGACTCGTTCCTCGTTGCGCGTGCGTCGTACTACGGTCCGGTCCTCGATTAATTCCCCGTCGTCCCTACGTCCCACGAGATATGCAGCATCGCTCCCAAACCTAATTCCCAAATACCCGTATCGTCCCGCTGCTCCAACGCAACAGCACGAGATCCGTCGGACTTAGCCCCTTAACCCCTGCGGTGCTTGCGCCCCACTTTCTCGGTGACCGGGTGCCACCGAGGACCCCACATGTCGCTTAGTGGGCAACTCGGTACCCCTTTCGTCTCAACAGATGCCAAGTCCTCACAGATCTGATTACCGAAAGTTTCTCACTGGAACGAACCAGTATTTCTGCTCTTTCACAGTCAAGCGACACCCGAAACAGGGATACCCTCGGGGATTCTCCGATTTATCGGAAGTTGTGAGTGGACCGCTCTACGATAAACTCGCGACACCCCTGCGCTGTCTCATACTTTTCCCTCTGACTCTCAGCAATGCTTTCAGCAATGCCTAACGGCACCCCTTACGTACCTTTCGTTCTCGTGCAGGCTCTTCAGACATTCCTGCACCCTCCTCGCACATAGCTCGGGACTTTGGTTGAGTTGACATTTCCATTGTATATCCATGTGACCCGTAAATATACATTCGTGAGCAACGACCCGAGTAAATTGCATCTCAGAACCTTGGGTTCAAATTTCATTGTGTGTTCCGAATTACTTTTGGTTCTGGACGCGTTCACCAAGTAACCGAGTTTGCAGACGTAGATTCTATGCACCTTCTATCTATTTCAATACTATTCGACGTAGGTGCGCGCTTGCGTCTGGGACACGGTACGGTTTGAATGACGAAGCAAGCCAGGTGTGGTCAGCCGCTTTCCAGTACAGGCATTAAATATGATCTTAGATTTCTAACACTCAGAATCCATGTCAATCCGACCCTCGTAGCAAGACTGCCTTACTCCAGAATGCAGCATCTGCTAGCCCTTCCGGAGTTACCACGTGTTTTGACTTGGTGCTGACATGCAGAACTGTTGCTACAAGCCAACAAAGTCGGCTCTTTGATTGAAGCTTGTGAGGCTCGCTGACCGTCTCCTCCACATCCTCCATCCCTCCCCCATCCATATGGGGACGCGTCCCCGAACATCAGTTCAATTGTGACTAAAATTGCTCACAGCGGGACATATGTTATTGTCCTCAAAATAAACCAGAAAGAATCTCTTTGCGATCCTGCTATCATTCCCAGCTAGAAGGGATCGCTGAATGAGCCAGGGGTGGCAGTCACAACGTTCAGGACGTGACGCTGCCGCAAGTTCGGGGACATTCCATTGAGATGTTGCATTAGTGCGCAAGGGTGTACAGAACACAATTGAAGCCGAGGGCCAGAACCCCAGTCTTGTCGAAAAGAAGAGGAATCACGCCCGAATCTACGTTCTCGCATGACACGCCTGTCTTCCTCGTTGCTTGATTCGACTTATAACTGCACGAAGGAGGCCACTTCTGATATGCCTCAATGAATGGAAATTGACCGAACCAGAACCACACCCGAGGCCCAAAGATGAATGAAATACATGAATAGAACGATACCTTAGCTGTGGTCGTCTCCCACCGCAGACAGACAGACAGCCAAGAGAATGGAATGCAAGTCAGTGGGAGAACAACGACGATGGTGCCGCAGGTGGCTAACCTAAGCTAAGCGTCTTCTCAACTCAGAAAAGCATTTTTGTCTTTCAGAATCCGTTTTTGCCGCCGGCATTCACGGTGTAAACCAAACCACATGCCACCCGACATAGACGTCCAAACCATTCGATTTAGTTTGCTGGCAGAGAGTGTCGGTCGAGATCAGGGCCTCATTGATTGCAGGGGTGGCCTGTCTCCAGCCAGGCAGCACTAAGTGAGTAGTCGTCGTTTGCATATCAAGAGAAAATGGGGCAAGGACTTATCGTATCTAATTGAGTGGGCAGATACAGATAATCACGATGCGTACCGCACGGCGCAGAAGATGTAGGGTAGGTCCTCAAGTGACGATATCGCCATGAATTCCATCATCATGAGTTCAACTTTGGTTGCTGGACCCTCTTCACATTACGTTTATGCTCAGATCTGATCTCAGGTGACGGAAGTGGATAGGTAAATGCCCACGAATTTTCGTGCTTCTTGCGGCGTGAACTCTCCACCTTAGACAGTAGTACAACGGGTTGGCCCACGTAGTAGACAGGCGGGCGGCTCGGAACTCCTCGTGATGATTCTTGTCCAACAGAAAAAGAAATTACTCTCCTCCGTTGTTCATTGCTGTGTCCATAATCTCAGCTAATTCCAAGCAGAGATTCGCAGCGGACGAGGTGGCTCAAGAACATGTTTGGATGTGGCCAACACAGTTGGACCTTAATCAACTTCAACCAACCCTCTGATGGCAAGTGGAATGCGAAATGAAGGCACGATCCTCGCTGAAAAAAACACTGATCTGTAGAGCACCATAGCCCAAAGGGTTGCGGTTCGACTTTCCGTTCTCCATCTCGATGGCGCCTCTCCACGAGCCCAGCGGTGTGATTGCATAGAAAGAACCACTCGACTGGGATTCGGAGTTCCCGTCCTTGTTGTGAAAAGAGGCAAGCCATTATTTGCTATCCATGTGCGTGACTTCTCTTGACTTTTGGCCCCCACAACGTCCATGTTAATGTCTGCCATCCTGTTGGTCTCGTCGGAAAGCCTTTGAAATTACTTGGAATTTCGAACGGCCCCAATACGTTCGTGAACATCAACGTGGAGAGTGCGGACCTATGGACCACCAATACGTTCTTTCCCGGAATGAGTTTCCTCTTATATCTCACCCACTGTGCTCGACCATGTCGTGACGTTGAGACCCGAGGTTTGAGCTGATGAATCCCCCCCACATCAGGATGCACGCCAAAGGCAATGATACTCCCCTCAAGTTCCAATCGCACAAACCCTATTTCTTTCCATCACGAGCATTAGAGGGTGATGTTCACAGGATCCGCGAATTGAGGTATGGGTGGCTCCTGCAGGCGCAATCTATGGGTGCATAGCGTCCAAACAATTGGAGGTCGGCTTGCCGGCCTCCCAAGTAGGATCTGTAGTCTGTTTTCCGCTCTGATCGCCGCTGACGAACGCTATTTAAGATGGATATATGAAAACGGCTTATAAAGTGCCAATTCAGGATCTTCTCTGCCCACTTTACGGTTGAGGCCTTAAAGTTGATAAACGATAGGCTGTGTTTGAATGTACTAACACGAGAGTCTTTGCGCAGCCGGTACAGCATCGCGTGCGAGGATTCCCGCGCCGACGGCGAAGAATGGGCCGAGTGAGTGTGACGAAAGAGAGATTGGGGCTTATCGTTCGTGACGAAGTAGAGTGCATCAAGGAGATTGCGCCGCTGTTTTCGGTCTCCCTCTTTTTTGGGGTCCGCGCCGCGATGTCCAATTATAGAATGTATACTAGGGTCCGATCGCTTAATAGGTACACAGGTGCCTTTCACAAATTCCATGGAGTAAAGGAAGACATTATTCTTTCGTCTCCATTTTGAGGTCGTCAATCTTCTTACTGATCGCCTGTCCCTTCCTGTGGGCCTCGAGGAGACCAACCGATTGCGGGGGCGGAGATTTGAAATCAGCTGGTAGCCTCTCTTCTCCAAACCAGTTCCGTATCCACTCTACTGGCATCCGGCCAGTGGCGCGATCCACCATGATGGCCATTGCAAGAGCTATCTCCCCCCTCGAAACAGTTTGCTGAAACCCACTAGTATACTTCACGTGATTTTCTCGTTCACGGCGGATTTTCATCTTGATGAAATCGTCTTCAGTGGCAGCCACTCCATCGGTATCCGCTACCATTGCGTCGACAAGTCGTGGATTGACTACGCCTTGGTTGCCTTGGTTGATATCGAGATGCGCCTTTGCAAATATCAGCTTCGAGGCCAGCTGGAGTTTCCAAATTCACCATGGATGCGTCGTGCTCTAACTTATTGTGGGCAGCGAGATCTTCAAGGTTCAGCCTGAATCCGTTTCCACATTTAATAACACCTCCTCCGGCCAAAAGGACCGCGAATGGGCCCGATACACCGTAAACTTCCATAATCGCATTCTTGAGTTGGAAGAAAGAAACATTCTTTCCATCCCTTGGTCTGAGAAAGACAATGAACAGGTCCTCCTCGAAAGTTGACGACTACTCACAGGAACCCATGGTTGGCTAACGCATTTAAAGCAGGACAAGGAGAGCGGCTGGCACCATCGTCGGGCTTGAGAAAGGGATGATCTGCGTTCGCCATTCTGCGGGGCTTTATGGGACTGTGGAGGAGGGTGGAATACGTGCAGCAGTTGGATGACGGCCTTCATGACCGCAAGCCTCTTATTGCCCCCAACCTTAGACGAGTGTGTAACCAATGACGATTCTGGGCGGTTCATTTTGAATTGGGCCCACCGGTGAGAATAAATGCCCGGCAAGTCTTTCTGTGCTTGCTTTATCACTACCGCAATTCATGGCGCCCCGCTTGGAATAGAACACCCTGAATAGGTGGAAGACGAGTCGTGTCACCGGGTGCCAAAGCCTCCGGAACCCATCTTCTTGTTGCAGGTTAAAAGTGAAGAAGTCATCGACCGTAGAAAAACTGATGAGTTTCAGATTGTTCCTATGGGTTGGCGTCTTATCCAATGTTAATAGCAGAAACGACCATGTACACCTCAATTGTTCTTCGAAATACCTCCGATAGTCGGAGAAGATGTATATAAGGATCACGCTCATCGGTCATTCTCCGACGAGCTTCTGCACACGCTTCAATATAGAATCCTTCGAAGGGTCTGCGACAATCAGTTACCAATTCCCCGAAAAGGGCAAACGTACCATAAGGGTGGTCCTTAGAGGGTATCTCGAGAAGAGCCGGGAATGCTTGCTGATATCTGTCGACAGTGGGGCGTATCTTCTCCGCTATCTGTTCAGGAGTCAGGAGTAGGTTGGTGACGGGCCGTTGCAAGTAAAGAGCTTACGTGCTGGTTAATAAGAAGGATCGCAATGTCCTTACGGGAGGTAAGGTCCGCAAATGCCGCTTCAATAGTCGATATTTGGGTCTCTGTGCAAAGTATATTAGTGGGACCCATCTCTTCCTCTTGTAGTATGAAATGATATTCACTAGGGTCAACTATCAGGAAGTTTTTCTTCTGTTGCGGTCCGACGTGGCCGATCCCGGCTAACAACAGGCCAGTGATGGAATCCTGGAGAGCACGCTCAGTCCTCGCTGGTGCGTTTGGGGGGAATTTTCACCCGCCTCATCCCCAATTACGGCCAAGAGGTTTCTTCCTTCCTGGTTATGGGACATCCTGAAGCGAAGAAGCGAAGCAGCTCAACTGTGAGCTGCTTTGTTTCCACTTGAACCCAGACACCGATTGGATCAGGGATGAATGTGCCCAAAATCGCCGACGATGTCCTTCATTGTTCTATCTTCCCGTCAGTTGGTGCAAATGTTGCTGTCCTTGCTAGCCAAATATCGCGTTATGTAGAGCAGTTGCTCCCAAACCATATTTGGCACCGTGATTCCTTCCAGCTAGTCCTCTCAAAAGATGTAGGAGGTACACTAGAATGTACTATGCGTGTGGGGGACTCCGTCGATGATGAATGGCTTGTCGTCTGGCTTTTGTTCCAAATCAGCAAAGAATTCAATGTCGTTGCGAAGTGCGTGCATTTCCGTTGACCGAAACGACCAACTTACGGAACCGCAGCGTATATGATGCCGATGGCGAGTTCCTGCTCATCGAGGCAGCGGATGTTTTGCCCGCCTGGGTGACGCCAGAAAACGCAACGAATCGAGTATGATGTTGACCAACTTTTAGAGAGTAAGGCCAACTAATTCGATATACTGTCTAGGTCTGGGTTTCTCAAGGACACCTCCACCTTCTTCCTCTGTTGTACGTCTCGCCTTCCTCAACCAAACCGAAGCCGCGTCGTCAACTTAATGAACAAGATCGAGATTTGGAAATTAGCCATGAACATGAACAATACATATCCCCCGAGGACGCAGTCAGGTTTGTTCGAGATCCATTCAAAAACACGCAAGCACTGGACGAAGTTCAAAATGTCATCTTTTTACGTATATCAAAGTGAGACAACGAATTCAGACCCAGAAAGACTCGATTTCACGTAGTTTTAGGTATCCTGCTGCGATATCTCAACAAGTGCATCGCACCAAGGCAGCGTTACCTGTTGATATCGCAAGGTCCCTTCATGCGAACCCGTATCTAATACAAAGGGCGGTCGAGTGCTTCTACACACGCGACGAATTTCAACTCCGGGTATGCGGGACGCCTTCTTTGGTTTAATAAATCTAACTTTCTGCAGGCAACACAGAAAATGACCCGTTTTCCTCCATCTCCATCGGTTACAGTAACAGTGAAGATGTCAAGAACAGCATATGCGCAACTATGTGGACAGCGTTTCAACGCACCTCGTGTTTTTAAGCGACCGCTTGCACAAACAATGCAAGAGGAACGATGGTGGGACATAGGTGTCAAAATAGTGGGTACATGGTACCTCGGATTTGCCTGTTTTTTATTGATAATCCGCAAGGCTTGCGGGTTCGAAATGCTGTACCAAGAGGCTCGCACTCGAAAGGAAGGACTCCGGGAGAATGGGTCCGAAGAAGTGGTCAGTGTTACTCTGGTCGAGTTTATACTACCTTCTAAAGGTCGGACAGCCCGCGGCACAACTCGACGCACTCCATCGCGATTCTGCCTATCTCAAATACACCTCTGCGCTGGAGAATGCGAATTATTTCGAAGGTGAAATACCGGATAGTCAACAATGGAAAGCGAAAGAAAGGGAAGCAGCGAAGGTGTGGTTACAGATCCGCCGCGATGAGTATGTATTGGTTCCCATTTGATGAAAACTTGGTCCTGAGCTTTCTTGTCAGTGACGCCATTCGACCCTCATTCGCTGATGAGGTCAACGTCGCACTCAGCTCGGCTCCAGCGCAGCAGATCACATGGGACGAAGGAGAAGATCCAGACGACTGGCTAGAAATTACGCAACGGGATCTGGAGAAATCACTGAATGCCTATATGAGCACTGAACCCCATAACCGCGCTTACGCCACCCAAGATACTAGCATGGGGGAAGCAGAAGAGGATGTCGCTGCCACTGAACAAGCTGCTCGACTTAAGAGGCTTGCTGAAAAGGTGGATTCATTTGTCGAAGGGAAAGGTGATCTCTCAGGGGCTATGTTCGAAGAGTAGGTCGTTTCCTCGATTCAGCTCTGCGTTTCTCATCCCCCTTGAAGCGAACTTTCCGACAGCTCTGATGAGCAAGAGAGCGACGGTGAGAGCGAGGGTGAAGACAAAGCTGCGAAGAGACGAGCTGCAATGGATGCGTTAGTCGCACCATTGGAACCCGGGGAATACGGCAAGATGCCTCCAGAGTATCGGCACCAGAACTCACAACGAACTGCTCCAGCGACCATGGAACCAGGGCTGCAATCCTCTGTCAGGTCGCCACCAAAGACTACCACTAGCGCAGACTTTTCCTTGGACCCTCCACATAAACCATTCCGAAGGCCTATCTGGAAGGATAAATTTGATGGCGTTGATTCGGATGATGAGACGACCGATGAAGAGGGCGAAGGGCTGGGAAGCGACGAAGAGGGCGAAGAGGATCATCCACAAGTCGTGGATGAGGTGGAAATCGATATGGAGCAGGAGCAGGAGGAATTCTTGCGGTTCACGCGAGAAGCACTGGGTATTGATGACCAGGCCTGGGAGAAGATCATTAACGAACGAGAAAAGCGCGGAGGTGAGTCCATCCAAACCACACTGACGAAGGCAAGAATAACACCGTGAGCAGCCTACGTGCCCAAACTCAGCCCCACAAATACCGATTCACGATCCGGGGCACCAACAAGTACCCAGTCAGATTTGAAAGTGGGAAAGGAGCCGACCCCTCAAGGTCCCTCGGCAGCTCGCTTCTTCGACGAGATACCAAAGCTCGCGACTACCCCTCGTGCACCACGACCATCGCGTACGGGGCCAAGGCTGAATGCAAACCCTGACCTCGATTCTTTTGAAGCCGTCATGGAAGCGATGGAGAAGGAGCTGGAGAGGCTCAAATCTAGACCCGTAGAGCTACCGCCAAAGGTTTCCCTTGCATCGAGCTGGAGAGAGGACAAGTCGACAGTGCCGAAAGAGAAGGGCAAAGCTGTGCCACCACAGATAACCATGGACTATGACGGGGGAGATGAAGACGAGGATATGGAGGGTGTTGAACAGCAGATGGACGCGGAGCTCAAAGCGGCCCTCGAGAAAGACCACGAGGTCGTTTCGTCGGAGGAAGATGACGAAATTGACGATGAGCCACCGATGGATTACACTATGATCAAGAACTTCTTGGAAAGCTTTAAGAGTCAGCAAGGTATGGCTGGGCCCGTTAGTGGACTCGCAGGACGGCTGAACGGGGCCGGGTGGATCTTCCCTCGCGACGAATCATAGGCAACGAGTACAAAGAGTGTCGAAATGAATTGAATTGGCATGTCTTATACTAACGATCCCTTTCCGAGTAAAGAGTGTGATTTCCATTCCAAGTGGTAAGGTATTGCACGAGTCCCAACTATTCACACAACAAGGCGCATTAACCAACTTCCGTCATCATCTATTGTCGGCTAGTATCCACCTCCACGCTGAGGACGAGAAGGTAGCCCCATGGTGGCACGCAAGGGTGGCCGGCGACCGCCATCGTCATAACTCGAACGGCCAATACTACTCGACCCACCCTCGCTTCTCGGCATGGGTCGTCTTCCACCTTCGTACCCGCCATACGCTTCGTCGTCTTCCGTGGCTTGATACCGATCGCGCGGCGACGGTGGTCCTTGATTGGCCGATCCGCGCCCACCGGGGTCATCGTACCGTCCACCGGCCGGTGTACCTGTGGAAGATGGCTGCAGACGTCTCGCGTCACGCAAGGCTTGCAGCCGGGATGTCGCCCTGGACACGTTTCCGTTTCCATTTCCATCATCTCGATACGAAGGCGCTAGTGTCCGTCCGGCCGCGGGTGGATTTGGTTGGTTTGAAGCTGCAGCAGAATCGTAGATGTCCCGCAGCGCTCCACGTTTGGCTTGTGGCGGCTGTCGCTCGTACTCGTCGTCATAGCCTCGCCCCCGGTTGGAAGGTGCCATATTACTTCTTCGTCCTCCCCCCAAATCGTCGTCACGATCTTGATTGCGAGGTGGGGGTCGGGCAGCCTGTGGCCGGCGCTCGTGTTCCTCGAAGAGCCAAGGAGGGAGGTCGGCGGGAGCCCTGGCACGTTCAATATAGTACGCCTTGAGTGCACGGGTGAGACGAGTTTCACCGCCTGGAGGTGTTTCTGCGAGGGCGACATCAGAATTCGAATTGCACGCGTCGACGAAAAACGGAAGCGGGCCGACCTTCACCATCCTGGAGACTTACTCCATTCTCCCAGGCTTTGCTCACGTTAATCGTGAGATTTGCGGTCGCGGCAGTCATACGTTCCCAAAGGGTGTTTCCTGCCGAATTAGGATTTCCTCGGGTCGGTGCTGGTTCGTCTGATGGATGGCGAGTTAGCCAGTGCTGGCGGCAGGGGATTTAAGATGGATGGCCGTACCGAGTTCTTCCTCTCTCTCCCTGTTCTCCCGAACAACTGGTGGATTGCGCGCCCACCCACTGCGTCGTGCGGGCATCCTTTCGCTGTCGTCGTCGATGCTTGTGCGGGCCGAGGTGTCTACTGATCTGACCTTCATTCTGTCAAGTAGAGAGCTTCCAGACGAGGAAATGGTCGAAGCTGT
>WNFL01381403.1_pt1 | contig 13575 bp, 13 predicted proteins | sample 5400361 | NCBI WGS metagenome assembly WNFL01 (sample SAMN13153351, study PRJNA577476) | soil metagenome | isolation source: 40 cm soil on Douglas fir-dominated hillslope | place: USA:California | collected 2013-09-17
CAGCCGCGGTGCTGGTTGGTCTTGCGGCCCTCATCTTCGCGATGCTGCCACTTGCAGTGCTTGTGAGCGGGGCGAGCCTGGATTCGCTGCCGCCAGTTCTCACCAGCCTTGCCGCGATCCTGACCGGAACGAAGTTGGTGGCAGTTGCTTGGGGCGTGGTTCACGGGGCCTCATAGGTCGTCCCGCCCTGATGAAGGCTCGCGCTGCTAAGTGAGTAACAGGGTCCTGATCGTCGAGCCCGAGATCGGAAACATCGAGATTCTCAAGTCGTACCTGGTCGATGTCTCGGACGACATTCGAGGAATCACCGATTCCCGAAAAGTCGAGCAAGTGTTCACTGACTTCGAGCCGGACCTCGTGGTGCTCGCTTTACACATGCCCGATCCGGACGGGCTCGAGGTGCTGCGCCGGCTTCGCAGCGCGCGCGAAAGCATCGGCTATCTTCCGGTGGTCGTACTCACCGGCGACACGTCGAAGGTGGCACGCAACGCGGCTTTGATCCTCGGAGCCGACGACTTCCTCACAGAGCCCATGGATCGTGAGGAGGTTGTCTTGCGGGTCCGCAACTTGCTCCACACTCGTCACCTTTTCGAGGAGTGTCGCGGCGGTCGGTGGCCGCAGATCCTCTGAATCGGGAAGAGCTCACCCCGAATGTCCAGTTCCGGCGCGGGGGACCCTCGTCAGGGGACAATCTGAGTACGCCGGTGTAGCTCAGCTTGGTTAGAGCAGCGGTCTTTTAAACCGAAAGTCCGGGGTTCGAATCCCCGCGCCGGCACCACTTTTTTGTGTGCAAGTTCGGCTGATAGGTCTCAAAAGGCCTTCGGCTGATGGGTTACACACCTTCGGTTGATGTGTCACACCTACTTCGGCTGATTTGTCACGCTCCCGCGCATGAGCCCACTACGCGTGCCCAAGCGCCAGTTAGCGATTCAGCGGTGAAGTTCGCCGATCCAGCCGAGCCCTCCCGGCTGAGTCCGATCCAAAGTAGGCGCGGTCGCTTACGCGGCCTTTGTCTTCAGCAGCTCCAGGATCGTTTGCTGCTGCTGCAGGATTTTCTGCTGCTGCTCGAGCATCTGAAGCTGCGTGACGTTCATCGCGTGGAGCGTGGTCAGGGTGATGTGATCGGCTTCGGCGCGCGCGTCCTGGCTGGCGGAGATGATGTTCTGGCCGACGATGATGATCGGAAGCAGGACCAGCTGGAGGAATGACTGGCTCAACCAGGCGATGCCCGTGACCGTGTCTCCGTGCGTGAAGGCATGCCACGCCTGCGGGAATGAGACCAGCGCGACCAACACGAACACATAGGCTGCCCACATCGTCCCGACGCTTTTCGTGATCAGGACCGCAAGCCTGCTGTTGAACTCCCCGAGAGCGCCGGCTCCGTGTACCAGATTGCGGACTTGGGGGGTCGTGACGAGACGAGGTAGATGCTCGGTCGGCGCCGCCTTCGCGGCCGCGTACTCGGCCCTGTGCTGGGGACTGCTCCTGCGTCGCTCCACGTGCCGGTCTGTCATAGCTTCCCTCCTCGAAATTCAGGTGTTCTCGACGCGGAAATTGAAACCGAAATTGAGGCCAGGCTCGCACCGCCTGACTAGCTTCTGGGATCTGGTGCATCCCCTAGAGGGATGTCTTGTTGCCCGATGAGTCGCTGAGTTTCATCCCCAGCTTGCCCGACGCCTCGACCAATTCGAAGGTGAGGCGGCCATCGGGTGTGAGTGGAATCGTTCCGTCGAGGACGTCCGCGACCATGCTTGGAGCGGCGGAGTCGTAGATCTGTTTGGCGAGGCCGTCAGGCGCCTTGAACGAAGGCCTTTGAGCTTCTTTGCGATGACTCCTGGCAGGTCACGACTGACGATCTGCTCGGCCTCGTTGTGGTCCACAGGCGCAGCCTACCCCGGTCGAGGAGGGGCGGGAGTCCTCAGGGACTTTTCTGAATTCTCTCGATCTTGCGCAGGGAACTGAAGCCGAGTTCGTCGTAACGACCATGAAGAGAGGGTTTCGTAGCGTGGTGCACGGCAGTTCCTTAAGGAACCGCTGGTCGCTTGCGCTTGCTCTGGGCGCCGGTTTGACGCTGTCGTTGGCCCTGCCCGTCGAGGCGGCGACCGACACGCTGGATCAATCCCAGAACCTCACCATCGGCGCCGAGCAGACGCCGTGGATGGCTCAAACCTTCACCGCCGGGATGACGGGTCAGCTGGACCGCGTCTCGCTGGCATCGTTCACCCTTGCCGGGAGCGGTACGGTGGCGATCCAGTCCCTCACCGGGGTCTTCCCGGCCGGCACGGTCCTGGGCACGGCGCCGATCAGCGGCGTCTTGACGGGCAACCGCCAGTTCCACGACTTTGCGTTCACGCCCGGCATCTCGATCACGGCGGGATCGCAGTACGCGATCGTCGTCAAGATGCTGGGACGCTCGAAGCTGACCTGGTACGACAGCGGCGGCTACGAGGCCTACTCGGGCGGCCAGCTCTACATCGGCTCCTCGAGCTCCCCCTGGGCGACCGACCCCTGGTTTGGGGCTGACTTCGCGTTCAGGACCTGGGTGATCGGAGGCGTCGCGCCACCGCCGAACCAGCCGCCTGCCGTGGCCGCCGACAGCTCGACCGTCAGCGTCAGCGAAGGCACCGCGCCCACCATGACCGGCACCTTCTCTGACACCAACGGCGTCACCGTCTCGTTGACCGCTTCCGCCGGCGCGGTCGCCCAGACCGGCACGAGCGCCGGGACCTGGTCGTGGACGCAGCCGCCTTCCGACGAGCCCTCCGGGCAGTCGGTGACCATCAAAGCCGACGACGGCCACGGGCTCAGCAGCACTGCCAACTTCACCGCCACCACCACCGGGGTGGCGCCGACGGTGAGCATCTCGCGCGCCACCGCAGGCCTCGCCGCGGCGGCTCTAACCACCAGCGCGGCTTCTACTCCAGAAGGTGCGGCCGTCAACCTGAACGGGTCGGCCTCCAGCCCGTCGGCTGCAGACAACGCCGCCGGCTTCACCTACAGCTGGAGCGTGACCAGGGACGGAAGCTCGTTCGGGGCGGGAAGCGCTGCCGCTCTCAGCTTCACTCCCAACGATGAGGGAACTTACGTCGCCACGCTCAAGGCCACGGACGACGGCGGCATGAGCGCGACCGCGTCCATCACCTTCATCGGGACCAACGTCGCACCGTCGGCCAAGATCACGGGCGTCTACTGGACACCTCAGCTGGTCCTCACCGCTCACCAATCGGTGAGCTTTGAAGGGGACTTCACCGACCCGGGAACCGTCGACACCCACACCGCTGACTGGAAGTTCGGCGACGGCGCCACCGGCACCGGGTGGTCCGCAGCGCACGCGTACAACACGGCCGGGACATACACCGTCACGTTTACGGTCACCGACGACGACAACGGCGCCGGCCAGGCGACCACGACCGTGACCGTCCAGACCCCCCAACAGGCGCTGACATCGATCGGCGGCTACATCCAGAACCTGAAGGGGCTGAACGCCGGCCAGAAGAACAGCCTCATGGCCAAGCTGAACGCCGCCAGCGACTCGGTCGCGCGCGGCAACACGACCGCGGCCAACAACCAACTCAACGCCCTGCTGAACGAGTGCCAGGCGGACCTGAACTCCGGGCGCATCACGGGCGACGACATGACGGTGATTCGCAGCGCGGTCCACGCCGTGCAGGCCGCGCTCGGCACCTACAACCGATTCCTGGAGTGGTGGCCTCTAGGGGCTTAGACTCCGGGCCATCTCGATGGCCGGAACCGCTCTCCCACCCGCCGACCTGCTCCCTGTCGGCCGCCGCGCCAACCTCCCTTACCGAGCCCTCCGCCTGGTCGCACTTCCGCTCCTCAGGCTCTTTTTTCGGTTCGAGGTGGAGGGTCGAGAGAACATCCCACCCTCAGGCAACTACATCGTGATTGCCAACCACCTCAACTGGCTGGACGAGTTCGCCCTCCTGATGCTGTTCCCGCTCGAGCCACGGCTGCACTTTCTCGCCGACCCGACCGGCCTGGTCAAGCGAAGGTTTCAGTGGTGGCTGATCCGGACCACGGGCGGCTACGTGCCGGTCGTCCGAGAGCGCCATGGCGACACGGCCCTATACCACCACGTGGATCGCTGCCTGGAGGTGGGAGGCGCCGTCGCCATCTTTCCCGAAGGAAACTACGGGCCAAAAGAGGGCGAGCTCATGCCGTTCAAGAAAGGCTTCGCCCACTTTGCGATCAAAGCCGGCGTGCCTGTCGTCCCGGTCGCGCTGTCGGGGACGAAGGACCTCTGGTTTCGCAAGCCGATCCGGGTGATCATCGGCGCGCCGCTCTCGTCAGGCGGCCAGGACCCTACGTCCTTGACCCAGCTCGCCTTCGAAACGATCGGAAAGCTGCTCCCGCCGTATACGGAGCCAAAAGGCCGCCAACTCCTCCGCGGCTGGCTAACACACCTTTTTTAACCGAAACGGCTACCCAAAGTCGCCGCCCTTTTGGTAAGGTGCGGCTTTCCCGGTACCTGGGCCCCCGTCCTCCAGACGTCTCCGCTCCGAATGTCCAGGCCTGAACAGCGCCCCAGGGGTAGGGCGACTTCGAGGAGGAGCGTTTGGGGTTGGTGCCGCTTTTGCGGGCAGTCCTGGTTTGGGGCGTGATCCTGGCCAGCGTGGTCCTCGTGCGCCTGGACCCGCCGCCGGCCGTGGCCAGCGCCGTGGCGGTCACCCAGCTCAGCGCTTTCGACCGCCTGTCTGTGGTGCAGCAGACGCGCAACCAGCGCGTCGAGGCGGCACAGATGGCCCAGGTCACCGCGTGGGCGGCCGAGCTCAAGCAAGGCCTTGCCGACTACCAGGCGCAGCAGGACGCCCTGGCCGCGGCCCAGGCCCAGGCCGCGGTGATCGCGGCCCGCAGCAATCACGCCCCGCCGCCGCCGTACATCGCCAAGATCATCAGCGACGCCTTCGGCCCGCTGGGCCCGGCCGCCGTCCAGTGGGCGATCAACGTGGCCTACTGCGAGTCGCGATATCACCCGAACTCGGTGAACTCGGACAGCGGCGCGTCCGGTCTGTTCCAGTTCATGCCGGGCACCTGGGGCGGTACGCCCTGGGCGAGCCAGTCGCCCTTCGACCCGGTCGCGAACGCCCAGGCTGCGGCGTGGCTGTACAACCGCTACGGTCCGGGCCGCTGGACCTGCCAGGGCTGATTTCTATTCGACGACGGTGACGGTGAGCTCCAGCTGATAGATCGCCTGCGGCTGCTGGGCGCCCTTGAGCAGCATCGGTTCGTAGTTCGTTACCTCGAAACCGGCCGGCAGCAGGTCGCGCGTCGTCTCCGACATCAAAACCCGGGCCGGCCGCACTTTCGACAGATACGAGCTGTTGTTCACCGGGACGCCGATCAGCGTGAACTCGAGGCGGCGCTCCGAGCCGACGTGTCCCGCCACCACGTAGCCGGTGTCCAGGCCGATCCCGACTGAGATCGCGGGCTGACCGGCATCGATCAGCTCGCGGTTGAGGCGATCGATCTCGTTGACCATTCCTCGCGCGGCCTTGAGCGCCTGGGCGGCGTGGTCCGGCATGGGGTTTGGGGCGCCGAAGACGACGAGCATTCCGTCACCCTGGAACTTGTCGATGTTGCCGCCGTGGGCGAGCACGACATCGATCATCCGCTCGAAGTAGCGGTTGAGGAAGTCGACGAGCTCCTCGGCTTCCATCCGCTGAGACAGAGCCGAGAATCCCGCGATGTCCGAGTTGAGCATCGTCACCTCGCGCCGCTCCCCGTGAAGAAACTGGGTCGTCCGATCTGAACGCGCGAGCACGTAGTCGGTGACCTGTTTGTTGACGTGCAGCTCGAAGAGGGACCGCAGCAGCTCAGAGCGCTCGTACTGCCGGGCGTTGTCGATCGCAATCGCCGCCAGGTCGGAGATCGCCTGGAGGAACTCCTTGTCCTTCTCTTCGAAGATGGACGCGCGAAAAGGGTTGTCGACGTAGACGGCGCCGATCACCTTGCTTTTCGTGACGAGAGGCACGGCGATGATCGACCGCAGGTTCTGGAGGATCACCGACTGCTGGTCCTTGAAGCGGTCGTCGAGGCTGGCGTCGGTCGAGACGACGGCCAGGCCGGTGTTGACGACCTGCTCGATGACCGTCTTCGACCCGAGAAAGAGGCGCGTCTTCTCCGGGTCGGCCTCGCCGCCGGACATCGGCACCGACATCGTTCCGGTGATTGGATCGACGAGCACGATGAAGCCGCGTGAGGCCTTCATCAGGGTGATCACGCGGTCCATCACCTTGCGCAGCACCACCTCCAGCTCCAGGGACGAGCTGAGATCGCGCGCCAGCTCGTAGAGCAGGTGGTCGCGTATGCCTAGATCGACTTCATGAGCCAAGGGCACGGAGAGCATAACGAAGCGATCTTCAGAATCAGGCGGTTAGCAAAGCAGGCTCCCCTCCCCCGCAGGGGAGGGTGGCGCGCAGCGCAGGGTGGGGGGCGGTTCGCCGGCGGCAGCCACGGGTAAACTCGATTTCCAATGTCCACCGACGGATCACTCATGCCCGGAGTCGAGGCCCTGCTGGAGCGTCTGAACCCGCCCCAGCAGGAGGCTGTCACGCACGGCGACGGTCCTCTATTGATCTTCGCCGGGGCGGGCAGCGGGAAGACGCGGGTGCTGACCGCCCGCATCGCTTACCTCATCGCCACGCGTCGCGTCTGGCCCGACCGGCTGCTCGCCGTGACATTCACCAACAAAGCAGCGAAAGAGATGCGCGCCCGCGTCGAGAACCTCGTCGGGGAAGGGGCGGAAAAGATGTGGGTCGGGACCTTCCACTCGACCGCGGTCAAGATCCTGCGGCGCGAAGCTCAGCGCATCGGAATCGTCAACAGCTTCGTCATCTTCGACGACGACGACACGAGGGCGGCCCTGAGACGCGTGCTGGACGAGCTGAGGCTGGACCCGAAGCGCTACCCGATCGGAGCCCTGAGCAATGCGATCTCGCAGGCCAAAAACGAGCTGAAAGGCCCGAACGACTACCCCAACCGCAGCTACGCAGACGAGGTCGTTCGTCGGGTCTACGAGTCGTACCAGGAGGTGCTCCGCCGGTCCGGCGGCCTGGACTTTGACGACCTGATCATGAAGCTGGTCGAGCTGTTCAACACCGACGCCGAGGCCCTGGCCAAGTGGCGCGACCGCTTCCGCCACGTGCTGGTGGACGAATACCAGGACACGAACCGCGCGCAGTACGTGCTCGTCAACCAGCTTGCCGCGGAGCATCGAAACGTGGTTGTGGTCGGTGACGACGACCAGTCGATCTACCGCTTCCGCGGCGCCGACGTCCGCAACATCCTCGACTTCCGCAAGGACTACCCGGACGCCCACGTCGTGCGGCTCGAGCAGAACTACCGCTCGAGCCAGGCCATCCTGGACGCGGCGTACAGCGTCATCCGCAGCAACCCCGAACGGGCCGAAAAGCGCCTGTGGACCGAACGTGCGGGCGGCGAGAAAGTGATCGCGACCCAGGCATACAACGAGATCGAGGAGGCCGAGTTCGTCGCCGACGAGATCGAGCGGCTGCGGCGGACCGAGAACCGAGGCTACTCGGCGTTCGCGGTCCTGTATCGCACCAACGCCCAGTCCCGCTCGTTCGAGGACGTGCTCGCCCGCCGCCGCATCCCGTACCGGCTCGTCGGCGGGATTCGCTTCTGGGAGCGCCGCGAGGTCAAGGATGTGGTCGGGTACCTGAGGTTTTGCTTCAACCCTCAAGACGCGCTCAGCTTTTCGCGCATCGTGTCGGTGCCCGCGCGCAAGATCGGCAACGTCACCGTCGACGCGCTCAACGCCGCAGCACGCGCCGGCGACACTGACATCCTCTCGCTCCTCGTAGACCCAGGCCACGTTGCCGGAGTGCCCCGCGCCGCCGTCGTGCCGCTGCAGAAGTTCCGCACGCAGATCGAGTCGGTCCGCGCGGTGATGGGAGTCATGCGGCCGAGCGAGCTGCTCGACCACGTGGTGGAGATCATGGGCCTTCGCGAGCACTATCTCGACGGCACTCCGCAGGGCGAAGCGCGCATGGAGAACCTCAACGAGCTGCGCGGCCTCGCCGAGAGCTTCGACGACCGCGAGCCGGCGCAGGGCCTGGAGGACTTCCTGGCGGAGATCGCGCTGGTGTCCGACGTCGATGCTTACGACGAGAACGGCGAGGGAGTGACCTTGATCACGCTCCACATGGTCAAAGGCCTCGAGTTTCCCGTCGTGTTCATGGTCGGGATGGAGGAAGGGCTGCTGCCCCACCAGCGGGCGCTGGACGAACGCGAGGAGAATCCCTCGGCGGTCGGCGCGGCGACTGAGATGGCCGAGGAGCGGCGCCTCTGTTACGTCGGCATGACGCGAGCGAAGGACCGGCTTTACCTCAGCTGCGCCTTCCGCCGCCACCTTTACGGCCGCTCGCAGCCCGCCTTCCCGAGCCGGTTCCTGACCGAGATCCCGCAATCGATGCTGGGGACTCCGCGGGGCAGCGCGCCCGTCGCCCCGCCGCGCCAGGGCTACAAGGAGCGGTTCCAGGAACGGCAGATCGAGGCGGCGCCCGCGCCGCCGCCCGTGCAGCGGTTCACGAGCGGCGACCGCGTGAAGCACCCCGCGTTCGGTGCGGGGACGGTGGTGAAGAGCACCCTCACGCGCACGGACGAGGAGCTCGTGATCAAGTTCGACAAGGCGGGCCTGAAGATCTTGAGCGGCATGCTCGCCCCATTGACGAAGTGAGCAAGCGCAAAAAGGTTGTCGACCCGGCGGCCAGGGCCGGCCAGCTACGCGAGGAGATCCGCCATCACGAGCACGCCTATTACGTGCTCGACCAGCCCGAGATCTCGGACGCCGAGTACGACGCCCTGTTTCTCGAGCTGCGCCGGATCGAGGAAGAGCGGCCCGCTCTCGTGACCCCCGACTCGCCGACCCAGCGCGTGGGCGGCGAGGCTTCCGAGCAGTTCGCCAAGGTGCGGCACCGCTCGCCGATGCTCAGCCTGCAGAACGCCTTCGACGAGGCTGAGATCCGGGCCTTTGACAAGCGCGTGCGCGCGGCGGTCGGCGACAAGGTCATGTACTGCGCCGAGCTGAAGATCGACGGCCTCGCGATCAGCCTCACATACGAGAAAGGCCGGCTGCAGCGCGCCGCCACGCGCGGCGACGGGACCGTGGGCGAAGACGTGACCGCCAACATCAGGACGATCCGCAGCGTGCCCCTGACCATCACGCCGTTGAAGGGCCTCCCGGACCTGTTCGACGTGAGGGGGGAGGTCTACTTTCCGATCGCGGCGTTCGAAAAGCTGAACCGCGAGGTGGAGGCGACGGGCCGGCCTCGCTACGTCAACCCGCGTAACACCGCCGCCGGAAGCGTGCGGCAGATCGACCCGAATGTAACGGCGAGCCGCGACCTTCAGACTTTCATGTACACGCTGGACCCGGGCGGCCCGACCCGATCGCAGTGGGAGGTGCTCGGCGCTCTCGAGAAGATGGGCTTCCGCGTCAACAAGCACCGGCGCCGTTTGAGCTCGATCGAGGACGTGATCGAGTACCACGCCGAATGGCAGCGCCGGCGCCACGAGCTGGAGCACGAGATCGACGGCATCGTGGTCAAGGTCGACGGATTCGCCCTGCAGCTGGAGCTCGGTTTCGTGGCGCGTTCTCCCCGCTGGGCGATCGCGTTCAAGTACGCGCCAGAGGAGGCCGAGACCGAGGTCGAGGAGATCGCTTGCTACGTCGGGCGCACCGGGGTTCTCACGCCCGTGGCGCATGTCAAGCCCGTGGTGGTCGGCGGCGTGACGATCCGCAATATCACCATGCACAACGAAGCCCAGGTGAACGAGAAGGGGGTCTACGTCGGCGCCCGCGTCATCATCCATCGCGCCGGCGACGTCATCCCCGAGATCGTCAGCGTCAAGGAGCCGAAACCAGGCTGGAAGATGCCGGCGACGTGTCCCGTGTGCGGGGGAGAGGTCGTGCGCGAGGAGCCTTACATCGCGCATCGCTGCATCAATCCCTTCTGCGGTGCGCAGCGGCTGGAGCGCCTGCGCCATTTCGCGAGCCGCGGGGCGCTGAACGTCGAGGGGCTGGGCTACGCGACGCTCGGCCAGCTCATCGAGCGCGGGTGGGTCGAGGACCCCAGCGACCTCTTTCGCCTCACCAAGGAGCAGGTCGTCCAGCTCGAGGGCTTTGCCGAGAAGTCCGGCCAGAACCTGGTCGCCCGACTCGCCGAGAGCCGCCGACCGCAGCTCGGCAGGTTCCTGTATGCCCTCGGGATCCCCCAGNNGGACTTGCTCGCCGGGGATTTCGGCACGATCGAGAAGCTCCGCCGCGCGACCGAGGAAGAGCTGATGAAGGTGGAGGGCATCGGCCCGAACATGGCCCGGGAGGTACGCATGTACTTCCAGGGCCACGGCGGCGAGCTGGTCCGCAAGCTGCTCGCGGCGGGCGTCGAGCCGCAAGCGGTCGAGGCGCCGGGCGAAGGGCCACTGACCGGCAAGACGTTTGTGTTCACGGGAACGCTGGAGACGATGAGCCGGCCGGACGCCGAAGCGCTGGTCAGAAAGCTCGGGGGAAAAGCAGCCTCGACTGTCAGCTCAAAGACCGATTACGTCGTGGCCGGGCCGGGAGCAGGCTCCAAGCTCGAGAAGGCGAGCAAGCTCAAGGTCGCAATCCTCGACGAGGAGCAGTTCCTCGGCCTCGTTCCGAAGTGACGTTCGACTAGACTCGCCCGCGGTGCAAGCGATAAACGAGCGGAGAGCCATGGCAGCCACGCCCGCCTGGGTCTGGCCGGTGGTGCTGCTCGGGGCGGCAATCATGGTCACGTGGGCATGGTTCATCGTCGGATTCTTGTCGGAGCCCTCCGCGGTCGGTCGATCGCGCATAGTCCTCGTCACCTCGATCGTCTACTCGATCGGGGCCGCGCTGGTTGGGGTCGTCGGCGCGGTCGGCCTCGCGCGGAACAGGCGGTGGGGTCGCACGCTGGCCGGCATTGCCTCCGCTGCGATGGCCTTCTCCGTCGTCGGGGCGATCGCCGGGATTCCCGCGCTGATCGGCATCTGGTCGAGTCGCAACTCCTCCAGACCCTAAGCTTCTTCGATGCCTCTCTCTCGCGACGAGGTGCGCCATGTCGCCATGCTCGCGCGCATCGGGCTGGAGCCCGGTGATGAGGAGTTCTATGCCGAGCAGCTGAGCGGCATCCTCGCCCACATAGACCGGCTGAAGGAGCTGGACACGGAAGCGATCCCGCCGACCGCGCAGGTGGTCGAGGTCACCAACACGCTGCGAGAGGACGTCCCGCGGCCCTGCCTCAGCCAGGCGGACGCGCTGGCCAACGCGCCGGCCACGGTGGACGGTTTCTTCCGCGTGCCTTCGATCCAGGAAGAGGCGTGAGCGACTCCACGAACCTGACCGAGCTCACGATCAAGGAAACCGCGCGCCTGCTCCGCCTCCACTCGTTTTCGGTCGCGGAGCTTGTCTCGGCACACGTGGAGCAGATCGAGCGGCTCGACCATCGCGTGAAGGCGTTCCTGCGCTTCACTCCAGAGCTGTGGGAGAAACAGGCCGAGGAGGCCGACCGGCGAATCGCACGCGGTGACCTGGGTCCGCTGGTTGGGATCCCGATGGCCGTGAAGGACGTCCTGTGCGTGCGGGGTGTGGAGGCGACCGCGGGGTCGCAGATCCTCAAGGGTTTCAAGCCGCCGTACAGCGGCACGGCGGTCTCGCGACTCTTTGCCGCCGGAGCGGTGATGCTCGGCGTGACCAATTGCGACGAGTTCGCCATGGGCAGCTCCACCGAGAACTCGGGCTATCACCCGACGCACAACCCGTGGGACCTCGACCGGGTGCCGGGCGGAAGCTCGGGTGGAAGCGCGGCCGCGGTCGCGGCCGGCGAGGCGATGATCGCGCTTGGCACCGACACCGGCGGGTCGATCCGCCAGCCTGCGGCGCTCTGCGGCGTGGTCGGAATGAAGCCGACCTACGGCCGCGTCAGCCGCTATGGGTTGATCGCGTTCGCCTCGAGCCTCGACCAGATCGGTCCGTTCGCTCGCTCGGTCGAGGACGCGGCGATCGTGCTGGAAGCGATGTCGGGGCACGATCCCCTCGACGCCACCTCCTCGACCCGTCCAAACGACGTCCTGCGCGACTTCGACGCCGGCGTCAAGGGACTGCGGCTCGGCGTGCCGCGTGAGTACTACGACGTCGAGGGGATCGAACCTGCGGTGAAGTCCGCCATCGACGCCGCGATCAAATCGCTACGCGACGCGGGCGCCGAGATCGTCGACGTCAATCTGCCGCACACGGACTACGGCCTCGCCGCCTACTACATCATCGCCCCCGCCGAGTGCTCCTCCAACCTGGCGCGATTCGACGGTGTCAGGTATGGCGCCTTCACCGAGGATGCGCAGAACATCACCGAGGCCTACGAGCGCACGCGGCGCAAGGGCTTCGGGACCGAGGTGCGCCGTCGCGTGATGCTGGGCACATACGCGCTGTCGAGCGGCTACTACGACGCGTACTACGTGAAGGCCCAGAAGGTGAGGACCCTGATCAAGCGCGACTTCGACGCCGCCTTTGAGAACTGCGACGCGATCATCAGCGCCACCTCACCGACCGTGGCCTTTCCCATCGGGGCCAAAACGCAGGACCCGCTGTCGATGTATCTGTGTGACGTGCTGACGCTCGGCGGAAACCTCGCCGGGCTGCCTGGGATCAGCGTGCCCTGCGGCATGACAGAGGAGCTGCTGCCGGTCGGATTGCAGGTGCTCGCCCCCCAGTGGCGCGAGGACGTCGCCCTGCGGGTCGCAAGGGCGTATGAGGTCGCGAGCGGAGTGAAGGCGGAGGTCGCTCCTCTTGTCTAGCGCGGCGTGGGAGGTCGTCATCGGCATGGAGGTGCACGTGCAGCCGACCACGCGCAGCAAGATGTTCTGCGGCTGCGCCGTCGGCCGGCTCGGCGACCCGCCGAACTCCAACGTCTGCGAGATCTGCCTGGGCCTTCCGGGGGTGCTGCCCGTGATCAACAAGGCGGCGGTCGAGGCCTGCCTCAAGACCGCGGTCGCGCTCAGGTGTGAGATTCCGCGTCACACGAAGTTCGATCGCAAGAACTACATGTATCCCGACCTGCCGAAGGGCTACCAGATCAGCCAGTACGACCTCCCGATGAGCATCGACGGTCATCTCGAGCTCGACGGCCGGCGCGTCCGCATCCGGCGCGTCCACCTGGAGGAGGACACGGGCAAGCTCATCCACGCCGGCGACAAGCTGCACAAGGCGACGGAGTCGTTCGTCGACTTGAACCGAGCCGGCACGCCGCTGATGGAGATCGTGAGCGAGCCGGACCTGCGGTCCGCCGACGAAGCCCGCGACTACGCCATCGCGCTCCGCACCCTGCTCCGGACGATCGGCGCGTCGGAAGCCGAGATGGAAAAGGGCCAGCTGCGCGCCGAGCCGAACATCTCGATCCGCCGGACCGGCTCGGCAGAGCTTGGCGTGAAGACCGAGCTCAAGAACATCAACTCGTTCCGCGCTTTGCACCGCGCCATCCTTTATGAGGTGGTGCGCCAGACCGAGGTCCTCGAGTCGGGCGGAACGGTGGTGCA
>WNFL01092530.1_pt1 | contig 13574 bp, 8 predicted proteins | sample 5400361 | NCBI WGS metagenome assembly WNFL01 (sample SAMN13153351, study PRJNA577476) | soil metagenome | isolation source: 40 cm soil on Douglas fir-dominated hillslope | place: USA:California | collected 2013-09-17
ATTGACCGATGACCGCATCGTGCCGTTCGTCGTGGCGCTGCTGAACAGCCCGGAGGGCATCTATGCCGATGCCGTTCTGCATCGCGTCCCGGATATCCATGATCTCTTCAGCTCGGCGCTGGCCAATTTTCACGTGACCACGCGGCTCTACTATCAAACATGCGTATTTCTCTTCAGCCTCATGCCGCGCCGCCCGTTCGGGCATCAGTATTCGACCATCGGATTCAATCACGTCGGCAAGGTCGCCATATTGAATGAGATCAACGAGCAGGTTCGCCGCGGACACAGATTCCAACGTTCGCCCGGCGCGGCGGGCACGGTCGCGCTCGGGTTCACCTTTGACGAGTGCGCTTATCACTTGAAGGTGATTCGCGACAAGCCGACCAATTCCTACAAGTGGGGCGCCTATCCCGGAGTCGCGGCTGTGTCCGACAAGTACCGCGTGGTGCACGAAATCAACCGGGCCGGCAACATGCTGGACAATGTCATGTATTTCAACCTGCGATTGGACCGCGACATGTTCGACCCCGCGCTGCTGGATGAAATCTGCCGGCAGGCCGCCGGCAGCGTGCAGGTGGACCAGGGGTGTTTCTCGAGACCGCCGATGAAGATGCGACCCGCGCCGTGATGGTGAGCCTCGGACATTGCATTCGCAACAATGCCGCCACCAATATATTCAACAAGGACTTGGACTCGAGAAACTACGGAGTCGGAAGATACGGCCGGGTGTTCCTGTTCGACTATGACGCGGTCGAAAAACTGACCGATGTGAAGATCCGCACCAATGCCGGGCGTGAGCCCGGCGAGGAAGCGGTGCCGGAATGGTTTTTCGAGGACGGAGTGATCTTCCTGCCCGAAGAGCTCGAGCACGGCATGCAGCTCAAGAGCTCGTACGCGCGCCGCTGTTTCCGCGAAGAAAATTGCGATCTGCTGGGCGTCGAGTACTGGCAGGACGTGCAGCAGAAACTCGAGCGCGGCGAAGTCCCGGCCCTTCGAGTGTATCCCGACAACACGAAACTCGACGCGAAGTAGGGAACTACTTGAGCACGTACGCTGCGAGCTTGCTGTGAGTGCGGCTCGCATCGTCCTCGGTGAAGACATCGGCCGGTTGCGATTCGCGGACGAGGCGTTCGAAATCCGCCGCGGGCAAGGGGCGGCTGAAATGATAGCCCTGGTATTCATCGCAGCCGGCCGTTTTCAAGAAGTCGAGCTGCGCGGGCGTTTCCACCCCCTCGGCGACGACTTTGAGGCGCAGGCTGTGCGCGAGCGAGACGATGGCGCGGACGATCGACGCGTCCTCCTGGCGGCTCACGATTTCGTCGATGAACACGCGGTCGATCTTGAGTTTGTCGATCGGGAATCGGCGCAGGTAACTCATGCTCGAGTAGCCGGTGCCGAAATCGTCCACCGAGACGAGAACTCCCATGGCGCTCAGCTGCTCGAGGATCGCGATCGATTTCTCGGGATCGCTCATGACGGCGCTTTCCGTGAGCTCGACCTCGAGATAGCGCGCCTGGAGGTCCGCGTCATCGAGCGCGCTGCGTATGCTGTCGACCAGCCCGCTGTCGCGGAACTGCGATGCCGACAGATTCACCGACACTCGGAGCGTCGGGACGCCGCGCAACTGCCAAGCGCGTGTCTGCCGGCATGCTTCCCGGATCACCCATCCGCCGATTGCGCCGATGAGGCCGCACTCTTCAGCCAGCGGGATGAATTCCGCGGGGGAAACGATCCCGCGTGTGGGGTGCGCCCAGCGGATCAGCGCCTCCGCGCTGCGCACCTCGCCCGTTTGGGTATCGACCTTGGGTTGATAGTAGAGCTCGAACTGGTTATGCGTCACCGCGCTGTGAAGGTCGCTCTCGAGCTGAACGCGATCCTCGGTCCCCGCATCCATTCCCGGCGCGTAGCGCCGAAAGTTGCCGCGGCCGTGCTGTTTGGCCGAATACATGGCGGCATCTGCGTGCGCGAGCAGCGCCTGCATGGATACGCCGTCATCGGGATACATGGCGATGCCGATGCTGGGCGAGGTATGAATATCGATGGCCGCGATTCGCACCGGGGCGTGCAGCGCGTCCATGACGCGGGCCGCAAGGGCCTCGGCATCCTCGGCGTCGCCGATGGAGGTGGCGATCAGCACGAACTCATCGCCGCCGAAGCGGGCCACCGTGTCGGTGGTTCGCACCACGGTCAACAGCCGGCGCGCGACCTCTTGAAGCAGTTCATCGCCCGCGCGGTGCCCGAGGGAATCGTTGATGAGCTTGAAGCGGTCGAGATCGCATACCAGCAGCGCGAAAGACCGCATGTCGCGGTCGGCATGCGCCATGGCCTGCTGCAGTCGATCGTCCAGCAAGACGCGATTCGGAAGACCGGTCAATGCATCATGGGTGGCCAGATGCCGCAGTTGCTGATTCGCCGCTTCCAATCCTCGCGTGCGCGTCGTGATCACTTCTTCGAGGCGCAGCACATGTTCTTTGACCAGCTTGTCGTTTTCCCACTTGCGGCTGAGCGCCGTGGCGCACTGCAGAACCTCGATGGGTTCGGCGGGTTTGCGCAGCACCAGCAGCTTGTCGGAGTGGCCCAGTCTCGCCACGACCTCCGTCCAATCGTAGTCGGTGTGGGCCGAACAGATGACGACCTGCACGTCGGGATCCGTCGCCCACAGGCGCTCGATGGTCTTGAGGCCATCCCAGCCCGGGGGCATGCGCATGTCGACGAAGGCCATGGTGTAAGGACGCCCTTCGACGAGCGCCTGGTGCGCCATCGCCACGCCTTCCTGCCCTTGATGCGCGGAGTCGATGTCGAAGTTCGGGCGCGCCGCGGCGACGACGGCGTCGCCGAACAGATTCGCTTCCAGCACATCGAGCGCGGCTTGCGCGGTGTGCTCGGCCTGGACGCCCAACACCTTGCGAAAATCCAGATGGATGGCCGCATTGTCATCGATGATCAGAATCCGCCGGTTGGCGCGCGCAGCGGAATCAGGCACGGGCATACTCCGGCGGGCTGCACGGCAGCTCGAGCATGAATGTCGCGCCGCATCCCGGCCCGTCGCTCGTCACGAGCAGCGAGCCGCCGAGCTCCTGGGCCGCGAGCGCCCCGCTGTGCAAGCCGAAGCCGTGCCCGTCCACGCGAGTCGTGAAGCCGTGCGTGAATATCCGGGACATGTTTTCCGCGGGAATTCCCACGCCATTGTCGATGACGCAAATGCGCACACCGGCCGGCGCGCCTTCTATGCGCAGGGTGAGAAGCTTGTCGGCCCTGCCCGATTCATCGCACGCATACTTGGCGTTGCGCACGAGATTCACCAGAATCTGCAACACCTTGTGCTTATCGACGGTGATCGGCGGCACCTCGTTGAATTCGCGGCGCAGCGTCACGCCGTGACGTACGAAGGCGCCGGCGTTCAAGCGCAGGCTGTCCTCCACCAGATCGGCCACCGCGACGGTTTCGGTCACGCCGCACAGCTTGGCGTAGCTCTGCTGCATCGCCACCGTGTCCTTGATGTGTTCCAGGTTGTCGCGCAGCGATGCGAGCTCTTCGAGCGCCATTTTCTGATCGCTCACGAGCTGTTCGCCGAGCGAGGTCAGGTACTCCGGTATGCGCTTGCCGCGCTCGTCACTGGCGAGGAATTCGCCGACCGCCGTGCCTTTCTCCTGAAGCAGCGCGGCGAGGCGGGATATCCCCGGAGCTTTCGACTGCTTGACGCGCTCGGTCACGAGGCTGGCCGAGATATTGACGCTGTTCAAGATATTGCCGACATTGTGCAGCACATTGGTCGCGACTTCGGCCATGCCTGCCTGGCGCGAAGCGATCATGAGTTGCTTGTGCACCCGTTCGAGCTCTTCCGCCGATTCCTTGCGGGCGCTGATGTCGCGCAGGAACTCGACCGAGTACTCGGGCTTGCCGTCGCCTTCGCGAACCAGCGCCGTCGTTATCCGAACCCAGTGGAAGCTCCCGTCCTTGCGGACGTGGCGTTTTTCGAGATCGACGGATTGGACCTCGCCGCTCCACAGGCGCTCGAGTTCGGCCGATACGCGTGCGATATCGTCGCGGTGCGTGAGGTCGCCGATGGTCATGTCCGCGAGTTCGCCGGAGTCGAATCCCAGCATCGTGGAGAACGCGTGGTTGTAGCGCAGCAGTCTGCCGCGGCGATCCGCGTGGGCAACGCCGATCGGTGCCTGGTCGAAGGTATTGCGGAACATGCTTTCCGCCTTTCGCAGGTGATCGCGGGCGTTGACCAGATCCGTGACGTCGGTAATCGTGCCGATCCAGCCGGAGACGCCGTCCGCGGCGACCACCTGCTCCGAAAAATGGCGAACCTCGCCGTCATCCAGGGTGCGATAGGCGAATCGGCAGGGGCCGGGCCGGCGGCAGAAATCCGCCCAGGCCTGCTGCATGCGCGCCCGATCGTCAGGATGCACACGACGGGCCCAATCGTCGGGACTATGCACGGGCTCGAGCCCGAATATGCGGCGGTACTCGGCGTTGCTATAAACCATGTTCCCGGCCGCGTCCGCGTGATAAATGGCGACCGGTGCGCCGTCGAGCAGGGCTCCCGCTGATATGGCGCGGGGGTCCGGCGCCGGCGGCACGGTTTCGGCGGCCCGCGCGGCGGCCGGGCCCTGTGCCTGCCCCGCAAGCGTTCTTCCGATGGTTCGTAAGGTCATTGGCCTGGAATTCCCGCCGCGGTCTTCTTGGTCGAGCGCGCCCGCGCCGACAGTCAATTTATCGGCGTATTTTGGTATGTGGACATCCTCACAGGTGGCGAATGCATCACACGATGGGGCGCAAGACAGCGAATTGCGTCTCAACTATGAGGTTCCGCCGGGCGCCGGCGGGATGGGTATGATCTCCAGCATGCGAAACGTGAATGCAAAGACCCCGGGCGGCGCATGAATACCGCCGACGGCTCGCCGGTGCACGGGCCATGGAACCCGGGCATTCAGTCGCAAATCCCCCGGGAACTGCTGCACCTGTCGACGATCTTTCGGCCCGAGAATGTCTTCACCAGCATTGCCGCGGTCAGTGAGATGCACGGTCTCACCGGTTTCTCGCCGAGCGAGCTGGTCGCCTTTCGGCCGCAAAGACTCGCCCTGCACGAGCTTCTCATACGCGTCACCGCCGACTTCGCCGTGCCTGACGGCACCCTAATCGGCGACTTAGGGATCAACTTTCGCGAGATTGCGAGCCTCTTGTTCGAGCGACATCTCCTTCCGGAGACGGATGCGATCGCCGCGGTGTATGAGCGCGCCCGGCGTGAGCTGCGCGATGCGATGGATGCCGCCCTGGCGGGAGTAATGCCCGAACATTCTCCGCTCGACTCCGCCACGAAGCGGCCGGGATCCCGGCTGTTTGCACGCATCGCGCGGCGCCGCGCGGCGCCGATTCCGGTCGACCGCGGCTGGGGCCCGCGCCAGATCGCCGAATGCGAGCGGCTCGCGGGCTCGAGTGTAGATCCGCGGCAGAAAATCGTGTATCGCACGCTCGCGCGAGTGATGTCGGCGCTGTTTGCGACTCAAGGTCACGCGTGGGCCACGCGAGAGCTCATCGCGTCGGTGGCGACCAATATGGCGTGCAACGAATACGGCAGCGATTCCATCGGCCGGACGATCGAACCCATGCTGCTGCGCGCGTCACGCAGCGAAGGCTATCCCCTGCTGCCGCGGCAGGAGCGGCCGGTCGTCATCAACACCAAAGGCCCGTCGGCATCGGGCAAGAGCACGCTGCGGCCCCTGCAGAAAAAACTGGCGGGCGACATCGGGGTGCGATGGAGTGATTTCGCGCTGATCAGTCCGGACATCTGGCGCAAACAGCTCCTCGACTACGGGGTGCTCGGTACGGCTTACAAATATGCAGGCGCGTTCACCGCCGAGGAACTGCAGATCGTCGACCAGAAACTCGACCGCTACATGGCGCGCAAACACCGGCGCGGCGACATGACGCACCTGCTGATCGATCGGTTTCGTTTTGACAGCTTTGCGCCGGATTCGGACGAGGCGGGCAGCAATCTGTTGACGCGCTTCGGCCAGACGGTCTACTTGTTCTTCGTGATCACGCCGCCCGAATTGTTGGTCGAGCGGGCCTGGAAGCGCGGCCTCGAGTTCGGCCGCTACAAAGCCGTGGACGACACACTGGCGCACGCCGTGGAGGCGTACACGGGGATCCCCGATGTGTTCTTCACGTGGGTCCGCCGCAGCGACAAGCGCATTCAATTCGAGTTTCTGGACAACACGGTGCCCCTGGGAGAGCGTCCGCGAACCGTTGCCTTCGGCGACAACGACACGTTCAATGTGCTGGACGCCAAAGGGATGCTGGACATCGAGCGGTACGGACGCGTCAACGTCGATGCCCCAGCACCCGAATCCCTCTATGCGGATCGCAGGTTGCTCGAGCCTGCGCACAACACCGGATTCCTGCGACGCTGCATGGACGGATTTCCGGTGGTCAATTTCGCCGACCGGGCGACCGGACGAATCTATCTGCGCATCGAGTCCCGAACGCCCGTATGGATGGATGGAGCCCTGATGCAATCCGCAATTTCGGACCCCGACACCCTGAGCGGGATCAGGGCCGTTGCGCCGAGTGCGCTATCCGGCGGAGTGCCGGAAGCCGCCGCTCCGCAGTCTCTGCAAGGCCAGCAGAGCGCCCGCGCCGCGCCGACGCTTGGCCAATGGGGCGCCTAACTTCACGTCAATCGCCCTGGACCGAGCCCCAGGGCGCATTGCCCTAGGCGGATTGCCCGAGCAGGGTATTGAACTTGGACACCGCCGCGCGGCCGGACGGGGTTTGGCCCATTCCATCCCGCGTCCCGAGGCCCGCAAAGCGGCCATGACGTCCTGCACGCTCCAACATCGACGCCGGCAGCGATAGATAGAACGCGGCAGGCAACCCAAAAACCAGCGCGACACCGACAACGGTCAATACAACAAGCGCGAATGTTTGCATTAATACTTCCCAGTTAAGCACCATTTTGGTGCGTCACAATCGTTAGTTACCTAGATGGACCTTCCAACGCGTTGCTCTCATGAGCAATCGCGACACAGATATATTATATATCATGAACTTTTTTCCCTAGTGATTTAATCTAACCAGGCGTGTGATTTCTCTCATGTGTCACGGATTTCATTGGCAATTTCTAGCCCCCGGCCGCTGAGCGGACTCGCAGGGCGCGGGGTCAGCGCGGGCGTGCGCCATATGCCGGGGTGCGCTATATATCGGTATAGACAAGGAGATACCGGATCGGCGCAGCGGGCTGCCGGATCGGCAGTCCAGGGTGTTTGCGCGGGTCCAGGGAGCGCTCGCCGCGCCGGCGTTCAGCCGCCGGGCCGGGGAGTGCTAATCCAGGAAATCGCAGTTGCGGTCGACGTGCGCCGCGAGGTCGAGGGTGTGCTGCCGCGTGAGCCGTTCGGCCAACTCCGTGTCGCGCTGCTCCAGCGCTTCGATGATCTTCAAGTGATCGACGATCGAGCGGGCGGCGCGGTCGCTTTGCACGATCGTCGCGCGGCGAATGGCACGCACGTGAATGAGAAGATTGCGTGTCGCGTCGACGATGGTTTGCGAACCGCCCAGGGCGATGACCGCCGTATGGAATGCGATATTGGCATCGGAATACTCGTCCAGATGCTCGGAAGGCGGCGAGTTCTGAAACTCATCGAACAAGTGCCGCAGCCTCGCGATTTCCGCATCGGTCGCGTACAGCGTCGCGAGCCGCGCGGCCATGGACTCGAGCGCGGCCCACATTTGGATCATTTCAATCATTTCGCGCTTCGACTTGCGAATGATGTAGATACCGCGACGCGGTATGGTGCGAATGAATCCTTCCTGCTCGAGGAGCGAGAGCGCCTCCCGTATCGGCGTCCTGCTGACGCCCAGCGCGGCCGTCAGTTGCCGCTCATCGAGACGCAGTTCCTGCTTCGGGTCGTAGATGTCGGTGTCGGCGATCGCGTTTTTTAGCAGCGCATAAGCTTGATCGCGCAAACTCGTGGCATTCAACGGGCCTAGTACGAGCGGCGCCGCAGGCGCGCTGCGTTGAACCAGTTTTGCGATGGTGCTCATCAGACCCCCGATGCGTTTGTCAGGTTGCGCCAGACTTCCGAAAACATTGTACGGCTCAATTCTGAGCTCCGAGAACCCATAATCTGAGTTCCGAGAACCCATAACACGCCACAGATATATTATATGCAAGCAATCTGCATCTGGCGAGTTGAATCTCAGCGTGACGCCACCGGCTACCTCTCCACGCACAGCTCTCCACCAAGCGCAGCCCACGCACAGCGCAAATAGGTCCGTCGTTGCGTCAACCGCGGTTGCTTGACAGCTCGAAACGCCTTCATATATGGTATACCAGGAAGTAAAGAAACGGCTGGCGATATCGTTCGGACCCATGCGTCTGAATATTTTTCGGGGGGCTTCGGGTGGGTCAAGCGTGCCGATCTGCATCTTCGATAATTCGATTCGGACGGCTCCGTACAGCTTGTTGTCCATGGCTGGACGGGTTCATCAGTGCTGGATCCAACCTCTGCGCTGCGACTGCGGCTCGCTGACACTCCCCCACTCGATAAACGCGACTAAGGAGAATTAAATGAACGCGACTTCGGAAGCAACCAGATCCCAAGCAGGCTCGTCACCGCTCGGGAATCCATGGGTTCAGTTGATCATCGGCGTCACTTGCATGGTGATGATCGCCAACCTGCAGTACGGGTGGACGCTTTTTGTCGGGCCGATTGACGCGAAATATCACTGGGGCAGAGCGTCCATTCAAGTCGCCTTTACGATTTTCGTGGTGCTTGAAACCTGGCTCGTGCCGATCGAAGGCTACCTCGTCGACCGGTTCGGACCACGCTGGATCGTTGTGATCGGCGGCGCACTCTGCGGCATCGCCTGGTCGATCAATTCGGTAGCGGACTCTTTGCCCATGCTGTACTTCGCGGCCGCGCTCGGCGGCATCGGCGCGGGCGGCGTGTATGGCACTTGCATCGGCAACGCCCTGCGTTGGTTTCCCGGCCGGCGTGGCTTGGCCGCGGGATTGACGGCGGCGGGCTTCGGCGCCGGTTCGGCGCTGACCATCGTTCCCATCGCCAACATGATCAAGGTGAGCGGCTACCAGCACACCTTTCTTACCTTCGGCCTGATGCAAGGCATCGTTGTCGTCGTGCTCGGCTTCCTGATACTCGTGCCCCCGGCCAGTCTAATGATGGCGCCGTCGAAGCTGGCGCCGGGCGCCAGCCGCCTGCAGGCCAGACCGGTCGAGATGGTGAAAACACCGGTGTTCTGGGTGATGTACGCAATGTTCGTCATGATGGCTACAGGGGGCCTCATGGCGGTTGCGCAGCTCGCACCGATCGCCAAGGACTTCAAGGTGGCCGACGTCCCGGTCAGTCTGCTCGGGCTGACGCTGCCCGCTTTGACCTTTGCGCTCACGATCGACCGCATCCTCAATGGCTTGTGCCGGCCGTTCTTCGGCTGGGTGTCCGACAACATCGGCCGCGAGAACACGATGTTCATCGCCTTCTTGCTCGAGGGTGTCGGCATCCTTGCGCTCGCGAATCTGGGCACCAACCCGGTGCTGTTCGTCATCCTCAGCGGCATCGTGTTCTTCGGCTGGGGCGAGATTTACAGCCTCTTTCCCGCCACGGTCTCCGATACGTTCGGCACGAAATTCGCCACGGCCAATGCGGGGCTGATGTACACGGCCAAGGGTACGGCCGCCCTCCTCGTACCCTATGCCAACGTGCTGTCGTCGAAGACCGGCAGCTGGCATCTGGTGTTCATGCTGGCCGCAGGCTTGAATCTGGTCGCAGCGGCGATGGCGATTCTGGTGCTGAAGCCGATGCGCGGCTCTTACACCAACCGCGCGGAGACGGCGAGCCCCGCACCCAAACCGGCGTGACGCTGCCGTCCGATGAGTGGCCGTAGCGTCACACGGTGGTGATCGCGGACATTCCGACGAACACGGACCGGTAGGCTCGCGACGCTCCCCAGCGGAGCGGCGCGAGCTCACCGGGGTCGAGTAACTACTTGGTAACGGAGACAGTCATGCTCGGTACGGTCCCCAAGGTTTCGGACACGCAGGCCACCACGACCGCGGACGACACGCTCAAGAAGAAGGCTCGCGACGCCAACGTCATCTCGGGCGGGCACCTGGTCGCCAGAGCTCTGAAAAACGAGGGCGTGGATACGATATTCACGCTCTGCGGCGGCCACATCATCGATATCTATGACGGCTGTGTGGATGAAGGCATCCGCATCATCGACGTGCGCCACGAGCAAGTGGCGGCGCACGCCGCCGACGGCTATGCGCGCCAGACGGGCAAGCTGGGCTGTGTCGTCACCACCGCAGGGCCGGGTTTCACGAACGCGCTTACCGGCATCGCCACCGCGTTCCGCTCCGAAAGTCCCGTGCTGCACATCGGCGGGCAGGGTGCGCTGACGCAGCACAAGATGGGATCGCTGCAAGATCTGCCGCACGTCGACGTGATCACGCCCATCACCAAGTTTGCGGCGACCGTGTCGAGCACCGAGCGCGTCGCGGACATGGTCTCGATGGCGGTGCGCGAAGCCTTCAACGGCGCTCCGGGCCCGGCATATTTGGAGATTCCGCGCGACGTGCTCGACCGCGAAGTCGATCTCGCCAAGGCGGTCATTCCCCAACCGGGCAGGTATCGTGCATCGACACGCTCGATCGGAGACCCACGGGACATCGAGAAACTGGCCGACATCCTGGTCAATGCAGAGCGGCCGGCGATCCTGTACGGACAGCAGGTGTGGACCGCGCGCGGTCAGAACGAGGCGATCGCGCTGCTGCGCGGCCTGGATATTCCGGGATACTTCAACGGCGCCAGCCGCGGCCTGTTGCCGCCGGGCGACCCGCATCACTTCGATCGCACGCGCACCCAAGCGTTCGCGAACGCGGATGTGCTGGTGATCGTCGGTACGCCATTCGACTTCCGCATGGGCTACGGCAAGCGCATCAGCAAGGAACTGAAGCTGGTGCAGATCGACATGGACTATCGGACCGTCGGTAAGAATCGCGACATCAGCCTGGGGTTGGTCGGCGATCCGGGTGCGATCTTGGGAGCGGTGCTGCAGGCTGCCTCGGGGCGCATCAAGGGCGACAAGCGGCAGGCCCGCCAGCAGTGGCTGAAGCAGCTGAGCGAAGGCGAAGCGGCCGCCACTGAAAAGCTCATGCCGCTTTTCAAATCGAACAGCATGCCGATTCACCCGTACCGGGTGGCGTGGGAATTGAACGAGTTTCTGGCCGACAACACGATTTATATCGGCGACGGCGGCGACGTGGTGACCATTTCGGCGCAGGCCGTGCGCCCGCGCGGACCCGGGCAATGGATGGACCCGGGCGCACTCGGCTCACTGGGGGTCGGCACCGGCTTTGCAATCGCCGCCGGTCTGGCGAACCCGTCCAAGGAGGTTCTCTGCTACTACGGGGATGGCTCGTTCGGCATGACCGCCTTCGACATGGAGACGGCCAACCGCTTCGGCGTGCCGTATCTCGCGGTCATCGGCAACAATTCGGCGATGAACCAGATTCGCTACGGCCAGCTCGCAAAATATGGTGAGCAGCGCGGCAACGTCGGCAATCTACTGGGCGATGTTCCCTTCGGCAAATTTGCGGAAATGTTGGGCGGCTACGGCGAAGAAGTGCGCGATCCGGCGCAAATCGCACCGGCGCTCGAGCGCGCGCGCGAATCGGTGCACAAGCTGCGCCGCTCCGCGGTGGTCAACATCTGGGTCGACCCTCGCGAATATGCGCCGGGCACCAAAAACCAGACGATGTACAAGTAAATTCGGTCAAAGAGCAATGAGTAAAGCACTGGACGGAGTCCGCATTCTCGATTTCACGCATGTGCAGTCCGGGCCCACTTGCACACAATTGCTGGCGTGGATGGGCGCCGATGTGATCAAAGTCGAGAGGGCCGGCGCAGGCGATATTACACGGGAACAATTGCGCGATATCCCCGACGTCGACAGTCTCTATTTCACCATGCTGAACCATAACAAGCGTTCGGTGACGCTCGACACCAAGAGCGAACAAGGCAAGAAAGTGCTCGAGAAGCTGGTCAAGCACTGCGACGTGCTGGTGGAGAACTTTGCGCCGGGTGCGCTCGATCGAATGGGTTTTACGTGGGAGCGAGTTCAAGAGCTCAATCCGCGCATGATCGTCGCTTCGGTGAAGGGCTTCGGTCCGGGTCCCTACGAGGATTGCAAGGTGTACGAGAACGTCGCGCAGTGTGCCGGCGGCTCCGCCTCGACCACGGGTTTTGACGATGGGCCGCCCCTCGTAACGGGCTCGCAAATCGGCGACAGCGGTACCGGGCTGCATTTGGCGCTCGGCATCGTGGCCGCGCTTTACCAGAGAAACACCACCGGGCGCGGCCAGAAAGTGCTGGCGGCGATGCAGGACGGCGTGTTGAATCTGTGCCGGGTCAAATTGCGCGATCAGCAGCGCCTGGACCGCACCCACGTGATGAAGGAGTATCCGCAGTATCCGAACGGCAAGTTCGGCGACGCGGTTCCCCGGGCCGGCAACGCATCGGGCGGCGGCCAGCCGGGGACCATCGTCAAGTGCAAGGGCTGGGAAACAGATCCGAACGCGTACCTGTACTTCATCGCACAGGCACCGGTTTGGAAAGAGATCTGCAAGGTGATCGGCAAGGAAGACTGGATCACCGACCCCAAGTACGCCACTCCGGATGCGCGCCTGCCGAGACTCAAGGAGGTGTTTGCCACGGTGGAAGCGTGGACGGTGACGAAGACCAAGTTCGAAGCCATGGCGCTGCTCAACGAGCATGACATTCCCTGCGGTCCGATCTTGTCCATGGAGGAGTTGGCCAACGAGCCAAGCTTGCGCAAGACCGGCACCATCGTCGAGGTGGACCATCCGAAACGCGGCAAGTACCTGACGGTCGGCAACCCCATCAAGATGAGCGACAGCCCGACCGAGGTCAAGCGCTCGCCCTTGCTGGGTGAGCATACCGACGAGGTTCTGGCGGAGCTCGGGTACGCGGCCGCAGATGTCGCCGCTCTGAGATCGAAGAAGGTCATTTGAAGAGCGTGCAACGGACGATTAACGGGTGTGAGCAACAGACGCGTGCAATAGGCGTGTGTAACGGGCGCGTGCAGCCACGCGCGCAGCATTCGCTCGCAGCACTCGAGGAAATCACTGATGGCATGTGACAAGAACGCCGTTCGCAAGATTCTCGACCAGGCCAAGGCCGCCAAGCGCGAGGCGCTGACCGCGCCCGAGGCGCGGGGTGTCTGCGAGGCGTATGGAATCACCATTCCCAAAGAAGGCGTGGCGAAGACCGCCGAGGAAGCGGTCAAGCTCGCCTCCGACATCGGGTTTCCGGTGGTCATGAAAATCGTGTCGCCGCAGATTCTGCACAAGACCGAAGCGGGTGGAGTCGTCGTCGGGGTCAAATCGGCCGAGGCCGCGAAAGACGCGTACGCGACGATCGTCGGCAATGCCAAGAAGTACGACGCCAAGGCTGAAATTCTCGGCGTGCAGGTTCAGCAGATGCTGACCGGCGGCCAAGAAGTCATCATCGGCGCGGTGACCGACC
>WNFL01405796.1_pt1 | contig 13573 bp, 12 predicted proteins | sample 5400361 | NCBI WGS metagenome assembly WNFL01 (sample SAMN13153351, study PRJNA577476) | soil metagenome | isolation source: 40 cm soil on Douglas fir-dominated hillslope | place: USA:California | collected 2013-09-17
CAAAACATGCCGCGGTGGCGCTTGCAGAGCATCTCGCGATTCAATATGGCGATCGCGGCATCCGCGTTTCCGTGCTTTGTCCGCAATCGGTGCAGACTGCCATGACGACTCCCGGCCCAAGCGCTGCGCGGATCGATGGCGTCATGGTTCCGGCCGAGGTGGCGCGGATCGTGATCGAGGCGATGGAAGCCGAGCGCTTTCTGATATTGTCCCACCCGCAAGTGCATGAATACATGCAGCGCAAAGCCTCCGGCATCGACCGCTGGCTGAGCGGAATGCGGCGGCTGCGCGACAAGACCTATGGCGCTCAGCGCTCAGGCTGACGTCTTCGCCTCGATCTCCTCGATCCAATTCGCAAACGTATCCAGAATTTCGCGCATGACATCGCTGTCATTGCGCCCTGAACGCGCCAGCACATGAAAGGAATGATCGCCGCCGTCCACCAGATGCAGCGATGCCGATGGACCGAGGCTGCTGACGACCGGTTCGAGCAGCTTCAGCTCCGCAAGATTATCGCGGGTGCCTTGCATGAACAGCATTGGGACGTGGATTTCGGCGAGATGTTCGGCCCGCTCGCTGGACGGCTTGCCCGCCGGATGCAGCGGAAAACCCAAAAACGCCAGTCCATTGACGCCCGCCAGCGGCGCCTTCGCCTGCGCCTGCGACGTCATGCGGCCGCCGAACGATTTGCCGCCCGCAATCAGCCGCAAATCTGCACAATGTCGCTCGGCTTCCGCCACGGCCGCCCGCACCGCGGCTTGCGCTATTCCCGGCGGATCGGGCCGCTTCGTCCCTTTTTCCATATACGGAAATTGATAGCGCAATGTCGCGACGCCGCGCTCGCCAAGGCCTTGAGCAACCGCCTCCATAAATGGATGGGTCATTCCGGCGCCCGCGCCATGGGCAAATACAAAACAGGCGCGCGCCCCGGTGGGGCGGATCAGAAGCGCGGAGACGGAGCCCGCATTCCCGATCTCGATGTCAAGCTTTTGCGCGCTGGCGGTTTTCATTCGATCTGACCGATATTCGCTGCATGGATGGAGCACTATACGCCCGATAAAGCCGTTTCGGTGCCCCCAATCTGCGAACATGACAACGGCGTCGATCTCCCGCCGATGACGACGAAATCGGCATCAGGCAAGCTACGCGCAAACGCGGNNNNTCCTAAGTGTCCCGGCTGCGGGGGAAAGTTGGTCTCGTGCGTTCGACTGCGCAAGCCGAAAGCCAGAGGATTGTATGATGGGTACGTCGCAGGATTCGATCGACGACGGCAGCAATGCGTTTGATCAGCCGCGCCATAACTGGACGCGCCCCGAAGCCGAAGCGCTCTACGATCTGCCGTTCGCCGACCTCATCTTCCGGGCCCAAAGCATTCATCGCCGCAACTTCGATCCCAATCACGTTGAGACCGCGAGCCTGCTCAGCATCAAGACCGGCGGCTGCCCGGAAGATTGCGGTTACTGTTCGCAGAGCGCGCACTACAAGACCGACGTCAAGGCCACGCGCCTGATGGATCGATCGGCCGTCGTCGAGGTCGCGCGGCGCGCCAGGGATGCCGGCGCCAGCAGGTTCTGCATGGCGGCCGCATGGCGTAACCCTAAGGACAAGGACCTCGATCGGGTGTGCGAGATGGTCAGCTCGGTCAAGGACCTCGGCATGGAAACCTGCGCGACGCTGGGCATGCTGACCGAGGATCAGGCGAGGCGGCTGCACCAAGCGGGTCTGGATTTCTACAATCACAATGTCGACACCTCGCCCGAATTCTACGGGCAGATCATCACGACGCGCACCATGCAGGATCGCATCGATACGCTCGGCCATGCGCGCCAGGCGGGACTTAAGGTTTGCTGCGGCGGCATCGTGGGAATGGGAGAACAGGTCGGGGACCGCCTGGGCATGTTGATGCTGCTTGCCAACCTCGCCGTTCATCCCGAAAGCATTCCGATCAACATGTGGAATGAGGTCAAGGGTGTTCCCGTCAACGACACCGCCGAACGCCCCGATCCGATCTCGCTGGTGCGCATGATCGCGGTGGCGCGCATCATGATGCCGAAGAGCGTGGTGCGGCTGTCGGCGGGCCGGCAATATATGACGGACGAATTACAGGCGCTGTGTTTCGTGGCCGGCGCCAATTCCATTTTCATCGGCGATGTGCTGCTGACCACCAAAAATCCGCAAACCGATCGCGATGCCGACCTGCTCGGCCGCCTCGGCATGACATCGAAGCTGGACGACGCCGCGCCCGCCGAGGTCCCAGTCGCGGTCAAAGACGCGATCCAGGCCGCGGTTTGACGCCGATACGCTTCAAAATCGGGATTGCCCGGGAGCAGACTTTGGCGCTCCGACCCAGCAGGGCACGCTGAGGCGTTTTAAGTTTCGTTGGACTTGTCAAGTTTCGTTGGACTTGCAGGGGCTTGGGTGTTGGCGATCCCGGCATGACTCGAACATGCGACCTACGGTTTAGGAAACCGTCGCTCTATCCGGCTGAGCTACGGGACCGAAGCGCCGCAGGGTAGACGCGGGCGCTTGAAAACTCCATACCAGAGCGCAGTCGTGATCGCCAGCCTGTGGACCGCGCTTATGTTCGCATCGGGATTGAATCCCGGCCTGTTGCAACTGGCTGCAGATGTGACGCGCTTGTCACAGCGCGGGAAGAAGCGCTCAACTCGAGCGACGCGCTTGTCACAGCGCGGGAAGAAGCGCTCAACTCGAGCGCGAGAAACGACCGGTTCCGGGGTGACAAGCCGGCCAATAATGGCGACAATCCGCGCAAATCGTGGTGTGAGAGTTGCGTCTTGAGAACTGTGCTTTTGGAAGATTCGTCCGTGATCGTATCACGCAAATACGCATGGCTGGTTGCCGCGCTGGTCGGGTGCGCAGCGCTGACGCCTTTGCGCACGCACGCACAGTGGTGGAGCTTGCGCGCGCCGGTCGATTTCGAGGAATGCGCCGATCTCGCGGAGAAGGCGGCGAGCAAGGAAACGAGGGCGTCGGAACTCGCCGGATGCAACGCGAAATTTGCCGGCCGGCGCAAGCCCGGCGGCGGCTACACCTATTTCGACTTCATGCAGAACCGGAGTTTTGATATCGCGGGTCCGAACCCGACGCCGGAAGAACAGAAATATATCGACCAGCAATACACCGTCTTTCTCGACAAGCAGCGGCGAAGCTTCATTGCGGCGGCGCTCACGGCCAAGCAGGACCAGCAGGAACAGCAGCAGCAAGCGTTGTTGCGGAACGAGCAGCAGCAGGCCTCGTTGCGGAGCGAAAAGACGTCCATGCCGATGCCGCCGGAGACATCCGTCAAGCCAAAGCCCTCAGCAGCCGAGTTGAAGTCGCGCGCGAAAGCCAATTGCGCCAAGCATTCCACCTTCTCCTGCGAGTGGCCGGTGCTTTCCGAGAAAATCCAGAATATCAGGAAAGTGCTGTTCCGATCTTCCCAGGCCAAAGACAAGGCCAAACGCGACTGATGTCGGATTTGACCTGGATTGTCATTCCGGGGTGCGCGTAGCGCGAACCCGGAATCTCGCGCTGATCATCTCTGGATTCCGGGTTCGAGGCTTCCGCCTCGCCCCGGAATGACGCGCTCGCGTCAGTCACCTTCAGCGTTTCAATAAGCGTTGTAATCGCCGCCGTGCATCCGCCTCAGATGGCGCCGGTGAGCAGGTTTGGGATGCCGCATCACCGGCTCATAGATCACCGGCGCGGCTGCGGCTCGCTGCTCCTGCAACCGCGCATCATATCCCGGAGACGGCGTGACGGTCGGCGGCGCGGCGCTGGCCGGCATCGTCGACACAAAGCCGCAGAGCGCGACAGCAGCAGTTGCGTAAAATCGTTTCATGTCATTCCTCCCGGCAATGACGCGGCGGATGTCGACATCGCCGCTGATGCGTCATTTGCGCTTGATCATCGCGATTTCAAGGCAACTATGCGTGACCAACGATTAGAGCGTTTTCAAGCGAAGTGGAAACCGGTTCGCCTCAAGAAAACGCGTCAAATCGAGAATCTCGAGAATCTAGAGCCCCGTTTCGATTCTATCGAAACGGGGCTCTAGGCGCGGATCTGCTCCGGCGTCAGCCCGGGGGAACCGTTGCCGCTGGCCTCGGCGATTTTGATCAGCGCCACGACCCGGCGCGACAACGGCACCTGCAGCCCGTGCTGGTCGGCGATTTCGGTGATGACGCCTTGCAGATAATCGATTTCGGTGCGCCGGCCGCGCTGCAGATCTTCCCACATCGATGAGCGCGCCTCGGGATCGACCTTCATCGTGCGCCCCAGCAACACCTCGAATACGGCGTCGGGGAGCCGCAGCAAATGCGGCGTCCAGTTCGCAGGAATTGGCGTCGACGACACCGGCCTGATGCCGGCCGCCCTGACGGCCGAAAGCCCCTCCGCCATCTGGTCCGCGAACAGCCTGCGCCAGGAGCGCTGCGCGAGCTGCTGGCGCAGCGGCAGATCGGCCAGCGCATTGAGCGCGTTGAACAGATTGACCAGCAGCTTGCCCCACTGCACGCCGCCGATGTCGTCGGTCGCCCGCATCCTCAACCCCGGCACGGAGAGCTGTTGCGCAGTGCCGGTGTCGTCCTGCTCGACGATAATGTCGCCCGAGGTGGCGCGATGGAACCGGCCATCGCCAAGAGAGATCACGTTGAACGGCACTATTGCCGCCAGCACGCGCCGTCCCGGCAACTTTTCGCGCAGCACTGGCACATTGCCGACGCCATTCTGCAGGCTGACGATGACCGCATCCGCAGGAGCCTGCCTTGCAATCATGTCCGCCATCTCAGCCGTATCCGCGCTTTTGACGGTGACCAGCACCGCACGGGCATCGCCAAAAATCCCGGGATCTTCGGACAGTGTCAGCGCGCTCGATGCGATGTTGCGCTCCGAGCCCTCGAAGCTCGTCAGCCGCAGCCCGTTACCTTCGATTTCCTGGATCACGCGCGAGCGCGCCAGCATTGCGACGCGGTGGCCGGAAGCTGCCAGCATGCCGCCGACAAAGCAGCCGATGCTGCCGGCCCCGGCCACGCCGATCGGTCGGTTTGAATTCATATGCCTACCACCTCGCGGTTCGATAGCAGACTTTCGTGTTCGATGCCCGTTTGGCGGGCGTCGCGCCGCGGTTGGCGTGGCCGCGCCTTGTAACGGTCATGGCGCACCGTTATGTTTCGCGGGGTGGGGCTGGCACTCGGCAGGAGAGAACAATGGGTTTACTCGATGTACTCAACGGCATGCAGCAAGGCCCGCGCGGCCCGAGCAATCCCAGCGCGCAAAGCAGCGGAGGGATGTCGCCGATGACCATGGCGATCCTTGGACTGCTCGCCTGGAAGGCAGTCAAACATCTCAGCGGCAGCCAGCCGGGCGCGACCCCGGCGTCGGCCCCATCGCCCGTGAATGCCGGCCTGCCCGGCGGCGGAATGGGTGGCGGTGGTATGGGCGATCTTCTCAAGGGTGGGTTGGGTGGCCTCCTGGCCGGCGGAGCCGCTGGAAGCGTGATCAGCGGCGGGCTCGGCGACCTGCTCAAGCAATTTCAGCAGAACGGCCAGGGCGAGACCGCCAACTCATGGGTGAGTCCGGGCCCGAACAAGCAGATTTCACCGCCCGATCTCGCCAGCGCCTTGGGCGCCGATCAAATCAATAGCCTGATGTCGCAGAGCGGTCTGTCGCGCGACGAACTGCTCGCCGGCCTCAGCCAGCATTTGCCCGATGTCATCAACCATTTGACGCCGGACGGACGGCTGCCGACCGAAAACGAATTATCTGGCCGACTTTGATCTCGGCCGGAACCGCGGTTCCCTTCGCTTCGCACAGCACAGCTTTTTGAGATTCTGCTTTTCAGAAGAAGGACGACAGCCATGAGCGGCATTCTCTGGGTTATCATCGTCGGCTTTGTCGCGGGAATTATCGCGCGCTTGGTTTCGCCGGGCCCGAACAATCCCAGCGGTTTCATCTTGACCACCGTGCTCGGCATTGCCGGCGCGTTTCTCGCGACCTTCATCGGCCAGGCCATCGGTCATTACGGTCCGGATCAGGGCGCCGGCTTCATCACCGCGACGATCGGCGCGCTGGTGGTGCTGTTCATCTGGAACAGGCTGGTGGCGAGCCGGATGATTTCCGATCCGGGTAATAGATAAGGCGCGATCAGATTTTGCGTCATTCCGGGGCGATGCAAAGCATCGAACCCGGAATCTCGAGATTCCCCGATGTGCAATTGCACATCTGAGGTCTGGTGCTAACGCACCATCCCGGAATGACGGAGTCTGGATTGCTAGTCGCTTCTCACGTGATCAGATGCGCGCCCGCATCCATCCGCACCACTTCGCCGGTCATGTTGCTCGATCGCGGCGTGGCGAGGAAGCACACCAGTTCGGCGACATCTTCCGCGGTTGAAGCCCGTTTGAGCGGCACTTTCGCGATCACTGAATCGCGGACCTTGGCCGCGCCCTCGGCTCCCCGGCCTTTGGTGAACCACGGCGTATCGATATAGCCGGGACAGACAGTGTTGACGCGAATCAGCGGCGCCAGCGCGCGCGCCAGCGAATAGGTGATGGTGTTCAACGCGCCCTTGCTCGCGGCGTAGGCGATCGAAGAACCGATGCCGCTGATGCCGGCAACGGACGACACGTTGACAACCGCGGACGCGCGCCCGGATGCCGTCGCGCCGGCCTCCAGCAGACTTCGCGCCGCCCGCACCATCTGGAACGGGCCGATGGTGTTGACGCCGAACAGCCGCTGGAAATCCTCCGCCGACAATCCATCCAGATTTTCGTGCGCCATGTGCTTGGTGGTGCCGGCATTGTTGATCAGCGCATCGAGACGCCCCCAAGGGGCCGCGGCCGCAACGATCTTCCTGCAATCCTCGTCGCGGGACACATCACCCTGGACCACCACGACTTCGCCACCCGCGCTGCGGCAGAGATCGGCGGTCTGTTCGGCTTCTCTCTGGCTGGAGGAATAGTTAACGACGATGCGCGCACCGTCCTTGGCTAGAATGGCAGCGGTCGCGGCCCCCAGACCGGACGCCGAACCCGTGACAATCACGGACAAATCATCATTCGACATCCGCACTTCCTCATATGTAGATTTTGAGCACCCTGTGGCGGGCCACCATACCGCGCAGGCAAACGCGTGCAAATCCGCTGAATCTCCGTTGCACGGAATTAATTATTCCACGCGCTCGCTTCATGTCGCCCTTGCAGGCTGCCCTGCGGCGACAGGCGCTTGTCATGGCAGTAGCTTTTCCCCATCATGCGGTGCAAGAAAAGACCGCACCCGATGCAAGGCAGAGCCGAGCGGGATGTGTGCCGATTCAAAACGGGGAACGCTGTGGCGGAGAGTGAGAACATTGTCGCCGAGACCGCGGAAAAGATATTCGCCGATCTTGCCGACGCGCAAACCATCAACCGCGACAAGAATGGCGCCTGGAAGGCGCCGCTCTGGCAGGCGCTGACCGAGGCTGGGCTGCCGCTGTCGTGGGTCCCTGAGGATTGCGACGGCTCGGGCGCGAGCCTGGCCGAAGGTTTTAGCGTGCTGAGCGCGGCCGGACGTTTCGCGATCGCGGTGCCGCTCGCCGAGACGATGCTGGCGGGATGGCTGCTGGCGCAGTCGAAAATTGCGTCGCCCGATGGCCCGATGACGGTGGCGCCCGCGAGCCCGAAGGACCGCATCGCACTGAATGCCGACGGCACCTTGTCCGGGCGCGCGCGCGGCGTTCCCTTCGCCAAGGCCGCCAACCATATCGCCGTGCTGGCGCACGGAGCCGGCGGTCTTTCGATCGCGCTGGTCGATGCGGCCTTATGCCGGATCGAGGCCGGCCTCAATCTCGCCAGCGACGGCAGCGACACGGTGACGTTCAACAACGTTGCGCCTACCATCATCAAGCCGGCGCCGAAAGGTTTTGATCAGACGTCGCTGATGCTAATGGGCGCGGTGGCGCGAAGCCTGCAGATTGCAGGCTCCCTTGAATCGATGCTCGACATCAGCGTGCGCTACTCCAACGAGCGCGTCGCGTTTGAGAAGAAGATTTCAAAATTCCAGGCGGTGCAGCACAACCTTGCAAGGCTCGCCGGCGAAACCGCGGCCGCAATGACCGCGGCGAGCTCGGCGGCGGATACTATCGCCAACGCTGCGGGATTCGACGACGCGGTTTTTCTGGAAGCCACCGCAGCAAAAATCCGCTGCGCCGAGGCCGCCGAAAAAGGCGCGGCGATCGCCCATCAGGTTCATGGCGCGATCGGTTACACGCTTGAGCACATCCTGCATCGCTACACCATGCGGGCGCTGGCATGGCGCGACGATTTCGGTCCTGAAAGTTACTGGGCGGTCGAACTGGGCAAGCGCGTCGCCGCGCGCGGCGCCGATGAATTATGGCCGCTGGTTGCTTCGCGCTGAAGGACGGCTCATGAATTTGAAATCGATGCGTGCGAGTTCATTCACCTCTCCCATCGGGAGAGGTCGGATCGCTCTTGCGATCCGGGTGACGGGTTACAGCCTATCGAGAGACCGTACCCCCGCTCCCCAACCCTCTCCCATCGAAGTCGGATATATCCGACTTCGACAGATTAAGATGCTCAACTCGGGTAAACCCGAGTTGAGTGGGAAAGGGAGCGCGCTTCCGCCGCCGAGAGGCTCAGACTTTAATTCTCACGAGACACATCTGCGTTTGGAACGAGATCAGACATGACCGCAGCCCTCCGTTTCGATCCCATCCGCCTGCCGCCCGAATGCGAAAGGCTGCGCAAGGAAGTCCGTACCTTCCTCGCCGAGGAAATCGCCGCGGGCACCTTCGACCCGCACAATCCGCAAGGCGGCGATAGCGACGTTCCCGGCTTCAGCAAGCGCGTCGGCGAACGCGGCTGGATCGGCATGACCTGGCCAAAGAAATATGGCGGCCACGAGCGCAGCTTTCTGGAGCGCTATGTGGTGACCGAGGAGATGCGCGTTGCCAACGCGCCGACGCGCCGGTTCTTCGTGGCCGACCGGCAGAGCGGTCCGGTGTTGCTGAAATATGCTCCCGAGCACATCAAGATGGACATCCTGCCGCGGATCTGTCGCGGCGAGGTATGTTTCTCGATCGGCATGAGCGAGCCGAATTCCGGCTCGGATCTGTTCGCCGCCAAAACCAAGGCGACCAAGACCGATGGCGGCTGGCTGATCAACGGCACCAAGATCTGGACTTCCTCCGCGCAGGTCGCCAATTACATGCTGGCGATCTTCCGCACTTCGCCGCCGACAAAAGAAAACCGCCGGCACGGGCTGACGCAATTTCTGGTCGACATGAAAACGCCGGGCATCAAGGTCAATCCGATCGCGCAACTGACCGGCAAATCCGAGTTCAACGAGGTCGTATTCCAGGACGCTTTCGTCGCCGACGATCACATGCTCGGCGAAATCGACGGCGCCTGGAAACAGGCGACTAGCGAACTCGCCTATGAGCGCAGCGGGCCGGAACGCTTTCTGGAAACCTATTATGTGCTGACCGAACTGGTTCGCGCGCTCGGCGAGGAACCCGACAATCGCGGCGCCGAAGGGATCGGACGGCTGGTCGCGCAACTTCACACCATGCGCCGCATGTCGGTGTCGGTCGCGGGCATGCTGCACGCCGGAAAGGAACCGGTGGTGGAAGCCTCCATCGTCAAGGACATCGGCACGATCTGGGAACAGCAATTGCCGCAGCGGGTGCGCGACCTCGCGGCCTTCGTCGAGCCGGACGCCAGCAACCACGAAATTCTCGACACGGTATTGCCGTTCGCGATGAAGGTCGCGCCGAAGCTTACCATTCAGGGCGGCACCACGGAGGTGCTGCGCGGCATCATCGCGCGCGGGCTGGGTCTGCGCTAGGCGTGCGGACTGAGAGTTTTGAAAGAGCCATGCCGCGCGCTCGACTTACCTCTCCCATTGGGAGAGGTCGAATTGCGGAGCAATTCGGGTGAGGGGTTACGGCCCATCGATAGGCCGTAACCCCTCACCCCAACCCTCTCCCATCGAAGTCGGATGTATCCGACTTCGACAAACAAAGATGCTCAACTCGGGTAAACCCGAGTTGAGGGGGAGAGGGAGCGCGTTTTCACTGCGGCGAAAGCTTCGGCAAAAAAGCTTCGGCAAAACTGTGATTCATAACAAATAGTGGAGACCACATCATGAGCAAATTCACAGACATCGGCGTCGAAAAAACCGGCCACGTCACCACGATCGAGATCCAGCGGCCGCCGCTGAACTTTTTCGATATCTCGCTGATCAACCAGATCGCGGACGCGTTGACCGACATCGACAACGATCCGGAGGCCCGCGCGGTGGTGCTCGCCGCGCAAGGCAAGGCATTTTGCGCCGGCGCCAATTTCAACGATCCGGCGCGGCAGGAGCAAGAGGCGCGTGAAAAATCAGATCCGGCCTCGGGCCTCGGCCAGATCAGCCATCTCTACATTCAGGCGGTGCGTATCTTCCGCAACAAGAAGCCGATCGTTGCGGCCGTCCATGGCGCCGCCATCGGCGGCGGGCTGGGACTTGCGGTATCGGCCGATTTTCGCGTCACCTGTCCCGAGGCGCGATTTGCCGCCAACTTTACAAAACTCGGCTTTCATCCCGGTTTTGGGCTGACAACGACGCTCCCCGAACTGGTCGGCAAGAACAATGCGGAATTGATTTTCTACACCAGCCGCCGCGTGACCGGCGAAGAGGCTTACCGGATGGGCCTCGCCAATGAGTGCGTGCCGCAAGCTCAGGTGCGCGCCGCCGCCATGAAGCTGGCGCAGGAGATTGCCGAATGTTCGCCGCTCGGCCTGCTCTCGACCCGTGCCACCATGCGCGCCGGCCTCGCCGACCGCGTGATGGCCGCCACCAATCACGAACTCGCCGAACAGACGCGGCTGCGTGCCACCGACGATTTCAAGGAAGGCATCAAGGCCACCGAGGAACGCCGCGTCGCCAATTTCAAGGGGCGGTGAGCCATCCTCAACACTGTCATTCCGGGATGCGCCTCTTGGCGCGGGCCCGGAATCCATACTCCCTGTCGTGGTTATGGATTCCGGGCTCGTTCGCTTCGCTCACGCCCCGGAATGACGAGGAGAGGCTAAGCCTTCTTCCCCACCACCAGCGCGTCCACAATGGTGACGCCCTGCCCTGCAGGATGCACCAGCGCCGGATTGATCTCGATCTCGGAAATCTCAGCACTGAACCGCGCCGCAAGCAGCGAAACTTGCGAGATCAATTGCGACAGTGCCGGAACGTCCGCTTTGGCAGCGCCACGAAATCCATTGAGCAGCGGCGCGGCCTTCAGCTCCGCCAACATCGCGGACGCCTCGGCCGCACTCACCGGCGCGGGACGATAGATTACGTCCCTGAACAGCTCCGTGGTGATACCGCCGAACCCGACCATGATCATCGGACCGAACGTGGCATCCAGCAGGGTGCCGACGATGATCTCGACGCCCTTTTTCGCCATCGGACTGACCAGCACGCCTTGAATGGCAGCATCGGGTCGATGCCGGCGTGCGTTTTCCAGCAGCACCTGGTAAGTCGCGAAGGCTTCGCCCTTGGTCGCAATATTGACGCGCACACCGCCGACTTCGCTCTTGTGCGGGATATCGCGCGATTGAATCTTCATGACGAGCGGAAGGCCGATACGGGCGATCGCGGCGTCCAGCGCGGTTTTCTCCGTCACCAGCACTTCGTCCGGCAACGCAATGCCGGCATCGCGCAGCAGCGATTTGCTGTCGGATTCGGAAAGCGTGGCGGACTTCAAATGCGCGGAGATATCGCGCAACGGTAACGCCGCGGCATCGGCCGGCGCCGCCAGCCTGAACCTGGCGCGCGCAATCATCTGGCGCATGGCGACGCCGGCATGTGTCAATCCCGACAGCACGACGGCGCCGGACGCTGCGAGTTCCTGGCGCGCGAAATCGGATGGCAGCGTATAGGAGTAAAAGATGATCGGCTTATTCTGCGCTGATAGGACGGGCTTCAATTCCGTCTGCTTGAACGGCATCCGCGTCTCGCTCGACAGCGACAGCACCACCAGAATGGCATCGACTTCGTCCGAGACATCGAGCAGATCGATGCTCCTCTGCAGACCGCCGCTATGCACCCCTTGCGCGGTGACATCGACCGGATTTCCTGTTGCCCCATAGGACGGAAGTAGCGCGCTGATCTCCGCCTGGATCGGTTCTGATAGTTCCGGCACTTGCAAGCCCTGCATCGAGACCGTGTCCGCGCCCCAGATCCCGGCGCCGCCCGACACCGTCAGAACGGCGACGCGGTCTCCCTTGGGCATCGGATTGGTCGTCAGGACAGCTGCGATGGTAACGGCCTCGTCGAGATCGTTGGAGACGATAAAACCGTACTTTGCAAATACCGCGTCATAGGCCGCGGACCAGCCCGCCATGCTCGCGGTATGCGACGCCGCCGCACGCTCGCCGGCGCCGGAGCGGCCGACTTTTGTCACGATGACCGGCTTGCCGAGCTCCGCGGCTCGTTTTGCCGCGACGAGAAACTTGGCGACGTCGCGGATACCCTCGATGAACAAGAGGATCACGTCTGTCGAGGAATCCTGCACCATGTATTCGAAAAATTCGCCGGCGCCGAGGTCGGATTCGTTGCCGGCGCTGATGACGTAGCTGAGGGCAATGCCGAGCGCCTTGGCGCGGTGATAGATCGCAAAGCCGATGCCGCCGCTTTGCGCCACGATGCCGATCCGCCGCCTGGTCGCGACCAGTTGCGGCGCGCCCGGTTTGACATCGACGGTCGGGCTGAAAGTGGCGGCGACGCGTTGGACCTGGCTGTAGAATCCTTCCGCATTGGGACCGGAAATCCGCATGCCGGTCTTTTCGGCGAGCGCCACGATGGCGTCCTGCATGGCGGCGCTGTCGCCACCCTCCTCGGCGAATCCCGACGAGATGATCACCGCATTCCTGACGCCGACCGCGGCGCATTGCTCGAGCGCGCCGAGCACCGCGCGCGCCGGAATGATGACGATGGCAAGATCGATCGGCTGCCCGACATCCGCGATCGAGGAAAAGCATTTTAATCCATCGATATCGCCGTAATTGGGATTGATCGGATAGATTTTTCCCGGAAATTCATTCTTGCGCAGCATCGATAGCAGCCGGCCCGGGATTTTCTCCTGGTCGCGCGATGCCCCGATCAGGGCGATACTGTCGGGCGCGAAGAATGAATCGAGCGGATGCGGCATTCAGGGTGATCCTTTTCTTGTTGTTGTTGTTTAGCGCACGACGATATTGGATTAAAGCAACGCCTTCGGCGCATTGCCGTCATCCTGAGAGTACGATTGAAAATGTAGTCTGCTTTTTCAATCTCTCTAACAGCGTGAAATAATCCAGCTTCCGTCATGGCCGGGCTTGTCCCGGCCATCCACGTCTTTCTTCCTATTTGAGCTTTAGGACGTGGATGCCCGGGACAAGCCCGGGCATGACGAGCTAATCGTTGGCGCCGTCACGCCACGAGGCGAAACGCGACGCCGCCGAGCAGAAATGAATTGCCCGACACCGCATGGCCTCTGGCTCTGGCGGCATCGCGCACGGATGCGATGTCGCCGACCCGAAACGTCAGGGCGCTCATG
>WNFL01073775.1_pt2 | contig 13570 bp, 11 predicted proteins | sample 5400361 | NCBI WGS metagenome assembly WNFL01 (sample SAMN13153351, study PRJNA577476) | soil metagenome | isolation source: 40 cm soil on Douglas fir-dominated hillslope | place: USA:California | collected 2013-09-17
TACAATTAACATCAGGCAATTATATCATGAGGATTTGCCATTTTCACACTATTTAAAAAGGACACCCCCATAAGGACTATCCTTATTTAGAGAATAAATAAATCCTATTTACTTTTTTGCTTTGCTTTTTGACGCTTTAAGCTTTGCAATATCTTTTTTAGTTGCAAGACCTAACTCATCAATAACTTTTCCAAGTTGGGAAACTACAGTCTTTTTTACCTTGTCCTGTCTGGATCTTAATTGTTCCTTTACCTTCTCAACTGCTTCTCTCCCGTCTTTAGTTGAAATAACTTTATTTCTATCTAATACATCTATGAGTTCATCTGATGCATCTTTTGTAAGATATGCAAGACTTGATCCGAGTAGAACTACCTTATCAAGTAATGTATCTTTTCCTTGTTTTTTTGCTGCTGCCATTAATTCACCCCCTTCCTGCCTTCAAAAATCTTACCAAACACAAAAAACAAAAGCAATGGCGTTGCAATAGTTATGATATTCCTGTATGTGGAGGTGATTACAGGCGCAGACATAACTATAGGAAAAGAGACAATAAGAGAAGACATTGCAAGGACTCCTGTCTGTAAAAAGGATGCAGTTGACGGGGTTGAGGAAAAATTTTTTACTTTTGCTAACTCACCATGATTAATAAGTTTCTCTAGCTCTGTAAGTGTCTGCGGTAATTTTTTCCCAGCTTCTACAAGTTCAAAAAGGCTATTGTATACAGTTTCTTTTGAGATTTCAGATGAAAGCATTTGTGTCATACATTTTTCAACCTCCGGCTTAAGAATTTCTATAAGGGAAGATCTAAGTCCTATTTGGCCTGCAACAGAATCTATCTGAGCAATAGTCTTTAGTGCAATAATTAAGCCTTTACTGTAGGTCATAGAATATTTTCGAGAGATAATAAAAAGCATGGAGATAAAATGATTAAGTCCGACTTTACTACCGCTACTTTCGTGTAGGCTGTGTAATTCATCAGCCAATTGTTGATGCAATTTCCCCAAATCTTCTTTAGAGAGATCGCTTACTATTAGTGATTGAAGGACCTTCAATAATGCTTCAGGGTTATCCTGGACTATTGCCAGAAGTATGAAAAGTATTTGTGCATGTTCTTCTGCGTCCAAAGAGCCAATAATACCAAAGTCCACAAAGGCAATCTTATTATTTTTTTGGACGATGATATTAGCAGGATGCAGATCTCCATGGAAGAATTTATCTACAAGGGCCTGTTTTGCAATAGACTCAACTGTTCTTTTGATAAGTAAATCTGGATTAATTTTATAGTCAAGTTTTACATCATAGAGTGTTGGAGCATGTTGATTTTTCATAATATTCAGCAGTTGATTTACAGTTAGGCCTTCAACATAACTCATTACGAGAACCCTCTTTGTTGTATGTTCCCAGTAGACACGGGGTATTGAAACGCCTTCAATATCAGCCATATTCTCTCTAAATTTATCCGCTCTTTTGCCTTCAACGCTAAAATCAAGCTCATTTGTAACCCACTCCACAAATTCTTGATACAGATATGAAAACTTTAAACTACTGTGCGGAGTGAGGGAATCTATGATTTTGCATATAGTTTTAAAAACAGGCAAATCATTCTGAATAACTTTTTCTATACCAGGTCTTTGTACCTTTATTGCAACTGGATGCCCCGAAAGAAGCATGCCTTTTTGAACCTGGGCAATAGAAGCAGTGCCAATGGGTTCATGATCTATCTTCTTATAGACTTTGGATAAAGGCATACCGGATTCCTTCTCAATAATCTCTGTAACTATTGAAAATGGAATAATGGGTTCTTCATCTAAGAGATTTCTTAATTCTTGAGAAAGTTCAAGTCCAACTATATCTGGCCGTGCTGATAGTAATTGACCGAGTTTTATAAAGGTTATTCCAAGATCCTGAAGAGCAAATCGTATATTTATTATTGTTTTTTTAAATCGCTTTGATTCTGGATTATTTTTAGTAAATGTAAATACGATAAATAGAGGAATAAGCCCTTGGCAAATAACAAAAAATCTTCCCAGTGATTTCATGGTCTTACTTTAAATATAGCAGGGCAAGAATTTAAGTTCAACTAGGGTGATCCATTCTTCTTCTTGACATAGTTTATAGTTTATAGTTTACTATTAACTATAAACTATAAACTATGATTACTGATACTAAAGACAAAATTATTTCATATATTGCTTCCCATAAGAAAACAAGACCTCATGACCTTGTAAAATTACTGGGAATTAGCCATGTTGCTGTTCATAAGCAACTGAGGAGACTTTTAAATGATGGAAAGATAAAAAAAACAGGTACGCCACCGCTTGTTTTTTACTCATCTCCAGATAGAATGCTAGAACTAGAGGAAATAAAAAGACAAATATTACCCATACTTAAAAAAGCCGACGTGAAAAAAGCAGCCATATTTGGTTCTTATGCCAGGGGAGATAATACTAAAGAGAGCGATATTGATATTCTTGTTGATTTACCAAGAGGAAAAACATTATTTGACCTTTCAGGTTTGAAAATAAATCTAGAGGAAAAACTAGAAAAAAAAGTAGATGTGGTTACTTATAATGGGATAAGTAAATATATTAAAGATTCTGTTTTAAGTAGCCAATATTCTGTTTTATGAAAAAAGACCCTCTTGTATACTTACACCAAATATTAGACTGTATAAACTTGGTACAAAAAAATTTGAAAGATGTTTCAGAACGTAAATTTTACCGCTCAGATGTGCTTAAAGGGTTTGCTGAAAGAGAATTGGAAATTATTGGAGAAGCAAGCACAAGGATTCCTAAAGAATTTAAAGCAAAATATTCACAAGTTCCATGGCATGAAATTGTAGCTACAAGAAATTTTCTTATTCACGAATACGAAGATGTTGAGGATCCTATTGTGTGGGACACTATATCAAATGGTTTTCCGACTTTTAAAAAGCAAATAGAAGAAATTCTGAAAAAAGAATCAAAATAAAATTTATTTTCGTCCACGCTTGTCAAGCAAGCGAGCTCCTTCTCTTCGTTCAGTGCGCTCCCCATGTCTTGAGGGTGTCGGAGACTTGCTTATTAGGCTGTCCATTACTTAGGTTATCCAAAATAAAATGCATTGTGTCTACGGCTTTTTGCTCAGTTGCAGGATTAACAACTTTTCCTTTAGTATCAACTGCTTCTTCATGATAGAAAAGTGCTAATGCGTAATATGCGTCAGTATAATTTGGTTTTAGCTTAACTGCATTTAGCTCACTTTCCAGTCCTTTATCCAGTTGTTGGTTTTGACCATACAAAAGACCTAAGTTATACATAACTTTTGCATCTGTTGGAGCAAGCTCACTTGTTTTTTGGATCGCTTCAAGTGCGGTTGGAAGATAACGCGAGTCAAGTTGAGACAGAATATAAAATATCCTTACACGTGATTTCCAATACGTAATATTATTTGGATAAAGAGTCACAATATTCGTATTAACATCTACAGCTTCTTTTAAAAGGCTTGAGGCAAGAGAAGCATCTGCCTGATACTTTTGCATGGCTAAAACAGCATCATTAACCGCCAATTCATCTTGGAAAGTTGGTTCTGATGGCACAGATTTAGCTGCATCATGGAGAGGGACAGATGCAGCTTCATTAGCTCCTGCATGATCTAGGTTATATCCAAGTGCATATGAAATATCAGCTTCCCAAAATACAAAAAGATAACCCAAGCTCCATAATGATATAAGTGCTACAACTGTGATTCCAATCCACTGAAGAGGAGAGGGGGATTTGCCAGTACTTGGTATTTGCTTGCCCGCCATAGCTTTGGCGTCGGCGGAAGAAGCTGGAATTTTGAAAGCGTTTTCAAGAATCAAGATAAATGCAGGGATTATAAAAAGGTAGATATTCATAATTACAACTGAAAATCCAAAGAAATTAGTTATTAATATTGAAATATATCCAGCAATAAGTGCTGCAATTAAAATTCGAAATCCCATCGACTCGCTCTGATCTCTCACCCCGATTGAATCGGGGCTCAGGGAAGAATTATCCAAGTGTTTTGCATTTTGATTATTTGTATTTTGTAATTGTTTCGAATTTTGAAATTCGATATTGTTGTTTAAATTCTTTATAGCTATCCATAAAAACCACCCTAACATCAAGAGATAAGTCCCTAGGCCTATTGCTCCCGTTGTTGCCAGGTAATTTAAAAATTCATTATGTGCTTTATTGTAAAGGTATTCCCATTCGGAGGTCATATTGTGGCCTACCGGACGATACAAATAATAGGCAAAAGCAAAGGTCTCAACGCCTGTTCCAAATACCGGGTGATGAAGAAATACATCAATTGCACCTGTCCATACATAGAGTCTAATTTTACCTGAATCCGTTCCCCCCAATTCTTGAGTTGGGACTACAGGTGCAGGTGAGGCTGCTTTGGGTTGAGTAATAACTGGTGTAGGAGTATGTTGCTGAAGAGACGATATATAACTTCTTAATCCCACTAAGCTAAAACGGTCCAGTTGAGTGATGGAAGTACCTATTATGAATGAAATAATACCTATGCTGAAAAGCATCACGATTAAATACCATTGCTTAGAGATGATTTTACTTAGTTCAGGTTTGAAAATTTGTTTTCTTACTACCCATATGTACCAGACAAAAAATATAAAAAGAGAAATAGCTGCAGCAATAAATCCGGATCTGGCTTTAGTAAATAGAAGATCTAAGTAAAATAATATAGCAATTAGCAAATAGCCAGTAGCCTTTAGGAGGGGAAGCTTAGATGCCTTATTATTTTTTGATTGATTTTGTAAAAGAGTTTGGTATTTATTAAAAGCGTTGAGGCCAAAAGCTATTGTGATGGGCAATAACATTGCTAAATATGCTGCCAACCAGTCCGGCTGGCCAAGGGTTGAAAAAATCCTTACTTTTGGTTGGAATGCAAAAGTCCAACAAGATACGTCAAGTGTCCCTCTGAAAAGAAGACATGTTGGGTCATAACCAAAATGAGAGGGAAGTCCCCAAAGTGAGACAAATATTCCAGACGACAAAGTTACAAGAAGTGAGCGAATCACAAATTTTTTTGCGAATTTTATCCTAGCATTATTATTTAAATTTATTGGACTATCAAAAGCATTGCTGACAAATGCAAAATACAGGAGTGCATATGTGACTAAAGATAAAAGACCCCCATTAAACCTTGAATAATAACCCCATAAAGAAACCCGAGGATCAATAGAAAAAATTGTGGAGATTGTTTGGGATGCGAGAAAAAGCAAGATTGGAATGTCCAAAGGAGTCCTCTTATAAATAATTCGCCTCTCAAGAATCATTTTTGAAATCCAAGTGGCAACTATAATTGTTGTCAGTCCAAAGGTTAGCCAAAGTTTATTGAATTCAAAAAGCTCAGACGTATTATTTGTGAATACAATAGGTACAAGGAAAAAAAGAGAATAAAAAGAGTAACGAATAATTCGGTTAAGCCAGTTCATTAGATTTAGTGAGTAATAGCTAGCGTCTAGATACTAGCTTCTAGCTTTCAGTTAACAAAAAACTAGAAGCTGATTGTTGAAAGCTAAATTTTGAATTACAAATAAACTTTATCATATTGGCTTTGCTTGGACAAGGTGGTAGAATCAGGGGTGTGTTTGATAAATTCTTTAGTTGGTTTTCCCATGACATAGGTATTGATTTGGGAACCGCAAATACGCTTGTTTGGGTTAGAGGAAAAGGAATAGTTATTAGAGAGCCCTCAGTTGTTGCAAGACATAAAAAATCAAAAAAAATAATTGCAATTGGGACTGAGGCTAAAAAAATGCTTGGTAAAACTCCATCAAGCATTGAAACTGTGCGTCCACTTAGAGGTGGTGTCATTTCTGATTTTGATGCAACTGAAGCTATGATTGCCCATTATATTCGTGAAGTGCATCTTGTTGAATCAAAACTTCCGCGTGCTTTTATACATCCTAAAGTTGTTATAGGAATTCCGTCTTCAGTTACAGAAGTTGAGAGAAGAGCTGTGTGGGAGGCAGCGCTTAGTGCTGGAGCCAGATCTGCATATCTTATAGAAGAACCCATGGCAGCTGCTATAGGAGCGGACATTTCCGTATTTGCTCCGACAGGATTTTTAATTGTTGACATAGGCGGAGGGACTACAGAAATAGCAATTATTTCCCTTGGTGGAATTGTAGTCAGTAAATCGCTTAGATTTGCTGGTGATGATATGGATCAAGCAATTCTTCATTATGTAAGGCTAAGACATGGACTTTTACTTGGAGAAAAAACCGCAGAAGACGTTAAGCTAAATATCGGAAGTGCATATGACACTAAGTCAAAAGGCACCAAGCAAAAGGCAAAAGTTGATAACAAAGACAATGCGAAAGATGATATAGATAAAGAGACTGGAGATAGGATGGCGATTGTCAGAGGGCGTGATATAGAGACAGGACTCCCTAGAAGCCTAAGGCTCTCAGAAGCTGAAGTACGTGAGGCGTTAGCTCCAATTATTAACCAGATCATAGAAGGAATTGCAGATGTTTTGGAAGAAGCACCGCCAGACATAACTCCTGATATTTTGGAACATGGAATTCTCTTAACTGGAGGAGGAGCAAATTTACCGGGACTTGATAAATTAATAGTTGAGAGAACTCATATTCCTGTAATAATAGCTGATGATCCACTTACAACTGTTGTGCGCGGGACAGGGAAAGTACTTGATGACCCTATTCTTCTCTCCAGAGTTAAAGTCACCGGCGGACTAAAATAAGTATGCGCCAAAAATATATTATTTTCAGTTTTATTCTTAGTCTCATTATTGCCATTTCAGTTCTTTTGCTTTCACAAAGAGGCTTCAATAAATTCCTAAATACTGTAATCCAAACAATATTTTTTCCTGCTGAACAATTTGTTTTTGAAAGAATCCACCCAGTAACAACTTTGACATTTCAAAAAAGTGATATAAATCAACAGAATACAAATCTTTTAAAACAATTGACAAAATTAAAAGCAATCCAGGCAGACAATAATGCATTTAAAGACCAATTTGCCACAACCAGCATTCCTCCAAATACATTATTGCCGGCTCGTATTGTTGCAGCTCCACTTTTTATTCCCGGAGTCAATTTTCCTAATGCATACATTTTAGATAAAGGTTCTTTAGACGGAGTTGAGGTTGGTAATGCTGTAGTCTATAAGGATATTGCGGTAGGTATAGTTACAAAGCTAGAAAAACATTTTTCAAAAGTTACTTTAATTGATGCAAATAGCTCTTCTTTTACTGCCAAAACATCAGAAAGTAGTGCGCTAGGAGTAATCCATGGTCAGGGTAATGGCGAAATGGTTTTGGATAATGTACTTCTTTCTGACCATTTAATACTGGGAGATGCAGTTGTTACTGCAGGATCCCAAAGCATAACTGGCAATGGTTATCCACCTGGAATCATGGTTGGGAAAATTATGTCTGTTGAGCATAATGCTTCGGCGCTTTTTCAAAAAGCCAGGGTTGAAAGTCTTTTGCAATTTGATAGGTTAAATATGGTATTTATTATACGTGCAAGCAAATGAAATTCTTACTTCTTGGATTATGTCTTCTATTTGCAATTTTTTTTGAAGTAGGAATTATACAATTGCCATTTCTACTGATTGCTATAGTTATTATTTGCATTATTACTAAATCTGAATGGATTTTCTGGGTAAGTATTGCATCTGGAATTATTTTAGATAGTTTATCTTTTCGTATTATTGGGGAAAGTAGTGTATTTTTTGTTTTGCTTCTTGGACTTATTTTTCTTTATCAAAAAAGATTTGAAATTAAAACAATTCAATTTGTTTTTATCTCAACTACGATAGGTAGCTTTTTATACTTACTACTAGTTGGCGCACAAAGTATTTTGTTACAGAGCCTAGTAAGTGGTATTCTTGGCGTATTTATTTTCTGGATAGTTGTTCGAAGAACCCCCGATAGGTCAATTAGAAATTAATAAGCAATTGGTGCTATACTCTTTGTGCTTTCCACGTTATGAAAATTGGTGCTGCTTTCTCCCAACATATACTGACAGAAGACCTCTCTAGGGGCAGAAAAAATAGGATGTATAGTAAAGATAATGGACCTCGTCCAAGAAGCCTTGCTTTTCCTACCATACTTATCATTTGTTTTGTTGTTCTTTTTGGAAGATTATTTTTTCTCCAAATCATTGAAGGAGCTTATTATAGGAATATCTCTGATAGCAATAGAATAAAAACTACTATTGTCCATGCGCCAAGGGGAATTATTTTTGACAGAAATGGTAAACCACTTGTTTATAATACTCCTGGTTTTCGTAAAATAGTAAATGGTAAAACATTACTTCTAGATAATGAAGACGCACTTTCTTTATTAGCAAAGGGCGATACGCATCTGGAAATTGACAGTCTCAGAAAATATCCACTAGGCGAAGCAGGTGCTCATGTAGTGGGTTACATAGGTCAAATTTCCAAAGATGATTTAGGAAATCCTCTTTATCTTGGATATGCTTCTGGTGATTTAATTGGTAAATCAGGACTTGAAGATTCTTATGAACAAATGCTAAAAGGAACAGATGGAAAAATACTTCAGGAAGTCAATGCTCAGGGAAAAATAGTCAGGACATTAGGTGAGACTGATCCAATACCAGGACAAAATATTACAACAACAATTGATAGTAACTTTCAGCAAAAAGTTTTTGATGCAATGAAAGGAGTAGCAAAAGGCGCAGCAATTGTAAGTACACCAAATGGTGAAATTTTAGCTATTGTTTCAAAGCCTTCATTTGATCCTAATCTTTTCACACTTGGGGAACATTATCATGCGCCGTCTGATAGTCAGTATAAGACTGTTGAGCAAGTTCTCTTAGACAATGAAGGACAACCCATCCTGGATAGAGCTATAGGAGGAGTATATCCTCCCGGATCTACTTTTAAGCTTGTCGTTGCAGCTGCCGGATTACAAACAGGAGTTATTAATGATAAATATACAGTGGAGGATACAGGAGTGTTGAAAGTAGGAGAGTTTTCATTTGCCAATTGGTATTTTACAGGTTACGGTAGAACTGAAGGAGAAGTGGATGTAGTTAAAGCAATTAAACGCTCTAACGATATTTTCTTCTATAAAGTTGGAAGCCTTTTGGGCGTCGACCGCCTTTCTGCATTTGCAGAGAAATTTGGTCTAGGACAAAAAACAGGCATAGATCTTTTTGGCGAAGAGAAAGGTCTTTTACCTACTAAAAGCTGGAAGGAAAAAGTAATCGGGGACAAATGGTATCTGGGAGATGACTATCATTATGGTATTGGTCAAGGGTATCTTTTGACGACACCCCTTCAAGTAAATATATGGACACAGGCTGTTGCAAATGAAGGGACAATTTATAACCCACATTTATATAAAGGTCAAAATTCTAAAATTTTATCTAGAGATATTCTAAGCCAAAAGAATACTGATTTAATTCGTGAAGGAATGATAGAAGCATGTAGCGATGGAGGCGTTGCGTGGCCTCTTTTTAACTTTAGTACTAAGAACCAAGAACTAAGAACAAAGATTGATGGCAAAGATTTTTACACTCCCACAAACGCGACAAGTTCAGCAGAGGCGCAAAATGAATTGGGGATTAGAATTGCTTGTAAGACTGGAACGGCAGAGCATGGAAATGGTAATCAAGAACCTCATGCGTGGATTACTCTTTTTGCACCTGCATATAATCCTAAAATCATTGTAACTGTACTTTCTGAAGAAAGCGGAGAGGGAAGTAATATTGCAGGTCCTATTGCTAAGCAAATCTTAACGGATTGGTTTAGTAAATAGATATTGCGATATCGCGAGATTAAGATATTAAGTGATTATGCCATTACAACTTGATTCACGTAATATCATAATATCCCAATATCAAAATCTAATAGGTGCCGCCCTAGTGGCCTTTGGAGAAGTCTGAATTACGCTTGGGGAAGGATAATAATACATATGATTCCTTTCTCTTGGATCAAAATTCGTACTATGGATAATGGATAAGAAAACAAAAATCATAAAAAAAGACATTATAATTCCAAATACGAATGGGATTGTAATGACACATTTAAGCCACAATGGCCATTCTCTCATCCACATCCACATTAAAACGGCTCCAATAGGATAAGCGAGAAGCAAAAGAAGAACTACAATAATTGTTTTTGAGTCATAAGAAAGCGAATTAGTATTTGAAGAAACATTTGAAGTTGTACTTTTTCTACTTCTTGGCATATATTACTAGTTTGACATGAATAAATTTGAAATGTCAAGAAGAATTAGGTTTTTTGCACACTTGTAAAAATGTAAGCAAGACTTTACCATTTTTCTATGTCTGAAAACTTTTATTATCTGGGATTTTCTATATTTCCGGGAATTGGACCAGCTAAATTAACAACACTTCTCAAAAAATTTGGCACTGCAGAAAATGCTTGGAACGGATCAAAGAAAAAACTGGAAGAAGTGCTTGGGGAAAAGTTGGCTGGTGAATTAGTAGAGTTTAGGAAAGAAATAAGCCTTGAAAAAAACTTTGAAGAAATAAAAAAAATGGAGATTGAGGTCGTTACAATTCAAAGTGATGATTATCCTAAGTTACTTAAATCACTTAAGAATCCACCTTTTCTTTTATATGTAAAAGGAAATATTGAGATTTTAAACAGCCCTAAGATAATCGCAGTTGTAGGTACGCGTAAAATTACTCCTTATGGAAAGCAGATAACTGAAATGTTAACGCAAGAATTGGTTTCAATGGGATTCGTTATTGTATCGGGGTTAGCGTACGGAGTAGATGCTGCAGCGCATCGTGCAACTATAAATTCCGGCGGAAAAACTATTGCAGTTTTAGGCTGTGGAGTTGATTACTGTTATCCGCCTGGAAATCAAAAACTCTATAATGATATTCTCGCATCAGGTGGTGCAATTGTGTCCACAATGACTCCCAAAATGGAGCCAACAGTTGGCTCTTTTCCGGCAAGGAATGCTATTATAGCTGGACTTTCTTTAGGGACTTTAGTTACAGAAGGAGCATCTGATAGCGGCGCACTTATTACTGCTTCAGACGCGGCTTCGCTGCAAAGGCCGGTATTTGCTATTCCTGGACCTATCACATCTTCTCTATCAATAGGACCTAATAGCTTACTCAAAAATGGAGCGATTCCAGTGACAACAGGGCAAGACATACTTGACAAGCTTGGTATAATGGGTTTTCAGAAAGTTCAGGTAAATCGGAAAATCAGACTTTCAGATCTAGCTGATTCAGCTGAAGAGCTGATTATTTTGAAACTTCTGGATGTAGAGGCATTGCATTTTGATGAAATAGTAAGGAGAATAGGTAAAGACTCCAAAGTCATTGGGAGTCTTTTAAGCTTTATGGAACTGAAAGGAATTGTAAAAAGTAATTCGCAAGGCGAATACTTTTTGAATTTTTAATTATTAATTTACAGCCATCCGGCCGCAAGCAATTTTCAATCAAATCACAATTTTTAATGTTCAAATTTTAAATTTGAGATTTTGAAAATTCATTGTAAATTGAAAACTGAAAATTGAAAATTTTATGAAATTAGTAATCGTAGAATCGCCTACCAAGGCACGTACAATTGGAAAATTTTTAGGTAAGGGCTTTGAGATAAAAGCCTCAATGGGTCATGTTATGGATTTACCCAAATCCACTTTGGGAGTTGATGTGAATAATAATTTCACACCTCTTTTTGAATTATCTCCTGATAAGAAAAACACGATTTTGGAGTTGAAAAAACTTGCAAAAGACGCAGAAAGTATTATTCTGGCAACCGACCCTGATAGGGAAGGAGAAGCTATTGCCGCTCACATACAAGAGATATTGAGCGGAATTTCCAATGAAAAGTCAAATAAAAAAGTTTCAAAAACAAAAAAAACTAATAATTCATCACCTATAACTCATAATAAATTTTCGCGAATAGTCTTTCATGAAATAACAAAAGAAGCCATAGAAGAAGCTTTTGCAAAACCAGGAGTGGTAAATACGCAACTCGTTGATGCTCAGATAGCAAGGAGAGTGCTGGATAGGCTTGTAGGTTACAAATTATCACCACTCCTATGGCAAAAAGTAAGACGTGGGTTGTCAGCTGGAAGAGTTCAGTCAGTTGCTCTCAGGCTAATTGTTGAAAGAGAACGCGAAATTGGGAAATTTAATAAGAAGAATTACTGGACCATAGAAGTAATGTTATTAAAAGGATCAAATGAAACAAAGGAGACAGATGGGACATCATTTGAGCTGGTTGAAATAAATGGAGAAAGAATTGAGTTGCAAGAAAGTTTTAATCTTTATGATGGAGTATACAAAACAACAAAGACTATTATTGATTTGCAGGAAAAGGCAGATTCGATAGTTGCAGATCTAAATACAAAGATATTTACAGTTGCAGACGTTTTACAGAAAGAAACTAAGCGTTCTCCTCAGCCACCATTTACAACATCTACTCTCCAGCAACAAGCAGCGCAAAGGTACGGATACTCCGGAAAAAGAACTATGAGTCTTGCTCAAAAATTATATGAAGAAGGATTTATTACTTATCATAGGACTGACTCAGTAACTCTTGCTTCATCTGCAGTTTCAAAAATGCGAGAGTATATAGAAAAGACTTATGGAAAGGAATATATCCCTGAAAAACCAAGATTTTATGCAGCCCGTCAAAAACTTGCACAAGAAGCTCATGAGGCAATAAGACCAACAAATATGGCCAAATCCGTTGATGAAGTTAATGCGGAATTGGGAGGATTATATGCTAAGCTTTATGACTTAATCTGGAGAAGGGCACTTTCTAGTCAAATGTCTGATGCTCGCATAGAATCAACAACGGTTTTTGTCGACGCTACCAATAAGATTCAGGATTCAGGATTTAAGATTCAAGAAAATGGTTCGACAAGCTCACCAAATAATTTTTCCCTGAGCGAGTCCGCAGTAGCGGACAAGTCGAAGGGCAAGGAATACCGTTTCAAGACGACAGGCTCTGTGCTTTTATTTGACGGATTCCTAAGAGTTAACCCCTTTGGACTTCAGGATAAAAAATTACCCAGATTCGTTTCAAAAGAACGTCTTAACTTGCTTAATGCATTTGCCGAAAAACACGAGACTCCGCCTCCACCCAGATATAATGACGCGTCTCTTATTGGGTCTCTTGAAGAAGCAGGAGTTGGTAGACCATCTACATATGCGTCTATTATTTCTACTATAGAGACCAGAAATTATATAGAGCGTGAAGAAAAAAAATTCATCCCAACTTCTGTAGGTATGGCAGTTAATGATTTTTTGGTGAAAAATTTTTCAGACATTGATGACATTCCTTTTACTGCGCGCATGGAAGATGAATTGGATGCTATTGCAAATGAGGGACACCCATGGGTTCCTATGATTAGAGAATTCTATCTTCCTTTTGAAAAAAAAATAGAATTGGTGAAGAAGGCAGATAGGGTTGAAATTCCAACAGAAGAAACAGGAGAGATGTGTCCTAAAGACGGAGCACCACTAGTGATAAGAGTAGGTAAATTTGGTAAATTTATTTCATGTAAAAATTTTCCAACCTGCGATTTTAAAAAATCATTTATAGAAGAA
>WNFL01073885.1_pt7 | contig 13570 bp, 19 predicted proteins | sample 5400361 | NCBI WGS metagenome assembly WNFL01 (sample SAMN13153351, study PRJNA577476) | soil metagenome | isolation source: 40 cm soil on Douglas fir-dominated hillslope | place: USA:California | collected 2013-09-17
CTCTTCGAGGCCGTCGAAGTACGAGCCGCTATCCTTGGGTACTCCCCAGCTCGGAGGAGGGAACTGACTCTTGGGTGTGCCCTTCTTGTCTTTCCTTGTGAGGCTACTGGAAGAACCTATGCCACTGAATGCATATGGCTGGTTTACGGAGTCCTCCTTGACCCATTTGGGATTGGGCTCTGAGGATGCGAGAAGTTTGAGTGTCTTGATGAGACCGTCAGCCCAAGGTAGAGGAGGTACCGCCCCAGTCAGAAGCATTTGAGCGGTGACATTGTCATTGTACGCTACTGAATTAGCGTCTTGTCGTTCTACTATTACAGATCCTTCGATTGACACACCACCAAAGAGGCCTTTGGTCTTGGAGTAAGAGTACCTTTTGTTATCGTCAGCAAGGATGAAGAGGAGCGAGGAGACGTACATTGCGGCTGCTCGACCGTGAGTATTAAGGGAAGCAGATGCTTCCCCAGTGCGGCCCATTGGACCGAGAGCAATACTCATATTCCCGCCTAAAGTCACAGATCCTGAACTCATAAAGGAACGGAGAGCGGAGCGAGAATCTTAGGACAATGTGTAAGTGAGAGGTAGTAAGGAAATTGCAAGTGAATACGATACTCAAAACAATCAAGAAATCCGTGATCTCTGCTCCACCCTGCCCTCCAAAACCGAAGCCTGCCGTGCCGATGGCAGAAGGGGCTGACCATTCTGTGCGAGGGAGGTGGTATTTCAGCATTGTGGCGCCTCCCCGTCTCGTACTCCACTCACCTCCGTTGTCCAGGCGCGCAATTACGATTCCGCTGCCGGCGCGAGCACTGAACAAGAACGCAGCCTACAATCAAACTTGAGAAAGTAAAATTGTATTATCAGTAGTAATGTAATTCAAACCTTTGCAACGCTCAAAACGACGAATCCTCGGGCATTGGCTAGCACATATCGAGGAATTATCTAGAGCGTGATGTGTAAAGTGTTGACACTCTCATAAACTCGGAGGAGAACTACTGACCCCGTCTAGGCCATTTCTCCCTTCATCGACAAAGGACGTGACTGCGCCACCAGGGTGAGGGGCAAAGACTGAGTGGGAAACAGAGGAAACAGAGGAAACGGGACCAACAGATTTTTGCAGCCTTGGTACATTCCCTTGGGAGTACTTGAGGTAGAGGACTATTAAATTTCATGCAAACGCGTAAGTGCTCCTTGGTGGTGAGGTCAGAAAACAAAGCGGGCTTTCCTCAATTCCGATATATCCTTACTATTTCTTGTTTATGAGCAGGCAAGACGTCGTCCACGCAACTCGAGCGGTATTCACTGATACGTACGCATTTGGACATCAGAGTGTCGGCACCAGCGACGCTCTCGTACCGGGATCGCTCCCACCAGGCGGCACAGAATCCATACACAAACAACTCGCGAACCAGTGTCAGCCCAGCTCCTTCAGGGCGGACTACACCATCGGGACTACGGTATGCCGACGACCTCGAGGGTCAAAACGACGAAGCTCTTGAAGGGCTCACGGCGAAGGTGAAGCTGCTCAAGGATGTACGTGGCGCCACTGGTGGCTGCTCGACATGAACTCATTGGGAAACAATGTGCAGATATCGATAGGAATAGGCAACGAGGTGAAAGAGTCTGCTATCCAACTATCTCACATGGTCAGTCCACTTTTCTTGCTCGATTTTTTTTTGGGTTTTTGGGAATCGTAACGCTGACTGCCGGACGAGGACAGAACGATGCATTTGCAGAGACTGGAGGAATATTAGCAGGTGCATTTCGACGGATGAACCACATGGCAGCGCGACAGGGAGGTCGTTGGATGTTGTACATGTTGTTTCTGGTGTTTGTCGGGTGGATTTTTTTCTTCTTGTGGGTCTTTCGATAGCTGTTCGTCGTCGTATTGTGTCGTGTATTTCGCGAATATTATAATTAGATTCCGTGAGAGAGTAGCCGGTCCATCGGCCCCAATAGCCAATAGTACCCTACCCCAATAGGTCTCCAAATACACATACCAGATCGTGGTCGTGTGATGATGATCGACTGATCCGAAAATGATCCGGTGTCACTCAACTTCGACCTCTCCGTCCCGTGCCATGGACCAAGTGATCGTCATCGACGACGACACCGTCGAAGTACTTGTAAAGTAACGTATTCCCTTACAACCAGGCCAGGAGAATACGCGCTCATTGGACGTCCACCTGGACACCCGTCCTGCAGAACATCCCGATGGACAAATTCCCTCTTGTTCCCGATCTACGTTGGCGCTCTCTCAGCTGGTCTATTCCTCCTCCATACTATTCTCCTCTCAACCTCTGTCCGCCAACTCCTTTACCCACCACGTGCAGATGATCTAGAGCCGGAAAATTCCCAGCGACCCGAAAACGAGAACATCCACGTCAGTCTCTGGGGAGAGCTCAAGGAGAATGTAAAATCAAACGGTGGGATTGTGATATGGTCCTTCAAGGTTTTTCGCCTCCTCGGTGTCCTCGTCCTCATTGCCCTCTCCGTCGCCTCGGCCATCAACGAACCCCAACCGGCACAGGAGTCCACTCTCCTCGACATGTTTAGGAAGGACTTGGGCAAGAAGCGAAGAAGAAGAAAGGGTGGCAAATCAAACTTGACTGATACCGAGCTGATCGAGCTCGCATGGGTCGCCTTTTATGTAAACTCCCTTTGTCTTTTCGGTCCAAGGTTTACGCACTAACTATTCTATGCAGATGTACTCCGCATTGCTTGCCCTCTTCAGCGTCATTCTCAGACCTCTTCGCCGCCGCCTTGCAACAAATCACCTCGTCCTGCTACTCCTTGTGGCATGGAGCGTCTATATTTGGAGGGACATCTGGCCTCTTGCGACCTTTCACCTCGAGCCTCTCGATCCGCAAACCTGGGTGACCTGGACCATCATCAGCCTTCTCTCCGTCGTCGGTGTTCTCGTCCCGCTCTTCATCCCGCACCAATATGTCCCCGTCGACCCAGAAGTTTATGTTTCCCAAAAACCGAACGATGAGCAAACCTCGTCATGGATTGCGTTTCTGTGCTACACTTTCCTCGATCCCCTCGTTTACGAGGCCGCAAAGACTCCACACCTCTCCTACGAAAGGTTACCGCCACTTGCAGACTATGATCGTGCCGAATGGCTGGCAAAGAGGAGCTTCCCGCACCTTGACCCGATGATGGGTGTTAAAGGCCATCTCTTCTTCGGTTTGATGCGTTATTTCTGTGAGCTTCTAAGCAACCTCGAGTGCCAAATTAGTGCTCACTCTCTGTAGTCTGGGACTTTATGGCGCTTGTGGCTCTAATCGCAGTCAAGGTAATCGTTGGATTTGCAGGGCCTCTGGGTATCAACAGGCTGCTCCTGTGAGTGCAACTTAATTATAATCCACCTTGCATGTCTCACTTAATGTTCAGATACATCGAAACCAATGGAGAAGGCGCCACCATTCGTCCTTGGGTGTGGATCTCTTGGCTCTTCATTGGACCAGTTGTAGGTACAATGGCCATTCAGTGGTATGTCTTCATCAACGTGAGTCCTATCAAATCATTCCATTGTGCTACTCTCTAACACCACGCAGACTCGTACTCTCGTCCGAGTGGAGGGCATCATTACTCAGCTCATCTTCCAACATGCCTTGCGCATCCGCATGAAAGAGGAGACCCCTGCGATGGCCGAGAAGAAGCCTACACCCTCAGAGGGAAATACCGCGGTTGGTACCCCAGTGCCCGAACGCACGTCGACCGAGCACAGGAGTAGAACGACAAGTTCAGCGGGAGTAACAGATGAAACCCTCCAAGGCAGTACGAGTGGTACCTCCTCGCCCAATCAACCAAAATCCAAGCAAAAAGACGCCCCACCGCCGGCCTCGACTTCACCAGCCCCCGCAAGGCCTACAGACAAGTCTGCTGCCCCCTCAACTTCGACATCGTCCAACCTCGTAGGGCGCATCAATAACTTTATCTCGACCGATCTTGGCAACATCGGAGACGGCCGCGACTTCTTGTTTGTCATTTGGTATTGCCCGCTGCAAGTGGCCATCTGCGTCTGGTTCCTGTACTCCATCCTTGGTGTGGCGAGTGTGCTCGGTATGGCCGTTATGGTCATCTCTGCGCCTCTGCCAGTCTTGGTTGGTGCAATCATCAACCGCGTGCAGACGCAACGAATGAAAAAGACCGATGCACGGGTCCAATGGGTCAGTGAAGGTGCGTTTGTTTGTCTCGGGCGTAATAAGTAGAGTAAGAGAGAGGCTGATGTGGGGCCAGTTATGAATGTGCTCAGGATGGTTAAATTGTTCGCTTGGGAACCGAAGATTAAGCAACAGATGCTTGAGAAGAGGGAAGAGGAGCTCAAGTGGATCAAAAAGAGGCAGTTCCTGCAGTTGTTGAACATGACCCTGAAGTGCGTTGGAATTTGGTAACTCAATTGTTCCTACTGACGATATCTGAAAAGCTATGCCCTGCCATTGCTCACTATGGTTGTCACATTCGCATCTTATGTATGTTGTGATCACATCTAACTAAGGCACGAGTGTGCTAACCCTACTTGCAGACCCTCATTTTTCATCACAGGTTGACTCCTTCGCGAGTGTTCTCCTCCATGGCAGTCTTCGACATGCTCCGTGACCAGCTTCATTTTGTCCTCTGGGGTGTAGGAGCAGTCATCCAAGCCAAGGTTTCACTTGACCGTGTTTCCGAGTTCCTGAACAAGGTTCGCAGTTATCCACGTCGAATCCCGTTCGCAGGTACTAATCCGCACGTAGACCGAACTACTTGACATGTACGATTCAGAGAGTCACACGCTCGCCATCGAACCCTCGAACGCACCTCCGCCAGACACCATTGGCTTTAGAAATGCAACCTTCACGTGGGCCAAAGACCCATCTGGGGTTATGACTCCTGGAAGGCGCAACTTCAAACTCAAGATCGAGGGGGAGTTGTTCTTCAAGCCTGGGTGCATCAATATGATCGTTGGCCCTACAGGGTGCGGGAAAAGCTCCGTGCTGATGGCATTGCTCTCTGAGATGGTACCCATCTCGCCTGCATGAGTGCGACTCATTTTGCTCAATTCTACCCATAGCATTTTGTTCCTTCGGGGCCTGACTCGTGGTACAACCTACCAAGAGAGGACGGTGTTTCGTACACTGCACAAGAGAGTTGGGTACAGAATGAGACTATCAAGGAGAATATTTTGTTCGGCGCCCCTTATGATGAGGAACGATACAAGAAAGGTGTGCTTCATCAACCACTCTACCTCCAGCTCGTCGCTGATACTCCGAAGTTCTCCACCAATGTGCGTTGGAGGAGGACCTTGAGCTATTTGAAGCGGGAGACGAAACGGAAGTGGGCGAGAAAGGGTTGACACTGAGCGGCGGCCAAAAGGTTTGTTCTTCCTTCCTCGCGGGCCGAGCGAACGACCTGAAGACGCTTAAATAGGCACGCGTGACACTCGCACGAGCGATCTACTCCCGAACCGCAATTCTTTTGCTTGACGATGTACTATCTGCTCTCGATGTGCATACCGCCTCCTGGATTGTCGAGAAATGCCTCAAAGGTGACCTAGTCCAGGGCCGCACAGTCATCATTGTGGTGCGTTCGGCCCGCTGTCTCATAATTTCCGACCGCTTAGCACACCTTCCCGGATATAGACCCACAATGTCTCGGTGGTTAGCAAGGTCGCACAATATGTTGTCTCAATCGGCCTCGATGGTCGTGTCATCAGCCAAGGCACACTTGCCGAGGCCCTCGCACACGATTCGAAGTTGCTTGCCGAAGTCGCCAAAGAGAACAAATTTGAGGAGAAGAAAGCCGAAGTCGTTGACCCTCCTGAAGAGGGCGAAAAGCTTCCGAAGAAAGAGGGTAAACTGGTCGTCGCCGAGGAAGTAGCGTTGGGTCGTGTCAGTTGGCCTGCTTGTAAGTGGATCCTTTTGTGAAATGATCAGCGCTCAAGTCGTTATTAAGTGAAATTATACTTGTTCTCGCTGGGTGGTGGGGTTTTCTGGGTACGCCGAACATAATTTCAGCTCGTCATTTTCAAACATGGCTCTCCTCACAGTTCGCCTTTCTCGGAGGTTTCCTCCTCTCCGATATCAGTACATCTATTCAAACCTTCTGGCTCGGTTGGTGGGCAAAACAGTATGCGACCTCTGACAACGTCGACGTCTTCTAGTTCGTTTTTCCAACCGTTCTCCATGGCTAGCACTGATCATCAATTAGCTATCTGGGCGTATATGCCTCATTACTCATTGGTACAATGTTCGTTTACTGCACGGCATATGCGGTCTACATCTATGGATCCATTCGAGCTTCGAGGAGCATCCACAACCAGCTGTCAGACTCCGTTCTTGGGACTACTCTACGGTGGCTGGACATGACTCCTGTTGGTCGAGTTATCAGTCGTTTCACCATGGATATACGTGCGGTTGATGGACCTATCGCTAGCTATCTGTCCGACTTCGGTGTGTATTGCTGTTTCGCTTTCTCAAGTCAACTTTTAACGGTCCTGTAGTTGAACTTACTATCACGCTCCTCGTCAAACTTTGTGCGGTCATCTATATGTCCCCAGTCTTCGCGATTCCTGGCGCCGTAGTCTTTGGATTGGGAGGTTGGCTGGGCAATCAATATATTAAAGCACAACTCTCAGTGAAGCGAGAAATGAGCAATGCTCGCTCGCCTTTGTTCAGTCATTTCAATGCTGCGATTGCCGGTCTTAGTACGCGAATTTCTCTGCCTTAAGCTCTCCATGTGGCTGATCTGACTTCTTCACAGCTTCTATTCGTGCATATGGAGCTCAAGAGGCGTTCAAGCAACAATGTTTGCAACGCATCGACAAATATACACGTGCTGCAAGAACCTTCTACAACTTGAACCGTTGGGTTTGCGTTCGGATCGACGCCTTAGGAGGTGCCTTTGCTGCCGGTCTTGGAGCCTATGTCATCTACGGGCGCGGCATGACCTCAAACGATGCAGGTTTCTCTTTGACAATGGCCGTTGCCTTCAGTGGCATGATTCTTTGGTGGGTCCGTGTGGGGAATGAGTTCGAGGTCGCATGTGGGTACTACATCTGCGTGCACTCCGCTATTCTAAATACCTTCACATCCAGGCAATAGCTTAGAGCGAATTGAGTCTTTCATACAATGCGAGCAGGAGTCAAAATCGACTGAATCTGGCAAACCACCAGCATATTGGCCCTCCACAGGTGCTCTTGTCATCGAAAAACTCAGCGCCAGTTACTCCGTGGACGGACCTGAAGTGTTGCACGATATCACATTGGAGATCAAGTCCGGTGAACGCATCGGAGTAGTTGGTAGGACGGGTTCCGGCAAGAGCAGTTTAACACTTTCACTGTTGCGGTTGATCCCGACCAAGGGTGCGGTTATGTACGATGGCATCATAACGGAGGGAATCAATCTCAATGCGCTCCGAACTAATATGACAATAAGTACGTTTTTATTTATTTCCATTATAACCTGTTCCTGAAGAGCATAACCCAATGCGTTCCCTGTATCCAGTACCACAGCAACCGGAGCTTCTCAGTGGCACGATACGAGAGAACTTGGACCCATTCGGAGATTATGACGACGCGACGCTCAACGACGCTTTGCGGGCCTCGGGCCTCGATAATGTTCAGTCTGAGGACGAAGAAAGTCGCGTCACACTGGACACCCCTGTATCCTCTGGCGGTGGCAATTTCTCTCTAGGCCAGAGGCAGATCTTAGCCTTGGCTCGGGCGATCTGTCGCAAAAGCAAGATACTCATTCTGGATGAAGGTTCGATTTCCAACTTGTCGGTGGCCTGACCTTCTGATAGCCACTTTGTAGCCACTGCAGCTATCGACTACGACACTGATGCTTTGATCCAAGCCTCGATACGGACTGAACTCAAAGACGTGACAGTAATCACTGTAGCGCATCGCCTGAAGACAATTGGGGACTGCGATAGGGTCATTGTCCTCGACGCTGGTCACCTCGTCGAATTCGATACCCCTGCAAATCTCCTCAAGAATGAAAGTGGATTCTTCCGCTCGCTGGTGGACAATAGCGGCGATCGGGAGGAGTTGTACCGGATGGCTGGTGCAAAGCCCTAGTGCGAAAGTTCACTCGTTGCGATTTTTCAACCAATTACTACACAAACACACACACTTCCTTTCTGAAGTGCCTTCTGTGTCCATTTGTCACTATATCAAGTGCTGACTCTTCTTTTCAAATTACCATCGACGGGTTGGAGTATCCTGGGGACTTTGATATCTCCCAATGGCCCTGATTCGCTCGTCTGTCGGTGTAAAAGTGCCGTCGCGTGGAGCCCCGATGTACCTTGGCTGTGCTTTGTAGCCGCGGACAGTGTATTGCTTCATGCTGAGTTCAGCCCTCGTTCAGACTCGCCGCTCTTTCACAATCCTCACATTATAAGCACGCAACAAGTTCCAAGGAAGGTGATACGTATCATCTCAGCGACCTGGACAAGGGGCAATTAAGAGACTATACAATGACGGCAGCAAAAGTCACCTCACACCAATTTAATGTGTGGAATGTTTCTGCCTTGAAAAGCCCCACCAGGCGTTTTTCTAGTAAATCTGCAAGATCATTTTCTACTCAAGCTGCAGCCGAACCCCTTTTATGATTTTATGATCCATTACCACCCAGAAGAAGATCGTCACTGGAATCACCGGTTGAAGAAATACGGAGTTGAAGCTGGCTCAATAGCGGCTTCAGACTTACCTGAGGAGAGAGATAGTAGACCACCGAGGATGGTGAGGGCGAAAAGGGCAGCAAGGATGACGAATCCAGTGGTGCGAAGCAGTAGAGATACGATCCTAACGGACTAACCCACTGATCATGTCTTCACTTCCGTTCCTCCCATGACCGTCCGGGCTGGTATATCTGGTATATCTTACGGTATCAAGAGGAAGTCGAAATTACTCCTTTCTCACACCTTGGCCATGGTACGGCGGCTTCCAGAACCCTGGGTGTTCAGCTATCACATTCAGTACAGCACCGCAGCACTTCCAATCACAATTGATACACGTGGCCGCATTAAAGTATCCGCTAGTATCTGTTGGTTCATCCCAAGTTGTAAGCCCAATTGTCCTGCCCGAAGCTAGAGAGGCACTTATTGTGGCCTGTTTTGTCGAATCTCCATTCACCTTGGTCGAGTTTCTAAGCCCTCTCTCCAAAGAATGACTCAAGCTGTAGCGATTGAAGGGCATTACTACACTCGGCGTAATCGACTTGACACAACCGGAACAACCGGAGGTTCTCGGAACACCCACGTACTGACCGGTTCACTTCACGGTCTATTGAACCGAAGAGCTAACTCTTGGGCTTCCCCGAGTGCAGTTCCGGGCCGAAGCTGGTCTGACTCTTCGCCCACGATTGAATAAGAGGGTGGCAGATTGAACGGCTGGCTTTGAAAACTCTCGCCTGTCGAGCCCTCTTCAGTCGCCTCATATGCAGGCAGGGTCAATGTCGATTCCACTGCCATATAGCTTTCGTACAATTGCCTTTGGATCCCTAGAATGTGGCTTGGCAGGCCAATTTGTGGCGAAATACCGAGAAGTCTTTCTTGATTCGTTGTTGATTGTGGCCCATCCGAAGCTCCTTCATCAACAGGCCCCGGAGGTGAGCTAGAGGGAGCTGGTAGATCACTCTGGGCATCTCGATATTCAAGCTTCCCTGCGGCTAGAAGGATGCCACAAATCATGAGGCCATCGATCATGGCCAACGGAGGCGGCCCTAAAGCTACCGGGGGAGTGGCTATGAGTGTTGGCTGACGCCGTTCCGAGGCTGATAAACTTATTGCACCTGTTAGAGTCCCGTCAGACGGGCCCCTATTCCTTCGGGGCCCAACGAAATTCTGAGAAGAGAATTCGTTTGCTCTAGGGGATGAGGGCGTTGCAGAGCGAGTAGTGTGAGGTAGTGGAGCGGGGAAGGGTGCGGTGTATCCAATCATGTTCGCGCTTACTGGTGGCCGACCCCTTGCTGATTCTCCACCAGTGGTCACCGCTCGTGGACGCAATTGCCCTCCTGGATGCGTGAGTGTGGTATATTCTGCACGGCTCTGAGGCTGAAGCTCTCGTGTTGATGAGGATGTATAGGGACGGGGAGAATGCGAATCGGCAAAGTGGGAGGGTATACCGGGATGCATAGAAGTGGAAGGTGAAAGGGGGTATTCGTGAAAAACCGGGGTGCGAGGTTGCTGCGGTAAGTTCGCAAAAATCTGAAGCTCAGCGTCTCTGAAGTGCTGCTGCGGAGGGGTGAATGTGGCAATTGAGTTGCGCCCTTGGCCGTGGTTACCGGGTAGAGATGTCCCATCTTTGAGATCCCCAGAGAGCAAAGTGCAACGCCACTTTTTGCTGCCACTCCAGCCTGAGATATCCCCCTGCACGACTTTCCACCTATACTGCATGTCACCGATCATCACGGTGCGTGAGCTATACATCTGGTAAGCTCCTCATCTCTGGAATCTCTAGACGAGAATGCAACCCACTCTCTCTGGAATAAGCCTTTGGATTTAACCAGAACGTCTTCGAGCTTTCGCTGTACACCACCAAATGAAAGAAAACCTTGCTCCCAATCGATCATGGCAATTTGAGTCAGAGACCCTTGAACCTCGATTCTCCACGCGCAGGTAACGGCGCCTTGTGTGGTTGACGCATAGACCGGTCGTCGTAAAGCCTTTGAATGGATGACAGTGTCGAGGACACTCTTATTTGGGAGAAAGCGATAGACGTCTATGGTCGGGAGGTTCATCGGGCCTCGACTGGACGACCGTCGATTGCTGATATCAATTTATACAAGGGTTGCAGAAGTGGTAAAGTTGGCGCTAACCTTGGAGGTTTCTGGATGCTCGGGAAGCGGGAATCTGGGAGAGAAGCGCGGTGGCGGCAGGGTTGTAGACCACTGAGCCAGAGAAAGCCCGCAACAGGAGAGGAATGGGGGTGATTGTAATCATAACCACCATCACTAAGAGATTCTTCTGTCTATTGAATGGGTCTGTCAGCCTGCTTATTTCCACGGTCAACTACCACCCTGTTCAAAGGGTATACTCATTACCGATGGCCAGGCCAAAAATAATATCTAAAGGAAGAGGTGGCAACAAATAGTGGCTCAATATCCACACGTTGTGTCCACACAGAAGCCTCTGCTTCACCCGATTGCGGTAGGGAGGTTTGTGACCGGTTGTCTTTGAGAAGGGTGAAAAAGGGAGAAGAGAGAACACTTCGCAAAGCGAAAAACCAAAAAGAAGGCGCGGGCAAAGTTGGTGGTGCGCTGACTTCCTCCGCGAACGACGGTGGGGGATTGGCTCGGCTGGAAAGGATGGTTTCATGCCGGGTCTTCTATGCGGGTCCAATTACAAGGAATATAGTAGCACCGAAATCATGCAGCGAGGCGCCAGAGGTTCTCAAATCGTGTGGGTTGACATAATGAACAGCATGCCGACAAATTGCCTGATATTCGGCATTGTCATTAAGGAAGTGGGCGTTCTGAGAAGCTGCGGAGCGATGCGGGCACGTGGCAAGTTCGTCGGAAGGAGGAGCACACAAGCGTCTCTCTCGGGCATCAGTCGCTTGCATCCCGTTCCACAGATCACTGTTCTTTCAGCGATACCGGATATAGTATCAAGCGCCTGGTAGTGATCGGGTCGCTGGATCAGCGGACCCTGTCTTAGACCGATGTTAAGAGTTGATGTACTCTTCTCCTTGCTATATCTCGTAATATACCATCTTGACAAATGAGCCCACATCTAATGATACGCGGGCATAAGGTCATGTCAGCCGCGGATGAAGGAACTCCCGGGCTTGATTAATTGAGGAAGGATTACGAGCAGCAGACAGTAAGCAATGATGGGAGCTGGGACGGCCAAGTGTGGAAATGTGCACATTGGGAAGTGGTGGGCCGGATAAGGAGGGTGGTTGGTGACAAACGGAGGATCTCCAGTAAAGGTGTCACGATAGACATTACATCGAAAATACTCCAATGCAGAGTGGTCTCGGGTAAACAGAAACACGCCCAGAGGTTAGCATTATTGACGTGATTAATGACAACGCTTCTGAGCAAAGGAATGCGGGGGAAATAGTAATATACAATATCCAGGGATGCACATGCTGCAGTTTGATAAATGAACGGAGGCTGTGGTTGCATGTGGAAAGGAATCGTAGAGGCTCCTGACCGCTTGGCTACCAGGGATACCAGGGATACCAGAGGACGTCAATCATCAAAATAGTCCTCATCAATCGCGACATAGAAGGTCCATTGGCAGGTGTCATCACCACAATCTTGTTGGGCCCATAACAGGTCTTCATCCTCGCGCAGTTCACTCGCTTGCACTGCATTACGACCGAGATTGATTCTCCCACCCTTGGATGGTCCGGGAATATTTGCACCAATCTCAATGTCAACATCGGCCTCCTCGGCTACCATTCTACGTTCAATAGCAGCCTCCTCATCTTCCTGCATCGCAGAGAGTGAGCCAACGGTACGTGGGACAGCAGGACACGAACCAAGTCAAACTCGGTTTCCTTCTCGATGTATTCGACATTCTCGTCAATTTCTTCAAATTCAGCTGCGAAGGCAGACCACTTCATCTTCGGGACGTTACCCCATATGTAGATCTTCCCTAATGCTGTGACGCTTAGCATCTCCCAAAGGTGTGGATGCCACTGAGTATTGGTCGTCAGGAATTTCAAGATCATTCTTTTCTCGGCGCGGATTTAAACGCACATCCATGTCTACCAGCGGTTCCTTCCCATTCTCAATGGTTTTCAAGAATTGCCCTCGCGCCGCCACATCCCATACGAATATTTGATGAGACCCTGAGTCCATTGGTCCTTGCATTTGCCGTCAGCAGCCTCGCCTTTGAAGTGAAACGCAACGGGTACCCGCCAACACGAGTTCTCCGTCGCCACTGAACACCAAGGAGTTCCACCTCGTCCTGGAAATCGTGTCGCTCATTTTACCGATCGGTTCAGGTGCCTCGCCGTTCATGGGTGCCTCGAGCAAATGCGAAACATCAAAGAGACGAACGTGGCGATCGGCAGAATTAGTCGCTAAATACCTAACCATGGCGTAAATCAACGGTACTCGGCTGAAATGCAGTTCCTACCTTCCGCGAGGATCAAAGGCCAAATTTCGAATCGTGCCGGCACCAATGACCTTCACCCGGTTTACGAGCTATCGAAACCATATTAGAGCGGAGGTGATAGACTGTACTCGGAGGGTCACACTTGTTTCGTTCTGCAATTGAAGATAACGATGGCACCGTCTGAGCTTCCTAAGAAAATGAGACTCCCGGTTGGAGAGAACCGCGCGCACTGAGTGTTGACACTATAGGTACCGTTAAGTAATCGCCCCCTCCATCTAAGGGGATCGGTGCTCACCGGTGCAATGACACTTCATCCGTTACCGGCATTCGAAGGTCAACACGATATTTCTGCCTCGGACGTCTGTCTATTATAGCCGTCTCTCCGGTAGCGAGTACTATAAGGACGATTTTACTGTTTTCCGTGCGTATTCAATGGCTGCCATCGCGAAGATTAACCACGTACCAGTTGCGTGGATGAAAGCACGCATCGACGATGGGTGCATCGAAGCGC
>WNFL01074105.1_pt1 | contig 13567 bp, 18 predicted proteins | sample 5400361 | NCBI WGS metagenome assembly WNFL01 (sample SAMN13153351, study PRJNA577476) | soil metagenome | isolation source: 40 cm soil on Douglas fir-dominated hillslope | place: USA:California | collected 2013-09-17
CCAGTCCCGTCCGAAGAGGATGTTTGAATGGCTCGGGCGCCAACTCCCAGAGGAAGTTCCACCCAGAAACAACTACCTTGGTTAAACTAAACAACTGAGGTGAGCTATAGTACGCGCATATGATGGCAGTAATACAATCATACCTTGCTCTTCACTCCCAACCGACCACCGCTCAACTTGACGATTCGACGAACTAATGCAAGCCCCAACCCGGTTCCTTTGCCTCCTTGGTACCTTCCAATTTCTGTCTGGACGTAAGGCGAGAACAGCCTTGCGTCCCTCGCGTCCTGCGGTTTGATACCTACGCCAGCATCGCGAACCTCGATACGCACGACAATCTGATCAAGGGGAATGGCAAGAGGGATAGATGTGGAACCAATTTTCTCGTTGGTTAGTGCCCCGATCTGCGGTACGTTGCTTGACGAGGAACGCCCCCTTCCGGAGGACTTCTGACGAAGTGGGGGCCGCATGGCAGATACTGGTGTCGGGGGTGATGGTACATTGAGGTTCACCGCGGGAGTTGCTGAGGTTCCGTGAACAGCCACACCCACTGTTTCATGAAGTGCCACTTTCGTCTCAACACCGAATTCACCTGGACTTTGAGGGGGCACAGGGCCGCATCCTGGAGGGCAAGGATAGAGCAAGCGAGTGACGATTTCGATACGGCCTCCTGGTTGAGAGAATTTGACGGCGTTGCTCGAGAGGTTGGTGAAAACCTGTCGCAAGCTGAGATTGGTCAGCACGTAAGGAGAATGGGCGGGGAGAACGTACGTACCGCATCTCATCTCCAACAACCCAAGGTTCCAACTCGCTGTCGTCAACCTCCTTGCTATTTGTGTACTTCGCTTTGAGGGCTACTTTGTAAGCTGCCAGTGCATACTTGTCAATTTCCTGGGTGCCTTATAAGTGATCGGAAAGCTGTTCTGGATACGAGGTTCTCACGGGATCTAAATCCTCAATCAACTGTAGCTGCTTGGCCGCGGCAGCCATCCGCAACGGGACCATGAGAGAATCGAGAACCATATGAAACGAGTAGGGCTTTGCAATGGACTCAAATTTTCCGGCATCCATGCGATTGAGGTCCAGTACGTCATTTAGGACTGAAAGGGTTGTAAGGAAACTCAACTCGGGGAATTAAGAACGAATGCACCTTTTGACATGACAGTTAAGGAGCCAGATAACGCATTGAATTCCTGGATCATCCTGAATAACTCCTAGAAACTTCACAGCAACGAAGTGGACAAACCAGTGCGAGGGGCTTGTCAATGACACCGGATGCTTCGATGTTCTGGACCGCAAGCACTTCTTACGGTCAGCCCTGTGCATGCCTTCCACTCCAGGTGCGTAACTCACTGGCGGTGTTAAGCGGTACCCGAACTTCGTGGAATATATAGCCCGTTAATCGTTGCTTGGAAGTCTGGATTTGCTTCTCCTTCATTTGCAAGCGGTGCCGATACAAGTACGCGTCTTTGATCTGTTTGCTCATGATGAAACGGTCGCGATCGGTCTGTGAGGAAATGAGGGCGTAGGTACGAAGTAAAGAGAAGAAGAACACAGACCATTTCTCTCTTCCAACTGATGTAAAGTAAGAAAGTTTGATAACAGATCTCATTTGCGAGCATCCTACCCATCGCTACCAAAGATGAGTATCCTCGTTTCAACGGAAGAAATAAATCAGCTTACATTGCCGCTCCGGCACTATGAGTGTTCCCAAGAGAATAACTTGAATCGTCGCAGCAACGGCAGCGGGCAAACGCCATTGCCCTAGCGCGAATAGACCAAGAACGGGCATTCCTATTATGTAGCTTTATCGATGGTTAGCACATCAGACTTTATATTTGGCTATACCCACTAGAAAAATCCCACAAAGTCCTTCCTATTCAAAAGGTCAGCATCCGAGCCAAAACAGATAAGTGAAACTGATCTTACGTTCCACAACTGAACACGCCCTGCGGAGTTTTCCCATAGAAGTTACATAGATACATGCTCAATAGATACCAGAGCGTCCAACACCAGATACTACAAGTGACATAAACCTGGTAGAAGATGGGTCTAGAATTGGTAAGAAAAAGGATAGCCAAGGTTAAAAACCGAGTACCTCGTAAGGGGCCAATGCAATAAGATTAAAACGGGAAGTGGGGCAGTCAACAGAGTGGCAACCCCGTAGTGGAAAGCTTTGTCAAAATCCACCCATGGTTGGGGAACGAGCTAATTTACAAATAATTAAACATGTACCAAGCCTCAACATAGAAGAGGACATACCACGCATGCAAGGACCCAATTGAGGACTAAAAAGCCAGAAGATACGAGGGCGAGCATCTGCCCAAGGGATCAAAGGCTGAACGGCTAGAATAGAAAGCCATTATACCTTAGAGGCATGCCATTCCTGACTCTTGAAACGACGTTCGAGTTCCTCGTCGTCGAATCGTGGGTGGAACACTCCCACAAGAAGATGCTTGAGGCTGCTAAACCAATGCGTTGCCTTAAGAAAGTGGAAAGTAGATCGACCCGTGTATGCTAATGACGAGGATTCGTGCTGAGACGGATTGCTGTGAGTGAATTTCTCAGCCTCTGACGACAATCCAGACAATTAAGAGAATGGTCAGGAACGCACTTGCTAGAATATTGGGGGACTCCGTCATGCTTGTCTCTAGGATCCCACCCAAATGCCATCCCAGGTCTGCCTTGTCCGGGCTGCATACTGACGTTTGGCAACTGTTCTACACCTCCGCTAGGTTCTGTAAGAGATTCCTGCGGGGCTCCGACTTCAAAAGAATTGTCAACTACGACTTCATCGACTTCTCCTATATCTTCTTCCGTGTCTGCAGGGCCGCTGGCGTCTATCGGCTTGCCCTTCTTAGCGGAAATCTGGAGAAAAGTTTCGTCTACGTCTCCACGTCGTTTCCGCTGCCTACCCTGGTGGAACGGGATAGCATAGTATGCGTCTCTGCGTCGTCGGGAATCCTCTAAGTCTTCCTTGTCTCTTGGGTTCTGAGATATGCTGTCTTGTCCAGAAGGGTGCGTATCGGAAGCGTCGGTGGAACCACCTGGAATTGATGGCGATGAGCCAGTGTTCCTACGCTTGAAGCGGGTCCATCGAGTTTTGATGGATTGTAGAAATCCAATATGCTGCCAGTCGAGGAGCGATCCGCTGGCCGCCGTCGTCACTGGTGCCGGGAGTTGTTCCGGCATTCACGCTGTCTTGAAGACACCGAGGTGCGTCGGCGCTGGACGCGGCCGTGATGAGATAGATGCTCAGACCGAGAAGAGTTCAAGTGTCTTTGTTGGCAACACTTCGCTTTCACTTTCATTTTGTCCATGAACCTGATGGAACAAATGGTTCGAGCTCTATAACCGCAAAATTTCCGCGTGTTCTTTCGGTGAAAACCGCCGTTTTTGACGCCACTCTTCTCGGTGTTCGCGGGTGGCAAGCCACAGGCTTGGGCGGGCGATGGGGAACCTTCTCCGCTCAAGAGACCTCTCTTTGTTGTCGACTCGGTTAATTCGCAAAGGGCCGAAGGCGCCTTCAGTTTATGCAATGCTCGAAAAAACAGGACAGAGTACGTGCAGTACGTGCAGTGCGTGATCAGCTTTCATCAAACCTTGCTCATGCTCAGGGTTGTAAGGCTGCTTCTCATTGATAACTACATCTCCCTGTATGATAGCAACGAAAACTGCTGTGTCCCATGCGCAGCCTGGCACTGGAGTGGAGGATGTGACAATCTCCGACGGATACCCTCGGGTTTGATCACGATAAGGTTGTGAAGGGCGACGGAGCATAGTGTCAACAGGCGAAGCTTGTTGTAAATTTGGTACTTCCCGCGGTCATCCCCGTGGTCCATAGAATGAGCCAGGCCAGCAGGCTGGTTTCCACCACAAACGTACCGACGCCCTCCGGATCCTTCTAGACACCGGGAGGCGCTCCAGAAAGCTGACGCAGTTCCTGGAAAACCCGCGAACGTCACGTGAGATTTCTTTGTGACACCTGAGCCTCTGCCGAATACCACGGAACTTTAATTCATTAATAGCGAATGGCAACTATTAGTCTTTTTGTAAGCGAGGTCTTTTAAGTAGCGAGGATATGTCTACCGGTCTGGGTCTACCCGGTAGCACTATATCAAGGTCTATTCGGCGGGGCCACGCAATACGATCCTTCCTGTCACCCCAAACAATCTCCCTCCATCTGTCGGCATCGGTTGTACTGCAGGTCCGGAGGGCCGCTCTTCACACTACAGTGTCATCGAGTAGCAAGGTGCTACACCGCCTAATTTGCCTTCAACTCGGATGCACATGTTCCCGCCCTTGGAGAAGTGGGCAGTTTCTCGGTTCAAGTGGGCGTGCCTTCTTTGCCAGCCCGGTTAGGAACACCCAAGCGTCCCTACCCAAGCGGTCCGGTGGGGCAACCACTCCTCTGCAAATGATGTCACCAGTATCCCAAATCCCTGGCCTAATAAAGCTACACTGACTCAGCCCCGAAAGTACTTTCACGCAACGAGGACCGCTACTAGCATATGCTAGCACCGCCGCATATTCGGGCAAGGGCGCGCCCATGCAAGCACCCATAGATTCCTGTCATCCGATTTCCGTAGGCTCCATAACCCCTTTATAAGTCACTAGTATTCGAGCTCTGTGGTAGGTTCACCAACACTTTTGTACCCTCGGGCAGCAATGTCTAATCAGCAACCTTCCGGGTCCAATAGCAACAACATGCCGTTTGGAAATCAATCAATACGATTTGAAGACATCAATGACGAGTACATCGCCCACCTACTTTCGGGTTACTGGCCACAACCCCAGAATGCACCATGGGGAACATCCCAAAACATGGATATTCCAGTTCCTTTCTCTCAGACAACCACAAACGCGTCCAATTCCAGCTACCAACCGTCTCACGATCCTGCCACTTTACCCGCCCCGCCTGCTATCGTCCCTAGCCAAGAGTATCACCAATTCACGTTTGATGAGCTCATGCGTCAAATCGACCGTGAACGCGAAGTGGCTTTGGTACCTCAGCCCAGTGACGCGGCAATATTATCAACACAAGCTATCTCCATACAGCAGACACAGCAGGCTCAACGGTCCGTTATTTTATCTGCAAACGATGTGCCTTTCATGATAAAATCTCCCCATTGGTTCTCTCAGTGAAGTGCCCGGTACAAGTAGCCCACTCGCCGGGTTCCAAGGACACCCTACACAAACTACCGGTTCGAACACCTTCCCTGGCCCCATCATGCCGGACATTCGCATTCTAGCTGACAATAACCTAGCAGCGCCAGCTACACAAACGTCAACTACCGCCTCTAGGCGTGGTTCTGTTTCCGCTCAGGTAGACATCCTCAATTAACAATTTAAATAAGTGGTAATTAATACTTTTTTAGGAACACCCGACGGGGGCCGGTGAGTTCCTCATGTATCCTTGCGACCTCTGTCCTGCCTCCTTTGCCCGGAAGAGGGACTGTCAAAGGCATAGACGGGGGCATACCGGGGAGCTCCCATACGCATGTGAGGCATGTGGTGAGAGGTAAGAATTGTCCCACCCCCGCAGGACTTGGGTTTCATACTACCTTTTGGCTTACGCTAGTTCGGTCGACTCTCACCAGATTTGTTCGAAGTGATGCACGTGGTAGACACTTCAAGAACAACCTAAACTGCGAACAAGAGCATCACGCCAGGCTTAAGGGTCGATCAGTCTAGACGGAGGGAGGTAGAAAACCGCGAGGAAAAACAACCGCCTGGGACCTTCAGAGCGTCCCTACTACTCTGGTACACAGCCCTGCTTTTCATTTGCTGCTTTATGAATACGGGTATATGTATTTATGGCGGATGGTTCTCGGTTCATTCGATACCCTCTTGCTAGTCAATAGATGCGATTGATATTTAACCCCCACTTGTCTAGGCTCGTTCGAGTTTTGAATAATATGCATGAACCTAAGATCGGGGCGGTCTTCGACCGCCTTGGCCTCCTCCACTACTTACGACATCCTCATTTACTCGTCGTCTTGCAGAATCATGTCCAAAGTCACACTTGGTATCCTGGAGGAAGTGACTGTCCCGATTGCACTCGAAGTCTTTCCCAAAGGCCTCACGGTTCACAGGCTCCAGCTCGATACCGCCGCAGTTGCGCACGATATTGTACCAGGCCCTTACGACGAGAGGAATGTACCAAGCAAGTACGTGAACACCGTCATCGGACGGTACTCGAATCGTGTCCCTGTTTCGTCTGAGGGTTACACGATCGAGAAAGGCGGATATAAGAACGTCGTCAAGCCCATTGCCAATGGTACGATGTGCTTTTAAAGTAATACGAAACGAATTAAATGAATACATTGGAGGACAGAGGGCGAGAAAGTGTCCCTTCATGGGGGGCCAAACACGCTCGACAGCACAGAATGGACGCTCATCCCGACATCATCATCCAAGCTATTCACTCCCTCTGAACTCGAGTCTCTCGCAAGGCTTGAAAGGGACAGAGACGCCCTGGGCCTCCCAAACAAGCTGCGTGAACTCTTCCGCTCAAGTGCAATCTTCACTGCGACCTCTCCAAATGGACACAATGGATTCCCTGGCACACTCTATCTCGAGGCCCTCTTTGCAGTGCTCCCACGGGCCAGTACCCCCGACCCATCTGCCCCTGACTATCAACTGGGACAGGTTCTGATCGCCTACCGCGCGAAGTTGTTGGAGCCTGGCACCGTATCGCCCGTTAATCTTACTCAAGTATGTCCGGATCGATGCTCTTTACAAGGTCTGATAGAAGACGTGTCCATGCAGCATTGGGGCTTTAACCTTGAAGCATCGATTCGAGAAGCCCCTCATCTCAATATACGCGATCACTATGCGACCGTCAATGCGGATCATATCGTCACAGTCGACGGACTTCTCTTGCCGGATGGCACTCTTACGCCCACAGCGGGGACAGGCCACTGGCACCAAGGAAAGAAGATTGGAGACCAGTTTGTTGAGGGAGGGTATGGTCAGTTCACCGTTTGCTTCCTAATTCCCACTCGTCATCGAAGAACTATCAATAAAGCCTTGAAAAGGAGACTGATTGCGCGAATTTTGGATTAGACCACTTCTACTTGTTCCCGAAGGAAAACTACGAGGCTGTGACGAAGACGCAACCGGCGAGTTTTCCTGTCAACAACACAAACATCAACCTCCTCAGCGAACTTCTCGACCGATCGCCCCCAAGCGCTGAGAAGTTGCAAGTTGAGTTGTGGTCGGAGAGGACGGGCTTCAAGCTCCAATTCACCTCGAACCGTACGTACATTCTCCGTCCCATTCCTTGCTTTGATCCGTGGAAGGCGGTGCACGGAAGGACCGGCTGCTGGTAGGTACTGATTACTTTATTTCGGGACAGAGAGCGGTGTACAGTTTTACACCGCAAATTTCCAGACGAGTGCAGGCACAAGAAAAAAGATTCATGGCGGAAGTGGGAAAGAAGGAGACGGATATCCCAAAGAAGGTATGGCTATCTCGGGTTTCTGACGTATGTCCGATTACGTTATCGTAACTAGCTGCGGTTTACCTGGAGTTCCATAATGTGAGTTACGGCGTCTGCTTACGCATACACCTGCGCTTAGTGTGGGCTGATGGGCTGATGGGTTGATGATTCCCACCAGCCTCTCTCGGCATTTTTGTACCAACAGAACGGGATCGACACGCTCTTGACATCGGATGAGGTGTACCACAACTACGTCAAGGTGAATGTGCATTACACCAAGCCGAACCGAGACGCGTGAAGGCGTGAAGGAACGTGCGATTGTGTGTTCGGTTCGGTTCGGTTCGGTTCGGTTAGAATGTTCTATGATTGTAAAACGTGTTGTCGCTGTGGTGGAGTACGATACACGATTTGAAGCTGATAACCGATCAACACTTGATTGCGGAGCGGAGACGGGGAGCGGGTGCGCGGCCATCTCGATTCGAAGGCATTTATGTCTGTCTCCAGGGGGAAGACTGCGGAGAGTTTGAGGAGAGCTTGGGGATTGATTGATTGGGTGTGGCGTCTGGGTCTGATTAAACAGCCCATGTGTACCCAGCGTGGGCAAGGCAGGGAGGCGAGGGCAGGGACGTGTGTTAGTTAGTTTAAGTAATTATTTGTTATCAGATCACGTGTTATTAATGAGGCGGGGTCAGAAACAAGACGAGTCGACTGCACTGCTCTGCTGCTGTTTATTTACCCAACTTGGAATCGTCCACCTCGCCCGGCCGCCTTCTTGACCTTGCAAGGAAGTAGACAGTCATGAGCGAAACCGACGATGACTACCAGGACGGCGGCTACCCCGTTGTCGCCTCGCTTGGTGGTGACGACAAGGACGTGCCCCAGAACAAGAAACGCAAGATCCAGCGCGCCTGCGATGTCTGTAGACGCAAAAAGGTAAGCAACCACTTGGATTATCGATTATCTCATCTTGCCCATACCCGTCCACCTGTCCTCCCTCGGCACGAGAAACCGAGTTCGGGCCCCGCGCTGGGCTGGGTGGCCACTCTTCCACGGCCGCCTTCGGAGACCCGATCTCCTAATTGAGGACAGGTGTCGTTGCATTAGCCCGTCTGGTTGACGGTCCTGCGACTTCTGCGACTATCCTTGGGCGGCAACGAAGCCCAGGGCGTGCGCGTTTTCGTGCTTGCCTTCGAGGCGTCGCTCATGACCAGCAGGAGCCAGCTAACGGCTTTGTGAGAACAGATCCGCTGTGATGGCCCAACACAGACAAGCAGCAAGTGCTCAAACTGCGGTACGAACCAGCTCGAGTGCACGTACATCGAGGTCGCAAAGAAACGTGGTCCTCCAAAGGGCTACGTCGAGTCCCTCGAAAATCGGCTTTAAAAGATGGAGGGTCTGCTGCAGAAGGTACGTCCTCCTATTTTCTTTCCCCCCCCCCGATTGTGCATACCTTTTCCCGTTTTCCACCACTATGACGCGTCACCCACTCATCCTTTCGCGCCTTCGATTTCGTAGCTCTATCCCGGGACAGACTTTACATCAGAGCTCGGCCCTCCCATTGAACGTAATATCTGGGCTAAGGATCCCACTGCCTTTCCCGCGAGGGCAAAGGCGACAAATGCTTCCCCTACCTTCTCAAAAGATCCCAAACGCGCCCTTTCCATTACTCCTCTCCCTGGTCTCGGACCTGAAATCGCGAAACCTGAGCACTCTGATGAAGAACCGAGCGGCCCCTTTGGGAATTTTGCAATTTCCGAGGACCTGTCCCGTCTCTCGCTGACAAACATCGCGAGACGGTACTACGGCCGCTCTGCCATGTTCATTATGATTCAAGCTGCCGTGGATCGAAAACGCGAATACCTGGGGATTAATGGGAGCCCACTCGACATGATTGACAGTGCGACGACCCCAGGTAGCGAAACGCTCCTCCCCACATCCCGGCCTGAGTACTGGGCTCCCTGCCAGTGGGAACTCGCTCCCCCGCGCACTCGCCAGCTTCACGAACTGGAATTCCCCCCGCCCGATTTGATGGAAACCCTCATTGAGATTTATTTCCTATCGAATAATTGCCACTTTCCACTTCTTCATCGACCAACCTTTGAAGCTCAATACCGTGCGGATCTGCATCTTACCAACAAGAGTTTTGCTGAAGTTTTGCTGCTCGTGTGTGCCACTGCATCGAGGTGTTCAGACGACCAGAGGGTACTGCTCGATCCTATGCTTCCGCATTCGGCCGGGTGGAAATACTATGAGCAGACCAATATCATGGATCGATCATTGGTTACAAATATTACTCTTTTCGACCTTCAGTGCTTTGTGGTATGTGGAGCCATACTGAGGTACTTGTTTTGAGACTCACGAACCATCCAGTTGGCTGCGTGGTACTTGCTCGAGTCATCTGCGAATCATGCCGCTTGGACATTGACTGGCGTCGGATTGCGCTTCGCTCAAGACGTTGGTGCGCATCGACAAAGGGTGTACAGCTCGCCGATGACACCCGACGACGAGCTCTGGAAGCGGGCGTTCTGGTACGTCCTGCTCAGCGATGCTACTGGTCCGAAGTCTAAAGCTCTACCAGGTGCTTGATTGTCCTCGACCGGATGTTGAGTTCGACCTTGGGCCGAGCACCGGCTTTGTACGACTCGGATATTGATGTCGATTTACCTCTCGAGGTTGATGACGAGCATTGGATCCACCTCGATCCTACTCGAAGCTTCAAGCAACCGCCTGACATTCCTTCCCGCCCCACTGCATTTGTTCACCTTACGAGACTATGCAGTATCCTCGCCTATGCGATGCAGACTTTGGTGAGACTGAACCACCGCTCCGTGGGAGTTTGACTGACTCTGAATATAGTATGCTGCCAATAAAAGCCAAATCCGAGGCGTCAACGGTCCTATGTGGGAACAGCAAGTGTTAGCTGAACTAGACACGTTGATCAACAAATGGATTACGTCCATGCCAAAACACCGTCCGTCTACAATTTTCGCATCCTGTTCGAATACTCACGTTCAGATCAAAATTTAGTCGAATGGGAAAAACAAATGCAAGGCGACCACCCGGTTTTCTTTACGCAATCCACTTCACTTTACGCCTTACTCTACCACATCCAAATTCTGATCCACCATCCTTTTGTCTCCACACCCAAACGTCCCAACCCGGGTACATCCTTCCCCTCACAACAAATTTGCGTCAATGCTGCGCGCTCGTGTGCGCACGTGGTCGACGCATACCGTAAGAGATCTAGGTATTTCGCTCCGTGGTGCGTTGTTGGGGCTATCACAAGTGCGATCGTCTTGCTACAGAGCGTGTGGGGCGCGAGTGGCGCGCAGGGAACACAGATCGACTTACAGGAGACGATGAATGACGTAGACAAGTGTATGCAGGTGATTATGCTTGTGGAGAGAAGGTGGCCTTCAATGGGTCGTGTGCGGTCAGTCAGGACGTCCTGTTTTCCATTGTTACAATTTCTAATTAAATTTCTTGCACCACCAGGGATGCACTCGCATTCTTACTGTCATCAGAGGGATTGCCATTTCCTGCTGCTTCGCCAGTAGCGGGCAATCCCAATGGCAAGCGAGAGCGCGAAGAAGATCCCTTGTTACCTCCTGGAGTATTCCAAGCACCTCCTCGAACAGCTAGTGGAAATCCTCTGCAACCACACTCAGCAGGCGGTCCTCGCCGTCGATCTTCGCGGGGGCGACTGAGCAAAAGTGCTAAGGTGCATGCGGCAAACGGGCAGCCTCAACCTCAGACGCCAACTGTGGTACAGTCACAACAGCCTCCGACTCTGCAAGTCGTGCCACCGGGCACAATGGAACAGTCCCAGTCTTCGGCGGGCGTTCCGATGGACGCGGGAGGCTATTATCCTCCTCGTGCCTACCACCAACCGAAAATGCCTCCTGGGTACTCCTATGGGCAGTTTAGGGTGCAGCCTGCCCCACAAACAGCGCCAGCGAGCGGGACGGGTGCTACTGCTGCCCCCGGACCGGTCCCACCGCCGCCTTTCGGTCATGCGCAGGAGAGTTACCTCAGAAGGGGTGATGGTAGTTGGAGTGCGTCGGGCCCTGCGGGTGCCACGGGTGGAGAACAGTACGGGTGAGTCCGACAGTGAAATCGACCAAGCGCGGGTCGAGCCTGGCGCTGACTAACGTGTATTTTTTTTTGCTTATAGGTGGGACAGGGATTGGTCGACGGCGTACATACATCATAGGCCAAGCCATGCGGGGCCAGTACCGGAAGGCGAAGCGCCCGGACCGTAGGGAGCTCGTCGGATGGCCCAACTGGAACCTCTAGTCTTTTGTAGGATGCTTCCAGTCGACATGCGCCACGATTGCCGGAGCTCCTCACGGGCTCATCGAGAAGCTTAACCGGATTCGTTGTTTTTTTTCTTCGTCTCGGACCTTGACTTGGCGTGAATAACCTGACATCTAACCTACTGTACTGTTTACAGCCCCTTTTGGCACCTTTTCCGTGTTGGTTGGCCCTTACTTTGCAAGCTCTTCATACCCATGCGCGCTTCGCGTATTGCGGCGCGATAATTTCGCGATATCCATTCGAGACCGGAGTTGTACGTAATACACCATTCGTGATATAGTCCGCGCGGTTGTTGTTCTGTCGCATGCACCGCCCGATCTGGGATATAATTTTAATTTGACTGTAATAACTTGGCTTATTTGCGGCGGAACGGGAGGGTGAGGGGTGGGGATTGAACGCAACACGAGGCTCGAAGCCGGTTTTAACTGGGCGAAGCCTCGAGATGGCGATCCGGATGTCCGTTTAATTGGATGGATAAGCTTGCGGGGACCTTTTTAGGGTGATCGCTACTCGCCACGCGATCTGAATCGCCTGCTGACAATAATACGGATGAGTCGTAATGTCCAGCTGTGAGACATGAGATATCCATCGGGCGGGCTCCGTGCAGATCGCACAGGGCGGCGTACGTACGTTATCTTTATCTAACCGCTATCCTCCTACGTCCTACGTAGGTCATTTTTATTTTGTGGGGCATAGGGGGAAGGACGCACTCCCCTCCCGGAAGCAGCCCGACGAGAACGAGGGCACGAGAACACAGAGCACGCGCGCGCGAGAAGGGAGTCAGGGAGTCAGCTTGAAGCCGCTCTGTATCTGTGTCTCTGTCTATTGACCTCCCCGCGTGGACGACGGACTGCCGGCCGGCCTTGGGCCTTAGTTGGTCGCTGGCTGTCCGCACGCCGCGCGTCGTCCTGTCCTCACGCTCACGGGACCGAGTGAGTTCGGCTGGGGGAGAATTGTTCGGAATGAGAATGAGAATTGATGCACAATGCGATGGGATAATGATGGATAATGATGATGGATGATGGATGGATAGGTCAGCCACGCCATGCCACGCCACGCTAAGACGCTCAGCTCAGCCACCTCGCTTGCAGATTCCTCTGTTTTCCATACTGGGGGCACAAAAACTCTTTGGGCGATATCCCTGCTGATATACGCATCCACACATCCAGCGGCATATTCTTCGGATACCTGTTGTCCTACGCCTCGTGTGCACGTCTAGCACGTCTAGCACGCCTAGCACGTCTACCGTCTACCACGTCTATCACCCATTTAACCATCACCTCAGAGCTATCAGCCCCCGTTCGCTCCCCCGCGTCCCGGCTGTCCAACTTGCACTTGCAGTGGCGGCGTTACCCTACCCTTCTCTCGATCCTCCCCTCCCGCTTAAATTCACAGCAACCCATTTCTGCAATTTCTGGCAAACTACTCCACAATCTCGTCCCTCTGCAGCTGTAGCCCCGTAGACCCTCAGCCCCGTAGCCCCTCAGCCCCTCTTCGCGCCTTGACCCAGCGGCGTCCAATCAGATCATTTACCATTTACCACCTACCCTGAATAGGAAGGGCTGCACCGAGTGGTTGGCCCCATCTTTCTGTTTGCTCGAAAGCATTCTTGAACCTCGACCACTTCAACCACCACCCCCCCGTCCTCCTTCACCCCTCTCTCCTTCCCAGTCCTACTCGAATCTTGTCACCTGAACCGCCCCCGCAATCCGCTATGCTTCCCAGAATCCCCGCGGGCGTTGCCGCCACCGCCGCCGCCACCACATCCCCCAGCAGTAACCCACACCATCATGCGATTCCGCTCGT
>WNFL01386369.1_pt4 | contig 13567 bp, 9 predicted proteins | sample 5400361 | NCBI WGS metagenome assembly WNFL01 (sample SAMN13153351, study PRJNA577476) | soil metagenome | isolation source: 40 cm soil on Douglas fir-dominated hillslope | place: USA:California | collected 2013-09-17
CCGCCTGTGGGATCGTACTATTCGCGGCTTGTTCATCACAGCGGTTCTGGGCCGAATCGTTGCTCAGAGCAGCCGGATCGAATTCTCGGTAGCAGGCCATTTCGCTCCAATCCTGCGGCGAGGCATCGGCAAAGTGGAAGAACCGACGATCGAGGCATCCCCTCCGCTCGGAGTAGTAAGAGATCTCCAGTTCGCCCTGAATGAGATCAAAGTGTTCCCGGGAACCCAGGCGATCTTCTATACTGACGGCCTAATTGAGTCATTCAATGAATCCCGAGAAGCTTTCTCCATGGATCGTCTAAGAAAAGTACTGGCTCAGCCATTGAATGGATCGGAACAGATCGTAGAAGCTTTGATCGAAGCGGAGGCTGAGCATCGAGGAGACATCTTGCCTTATGACGACCTGACGATTCTGACGATTGGCCGCAAATGAAGAAAAAGATCGAGTTCGCAAGTCATCCGGCATGCTTATCATCTTGCCGAAGATCAGCTGATCTCGCTTTCCCTGGAAACAATCAATAACGGCGTACGCTTTCGTCTCCGGGATTACGGCGATCGTTTTGATTCGACGAAGTACCATGGCCGTTCTCTCGATCAACTGCGCCCTGGGGGACTGGGAGTTCATTTGATTCGACATGCTTTTGATCAGATCGACTATCAGCAAAGGCGTCGCGGTACGCTGCTGGTACTGACCAAGCTGAAGCCAGAAGCCGACGGATTGGTTCCTGAATTGGCGCCAAACTAATTTCTTGCCAAAAGATCGTTTGTCTGGTTAGGTCACACACCGATTTTCTTACGGAGGGCTTAAAACCATGATCAATTTCACTAAACTCGATTCTCGTCGGCAAGGTGATATGAACGGAGCCCTCCCGCTCTCTCCGAAGAAGACCATCACCGGGCATTGACCCCCGGTTCTCTTGGGCGGCCTTAAGGCCGGAGCTTTATCGCCTGTCCTGCGCAAAGCGGGAACCAACCTCTTTTTTGCGCCGCTGGAAACAACTTTACGGCAGACCCGATTCGTTTTTGAAGTTATCGCCATCGAGAACGTGGAAGATGAGTTTGATCTGAGGACTTGGTCGGTGAAAACGCGCCAGGGTCGGCGGTCTTTTCAGACTAAGCTCGATGAATGGCCTCGTACGCTCGAAACCGGGGCCGTGATGATCCGCGACCTTTCCGGTGATCTCTATCAAATCAAAGATCCGACCGCACTCGATCCCGCCAGCCAAAAGCTCGTGTGGGCTTACATTGAATAGGAGACCTTCGGTGTTACCTTGGCGGCCTGCGGGATTTTGGAACCGGTTTCGCCAAGCGCCGCTATTTAATTTACTGATTACTGATTGCCGACCCCACGAAACCAAACCTTCGAACGATCAATCCGTGCACCGCGCTCCAGAAAAAATCCCTTCAGCTCAGAATTATAGAAAGAGCCGTCTTGCTCCGGATTCATCCCCAAAAAAATCTCGCCAGGCGGCTTAAGAATACGCGTGTGCAGATCGTCCAAGAAAAACTCCCACTCTTTCGGACCCCAGAGATCGGAACGCTTGTGTCCGTTGAAACAGATAGAAAACGCGGTGACTAAATCGAACTTTTCGCCAAGGTCCGGCAGCCGTTGATAGGCATTAATTTCCCAGATCACTCTTTGGAACCGGAACAGCTCAAACATTTCGCCGTACATCTCGGGGTCGGCGATATCCAAACCGATGCCGGAATGCCCCAGGTGCCTTGCAACCAAGAGAAAGTATCCAGCTCCGCTTCCAAGATCCAGGATTCGCAATGGCTTCGGTCGAAGTTTGAGGCGTAGCTCCTGCGCGCGTCGGATATTCAGTCTAATCCAACGGGGTGCATCCAAGTACTTTGGCCAGTGCGTTCTCTCGCCTGGCACTGCGTAACGGGTTCGGATCCGCTCGAGGCCGGCTTGGTCGATTTGCGCTACAACCCTCTCTGGGTTAATCGGCTGACGCCAACGATCAAAGGCGTTTCCCGCGCTTATCAGCGCTGAACCATTGGTCAGCTTGGAAAGTTTGTGAGTAACGTTCATGAAGGCGGATCGAGACCAAGAATCTACCCAAAAGCTGCCGGAAGCCATTTCGCAAGGAGAATTTTCACGTCACGACACGGAACGCTTGGCTTTTCCGGCGGCTTCTTTGGTAGCAGTCCGGCAGCCGCCAATGCGCGGCCAACTTAAGGCTTCGTTCTTCGGTACAAGCGGCGACGGTCCTGCGAAGCACATTATGTGGTTAAACTAAGAAATTTGAACGGAGCGGCCCGTTCACACTGGCCCCAGAACGCAGTCGCCTTGGCGTTGTTGGCTCGGACAGTTTGCCACAGGGTGACGGGGATCTGCTCGCTCGGCACCCAAAACCCCCAGTCGCCACGGTTTGCCATGGCGCCTAACTCGCGACTTGCTATACAGTAATTACTGATCACCGATTGCCGATACCGTAAACTCTAGGCTTGAGTACCTGCCGCAAACGTTTCTTTATTAGACTGTTCACATGCGTCCGCGTGCCAAGATTCTGATTTGCGACGATCAACCGGAGATCCTTGACGCGATCAAATTGGTTTGCTCGTCCGAGGGGATGCAGTGCAGCACAGTCAACTCGCCGGACGCCGTTTTGCCCAAACTAGCGGAAGAAGAGTTCGATCTGCTGCTCATGGACATGAACTATCACCAGGAGCGAACCGGCGGCCAGGAAGGGCTGAATTTGCTCCGCTCAGTAAATCAAAGCGATCCGTCGCTGCCAATCGTAGTCATGACCGCGTGGGGTTCGATTCCGCTGGCGGTCCAAGCCGTCCAGCTTGGAGCCAAAGATTTTCTGCAGAAACCGTGGGAAAACGAGCGATTGCTGTCGATCGTCCGTAATCAGATCGAACTCCGCGCTGCGCTGAAAGGAAAAGAGCGCCTGGAAGCTGAAAACTCGGTCCTGCGAAGCGCTCAGGCCTCGACCAGCGAGTTCGTCGCCCTCTCACCGGGCATGCAGGAGGTGAAGCGAATCGTTGAGCAGGTTGCCCCCTCCGACGCGAACATCCTAATTACCGGTGAAAACGGCACCGGTAAGGGCGTAGTGGCGCGCCTGCTGCATCAACTTTCGGGCCGGTTACAGCAACCGCTGATCAGCGTAAATATGGGCGGCATACCGGAGACGCTATTCGAGAGTGAGATGTTTGGGCATGTTAAAGGCGCTTTCACCGATGCTCGAGCAGATAGAGTCGGTCGTTTCGAGTTAGCGGACGGCGGCACCCTCTTTTTGGATGAAATCGCAAATTTGACCGGCTCGCAGCAAGCCAAAATTCTGCGGGTGTTGGAAACCGGCGAATTTGAACGGGTCGGATCCTCGAAGACCAAGCAGGCAAATGTTCGGATTCTAAGCGCAACCAATGCGGACCTGCTCGCGGAGATCAATGCGGGGAGATTCAGGGAGGACCTTTACTTCCGGCTCAACACGATTCAGGTGCATCTCCCGGCCTTACGAGAACGACTCGACGATATACCGGAGTTGACACGGTACTTTCTTGGAGAACTCACGGCACGTTACCGAAAGCAGGGCTTTGAAGTTAGTCCAGAGGCGCTTCAGGCTTTGCGCCGATATCCGTGGCCGGGAAATATTCGCGAATTGCGGCATGTGATGGAGCGAGCTGTTCTGCTTGCTCGATCCCAAACTATTGAGCCTACCGACCTTGGATTGCAGTCGGCAGTGAGCCGGGCAAACGTTTTGGATGAAATGGATTTGGAATCGATGGAAGCCCATCTGATCAAGAAGGCGCTCGATCGGCACAATGGGAACGCAATTAGCGCCGCCAAAGCACTGGGATTGAGCCGCAGCGCCTTTTATCGGCGCCTGCAGAAGTATCAAATTCCGACGACCAATTGAGGCTGGGTATCAGAGCCTTTGTGATGATCGTTAAACGATTACTGGCTAGGAACCTGGACCTCGTAAAAGAATCTGTTATCGTGGCTGCTGCACGATGGCAGATCCTCTGTTTCCTCCTGATCCTGAACAATCGCAAATCGACTCCGATCGAATCGCGGAGCTGGCAGCCAGCTTTCGTGAGTCAAAACATTATCTCTTAAATTCTATCGCGATTTGGACAGTTCAGGCGGAGTTGGCGAAGCGGGATTCAGAATATTACCGGAAACTGGCTGAATCGATCCTTGAGCGCTCGGAAAAATTGGTCGAGTTGGTTCAGGATACCGACAGCAAGCTACGGCTTATATCGCCCGAGGGCATTTTGCAGTAGGTTGGTATAGCGTAGCCTGTGAATCGGCCTATCGGGCCGGCCATCCTGGTGTTGTCGGTCTTCGGTAATGCCCCGGCGGCTGCCGGACCGCTGCCGAAGGCGCCAGGAGGATCAGGCTACTTTACGGTCTGAGGCTGGCACACCAGGCTGCGGCTATACCGCTGTACCAAAACCTCTGGTGGGGTGCCCGGTCTTGTGCTTTGGTGCTAGTTTACTCGTTTTTACCAAATGGCTGCGGAGAAGATTCGCATCGTAGGTGCGCGCCAACATAATCTTAAAGGGATAGACGTCGAAATTCCGCGCGAAAAATTGGTGGTGATCACCGGCATGAGCGGGTCAGGCAAGTCGTCCCTCGCATTCGACACGCTTTACGCGGAGGGACAACGGCGTTACGTAGAGAGCCTTTCTGCTTACGCTCGACAGTTTCTCGACAAGATGGAGAAACCGGATGTCGACTTCATCGAGGGTCTCTCCCCTTCCATCGCGATCGAACAGCGCAGCTCAACCGCCAATCCTCGCTCGACCATCGCAACAACAACCGAGATTTATGATTATCTGCGGATTCTTTTTTCCGCGATCGGTCAACCGCACGATCCCGCAACCGGGGAGAGGGTTTTCAAACAGACTCCTCAACAAATCGTTGACCAAATCCTCTCTTACCCGGATGAGACCAAGATTCTCGTTGTTGCCCCGGTGATACGCCAGGAGCAGGGAGAGTTTCGTGATGTGCTGGAAAAGATAAAGCGAGAAGGATTTGTCCGAGTCCGTGTAGATGGTGAGATCCTCGAGTTGGCCCGACCCGAACCGATCCGGCTGGCGAAAAACGCGCGGCACACAATCGAAGTCGTGGTCGATCGCTTGATCGTCCGAGAGGGAGTGCGCACGAGGCTAGCCGATTCGCTGGATACCGCATTACGATGGGGAAACAATCGCATCATCATCAGCCGGCAATTACCCGAAACCGAGCCATGGGAAGACGTCCCCTACTCAACCGAGTTTTGTAATCCGAGGACCGATTTTTTGCTTCCGGAGCTTACGCCAAAGCACTTTTCATTCAATAGCTTGGCCGGAGCTTGCCCCACCTGCCAGGGTCTCGGCAGCGTGAGTTTCTTTGATCCGGATTTAGTCGTGCCCGATCAATCACGCTCACTGGCCGATGGCGCCATTGCGCCGTGGCGAAAAGCCAGTTCCAGAATTCAAGCCTATCGGCGCACCCTCTTGGAAGCACTGGTCAAGACTTTCGGCGGAGATATCGAAACTCCCTTCGCGGAGCTGCCGGAACGCTGCCGAGAAACCATTCTTTATGGATCGGGCGATCGAGCGATTCGCTTCCAGCTCGGGTCCAAGCAAATCGAGAAAACGTTCGAAGGCGTGCTGGCGCAACTGAACGAGCTATACGAGCAGACGGAAAGTGAATTTACGCGATCTCGACTGAAAGCATTCCAGGGACGACGGCTTTGCCCAACCTGCCGCGGTGCTCGCCTGCGACCTGAGATCCTCGCGGTCACCATTCAGGAGAACTCCGGTCGCGAGGTTAACATCCATGATTATTGCCTGTTAACGATCGATGAAGCGAAACGTTTACTCGAAAATATTTCGCTTTCGAAACACCAGAAGATCATCGCGGCGGAAGTGCTTCGGGAGATCTGGAACCGCTTGCGATTTCTCGAAGAGGTTGGTCTCGGCTATCTTACCTTAAATCGCGAAAGTGGAACCCTTTCGGGTGGAGAAGCCCAGCGTATTCGACTCGGTACCCAGATCGGATCTGGACTTGCGGGGGTGCTTTACGTCCTGGACGAACCAAGCATTGGACTGCACCAGCGAGACAACGATCGCCTCATTCAAACGCTGATGCATCTCCGGGACCTGGGAAACACGGTCATCGTGGTAGAGCATGACGAAGATACGATCCGGGCCGCCGATTATATCATCGATCTCGGGCCCGGAGCAGGCCCGCGCGGTGGACAGATTGTCGCCGCTGGTGATATCGCAGCAATCGAGGAAAATCCTGATTCCTTGACCGGGCAATACCTGGCTCGTGCACTTCGGATCCCGGTTCCGCGAGAACGTGTACGTCCGCACGGCATGCTCTATAATGGTGGTATCCCGCCGGACCCCGGAACGGAAGGATGGTTAAGCGTCATCGGTGCGAAGGAGAATAATCTACGGAACTTAACCGTATCGTTTCCTCTGGGCTGCCTAGTCGCTGTGACCGGCGTATCAGGGAGCGGTAAGTCGACCCTCGTCGATGATATTTTGCGGAAAGCCCTGTTCCGTCACTTTTACCGCTCGAAGGAACGACCGGGCAATCATGATCGGCTGCTTGGTTTGGATCAGGTTGATAAAGCAATCGTGATTGATCAAAGCCCGATCGGGCGTACCCCTCGATCCAATGCGGCAACCTACTCCGGCGCTTTCGGTCCGATTCGAGATCTATTCAGCCAGCTTCCGGCTTCTCGCGTCCGCGGGTACGAAAGTGGTCGCTTCAGCTTTAATCTCAAGGGCGGACGATGTGAGAATTGTCAAGGCGACGGCGTGATTCGGATCGAGATGCATTTTCTGGCTGACGTGTATGTCGAATGCGAGGTCTGCCGTGGATCTCGTTACAATCGCGAAACCCTGGAAATCACTTATCGGGGAAAGAATATCGCGGACATCCTGGCTATGTCCGTCGATGAAGCAGCTCGCTTCTTTCGGAATATCCCTGCGATCTACGATCGTCTAGAACCTCTGGTCAATGTGGGACTAGCCTACTTGACCCTGGGCCAATCTGGAACCCAACTTTCGGGAGGCGAGGCGCAAAGAGTCAAGCTTGCGGCGGAACTCGCGAAAAAGGCGACCGGCAGGACGGTCTATATTCTTGACGAACCCACCACTGGCCTCCATTTCGCCGACATTCGCCAGCTTCTCGAGGTATTGCTGAAACTGCGAGATCAGGGCAACACTCTCATCGTCATTGAACACAATCTGGAGGTGATCAAGAGCGCTGACTGGATCATCGATCTTGGACCGGAGGGTGGAGTCAACGGAGGCTGGATCGTGGCCCAAGGAACCCCCGAAAAAGTGAGCGAGACCGCTGCCAGTCACACCGGACGCTATCTCCGGAAACTGCTCACATGAGAATCCTCTTCCTGACCGCGGCGATTCTCTTTTTTCTTACTGTGACCGGCGAAGTCGCTGTCGCAGACCTTTATCGCGAGGCAGTTCAGGCCGAAACCGAAGGGCTTCCGGAAGTAAGCGTCACGAAGCTGCGACAATTTCTGGCCGAAAACCCATCCGAACCGAACGTTGTAACGGCCAAGTTTCTGCTGGCCAAATGCTTGCTGCAGATTCGCCGGCCGGCGGAAGCTCTCATAATATTAGATGACAGTTCCCTAACCTCCGCTGAGGCACAGCAACTCAAAGCTGAAACGCTACTTCGGGTTCAGCGATGGGACGAAGCAGCCGAACTATTCAAGAAGATTCTAAATGCTACCGGCTCTGCGACCGACGCCCGTTTAGGACTCGCTGAAGCAGAGCTCAGAAAAGGCGAGAACGATCAAGCACTAGCGACTCTGCAGCCACTGCTCGAAAATGGAACTAACCCGGACTCCAGGGCCGTCCTAATGACGGCAGAGATTGAAGTCAATCAGGCAAACTTCGACCAAGCTACCATGCTCCTGAACCGGCTTGCTGAGGGGAACGATACTGAACTACTGCAAAAGCAGTGTTTGCTTGGACAGATTGCCTTCAAAGCCGGCAAACTCGACGAGGCGGAAGCCGCATTTAGTCAGGTGATTTCCGCGACCAAAGGTCTGACCGCTCGCCTCCTCGTGATAGCGCAGCTTGGTCTTGCCCGCGTTTCGATTCAGCAGCAAGAACTCGACGAAGCCGAATCAGTGATGGTGAAAGCCATCAATGATCAATCCCGGAGCATCATGCTGCCCGAATTGTTCGAAACGTTGTATTCGGTTTACGCCGAGGAACAATCCCCTATTCTTACGCCGCTCCTCCATTGGTCCCAGGAAGACCCCCAGGAGGTCGGAGCGGATCGACCCGCCTTTGCGCTTTATTACCTCGGAAAATTGCAGCTCCGAATGGACTCTAAGGCAAAGGGAGAAGCCACCTTTCGCCACCTGATCAACGATTACCCCACTCACCGGTTAGCGGGTTTGGCGACAGTTGCGCTCGCTCGACTCAAAATTGATCAGGGTTCGCCCGATCAAGCCATACCATTGTTGGTGAAATGGTTGGCTAACGAGGCAAATAAGCGATCGGTGGAACGTGTTCGGCAAGAGGAAACATTGGCCGAGGCGTATTTTCGCGACGCCAAGTTTAGCGAAGCCCAAGAACTTTATTTCCAATTGGCAGGAGTCGACCCGTTGAACCGCGCGCGTTTGCTCTATGGCGCAGCGATTAGTGCTCTCCGTTCTGGGAACCGGCCGCGCTATGAATCCGCCGTTCACGAACTAGGTAGCTCGCCCAACAACCAAGCTCTTCTCGGTAGTCTGGAAATCGCTCGAGCAACGATCGAAGCTAGAAGCGGCCAAACCGGCGCCGATACGACCTTACGGCATTTTTTAGCCAGTTTTCCGGATCATCCGCAGACTCCGGAAGCTCATTTGCTACTGGCTGAGATCGCCTTCACTGAATTGCCTCCGAATCATGCCGAGGCGGAAAAGGAACTCCGGCAGATTTCGACCAGTAGCCCCGAAATCGCCGAAGATAAGGCGCGGCTAAATTTCTTTGTACTGGCCGATGATCGACAGCAAAGCATCGCTGCGGTAGCGCGTGCAGCTCAAGATTTCATCCAGCAGTATCCCGAATCCGCAGCGCGCGCAGATGTTCGCCTCAAACTAGGAGAAGTTTACTTTCGCCAGAACGATTTTCCTAACGCCCAGACTCAGTTCGAACTAGTCGCCGAACAGCAGCCCGATTCCCCGCTGGTCGAGACTGCGTTGTTTCTAGCAGGCGAAGCCGCACGGAAAAGCTTGAATCCATCCTCGGTCGACCGCGCGGTGGACCTCTTTGAGGAAGTCTATAAGATGGACGGATCTCTGCGATTTCAAGCTCGGTTGGAACAGGCGCTTACCAAGAGGCAAATCCAGCAAGAGAAAGAGGCTATCGTTCTTCTGGACGACTTGCTTACGCAAAACATTCCTCAGGAAATCCGCTGCGAAACACTGGAGGCCAAGGGAGAGGCGCAGTTTTCCTTGGGTGCGAAAGACAAATCCCAGTATGAGGCCGCCATTAAGACTTTCGATAGCCTGGCCGGCGCGGAGACGAATACGCTGGAGTGGCGCCAAAGCGCTTTGTATCGTAAAGCGAAGTGTTTCGCACAGCTCGGCAAGACCGATGACGCGCTGGCCGCGCTCTATGATGTCCTCAATTCAGGAGGTAACCAGAGCGACGAATTCTGGTTCTTTCGAGCCGGATTCGACGCCGCGGAACTTTTGGAAACGCGACGCGCTTGGAGTTCGGCTGCCGCGGTGTACGAGAAATTAACCGCAATTCCCAGCCCACGCTCGGAGGAAGCTAAGAACCGCCTGGAACGCCTTCGCCTCGAACATTTCCTCTGGCCAGACTAGTGCCCTGTCCGCGAAAATAACATGTCTTTCGTTGCTCGCGCCTTGAAAAAGAGCTAACTGATCCGGCGTCTTTCGCGGACAGGACACTAACAATGATGAAAGCACATCCGGACCGTACCAGGGTCAGAAGTGGAACTAATCTAGAACGTGCTCATCTACTAAATCAGCGGGTTGTTTTGGAGACAGTACGCTTGAGTGAGCCGGTCTCCCGGATCGAGATAGCACGCCTTACCGGTCTAACCAACCAAACTGTATTCAATATAGTAGAAGATCTGCAGCGGATCGGCTTAATTCAGAACTTCGGGCGAAAAACGGCCGAGCGCGGCCAGCCGGCAAAACTCTTCGAGATCAATGCCGATGCGGCCTTCTCAATCGGCCTGCACATGGAGCGGGATCATATCGCCGCCGTCCTGGTCGACTTTAAAGGGGTCATTCGCTCACGTACTTACCGAGGCCGATTTCTAGCTACTCCAGAGGAGGCGCTGAAACAGGTCTACAGCTCGATCGCAGAATTACGTCGGGCGAACAAGCGTCGCCGAATCTGGGGACTCGGCATAGCGCTGCCGGGTCCTATCGATTTTCGTTACGGCAAGGTGGTTATTTCGCCCAATTTCCCGGGTTGGGAACAAGTCAACGTTCAGGATTACTTTAAGAAAAAAACCGGGCTGCGGGTATTGATCGACAATGATGCCACGGCCGCAGCAATCGGTGAAAGCTGGTACGGTGCCGGCCGCCTCCTGGATAGCTTTGTTTATATCTATATAGGAGTGGGCGTTGGTGGCGGCATCATCGTGAATGGTCGACCCCACCGCGGTTTCCGAGGAGGGTCAGGGGAAGTAGGTCATATCATCGTCGACCGGAGAAGGAGCGCCAAGCAGTGCGGTTGCGGGAAGAAGGGTAGCCTTGAGGCCTATCTTTCGCTCAGCGCTCTATCGCAACATCTAACAGATTCCGGAATCGTCTATACCCGCCTGGCGCAACTGGTCGAATTGTTCCATGAGAACAATAAGGTGCTTCTGAATTGGCTTAATGCCGCTGCTTTCTATCTCGCCGAGATGATGGACAATCTTCATCTCCTTTTTGATCCTGAGGTGTTCGTGATTGGGGGCCATTTGCCCGGACCGCTTTTGAATTTCCTCATTGAGCGCTGCTCAGACATTATCGGGAAAACGCGACGGTCGCAGAAAGGCGATTTTCCGAGAATCCTGCAGGGACAACTTCAGGAGGAGGCAGCTGCGCTCGGAGCGGCCGTGTTGCCGATCGATGACCTCATCGCGCCAAACTACGAGGGAATCACGAGTGGCGACCATCCGAGCCTGCTCGATATTTGGGATTTCGGTCAGTAGCGGGGAAAGTAGCCCGATGCCCCAGCCCGCAGTCGCTACGCGACAGCGTTGCGGGCGGGTCTAGCCTCAGGAGACATGGCACTGCCGGCTCGAAGAATACTATATCGACCGCTGACAGAATAATAACGTCCGTGTTCCTGAAGCAAGAGGGCTCCTCCGCTCTTCGAGCTACGGCGCGCGCGCCAAACGATAAGGCCGCGCCATAGCGAAGCGACGGCGGGATCGGATCTTTCAATTTGAAAGAATAATCTTGCTAACATTGGGCCGTTTCAACTAGAGATTAATTATCCCCCCAACGTCTCTGCACCCGCGGAGTACCAGAAGCCGGCTCCTGTGAGATGAATGGAGCCCCCTGCCGATGTATCCCATGGTGAGCCGGTTTCGGGATAGAACCAGGATCTATTCTACATATGAAGCGCCCCCGAAATGGATTTCATCCGGGCCCACAGCTCCGATATCTCGTCGGTCGAATCACGACCGTATCTCCCCAGGCTAGTCGAAACGCAAGGGCCCGCTTTAGTATTCCGGCTTCTCGTTTCCGATTTTCCGTCCGCGAAATAAAACTCGCAGCACTGGCTTAAATCGATCTGTCCGCTTAGTCACCGAGCGTAGCACCTCGGAGACTGCTTATCGTCATCTTCCAGCTCCCCATTCGAGTCAATCAAGCTGCACAGGCTTAGCATGGTCTTTCCGTGTTCTATCGCCGAGCGCTGCTCGCCTCGCAAGCGGAACGTCTTACGACGATTCGGCTACCAATCCTCTTCGTTCGGTCATCGGCGGAACGCTCCACCGAACCGGCATCAGATTTCTCCTGTCTTCCCTGTCCACCCCTAATCAGTTCCGTTTATGAAAATAAGCAACCTGCATCGACTGTTCCTCACCGGCTTGTCGATCTGCGCGTTCCACGCCCAAGGTCAACAAAGTACCGCTAACGTTGAAGCGAGAGTGAATCAGATTCTCTCGCAAATGACATTGAATGAAAAACTCAGCTACATCGGAGGGACCGGCTTCTTCGACATAAAACCGATTCCTGTCCCAAACCTCAATGTCGCTGTGAATCCCCAAATTTTCCAAACCGACGGACCTTTGGGCGTGCGCCGCAACGAGCCAAGTATTCGCTTTCCGTCTGGTCTTCTATTGGCTGCTACCTGGAATCGAGACTTGGCCGGGGATCAGGGAATTTCCATGGGCCGCGGTGCACGAGCGCGAGGTTACTTTTCCATACTTGGTCCGGGCATGGATTTTTATCGTGTACCAATGGGTGGGCGAAATTTCGAGTACATGACCGGCGAAGATCCTTACTTAGGAGCGCAGCTGGTTCCTCCGCTTATCATGGGGATTCAAGCTCAAGGGGTATGGTCCTGCGCCAAACATTATGTCTGTAATGACGAGGAAGAAAATCGCACGAATGTGCAGATCCTCCTTCATGAACGAACTCTTCGCGAAATTTATCTGCCGCCCTTCGAAGCGGCAGTAAAAGATGGACATGTCGCGACAGTGATGAGCGCTTACAATGCGGTCAACGGATTCTTCTGCAGCGAAAATTCGTTTCTTTTGACTGACATTCTCAAAAAGGAATGGAAATTCACCGGGCTTTTGATGTCCGACTATAATGCGATTCATGACGGATTAAGCGCTGCCCTCTATGGATGCGACCTCGATCTTCCGGCCGGCAATTTCATGAATGCTGGAAACCTGCTTCCATTCATCCCAAGCCCGCTTCCGGTATCGGCGATCGATGACAAGGCTCGCCGCATTTTGCGTGAGGTCATTTCCTTCGGTTACCTCGATCGCCAGCAGCAAGATACGTCCATTCCGCTGGATGATCCGTTCAGTGAGACGGCTTCACTCAATATTGCGCGAGAAGGTATTATCTTGCTCAAAAACACGCACAACCTACTCCCGTTACCAAAGAGCCAGGTTCGCTCCGTTGCGGTCCTCGGCTCGGCGGCACAAGACGCGCCGCCGACCGGATTCGGCAGCTCTTACGTGACACCGATCAACTTTGTTAGTGAGTTAGACGGAATCAAGTCCGCCGCTTCACCCGGCACCAGCGTGGATTTGATCTCGGCTTGTACGCTCGATCCAGAGAACTCGCTGTGGGAATACAGCAACAACGGCGAGATCACCCAAGGGCTGCAAGCAGAGTACTATAGTTCCAACGATCTCTCAGGAACTGCGGCGGTAACTCGTGTCGACAATCAAGTCGACTTTGACTGGGATACCGATCCCATACCAGTTTCGACTAACCAACAGGGATTTTCTGCTCGGTGGACTGGGCAAGTTCGTCCGCAAATAAATGGCGATTACGTCTTTAAGATTCGTGGGGACGGTGGTCTGCGGCTCATCGTCAACGGTCAGACGCTGGTTGATAACTTCTCTTCGCCCACTCGGCCTCCGGTCGGCTATGGTCCG
>WNFL01039915.1_pt1 | contig 13566 bp, 11 predicted proteins | sample 5400361 | NCBI WGS metagenome assembly WNFL01 (sample SAMN13153351, study PRJNA577476) | soil metagenome | isolation source: 40 cm soil on Douglas fir-dominated hillslope | place: USA:California | collected 2013-09-17
CGGCGCCCCCCAGAACGCCATGATCGCGTCGCCGATGTACTTGTCGATCGTGCCGCGGCGCTCCTGGATGCATTCCGTCATCGCGGTGAGGTACGCGTTCATCAGGTCCTTGAGGTTTTCGGCGGAGAGGCCTTCCGAGATCGACGTGAAGTCGCGCACGTCCGAGAAGAGCACCGACATCTGGCGGCTCTCGCCGCGCATCGAGTACTCCTCGGGATTCTTCGACATCTGCTCGACCAGCTCCTTCGGCACGTACGTCCCGAAGAGGCCGGTGATGAGCCGGCGCGAGCGCGCCTCGGAGAAGAACCCGTAGGCCATGTTCATGAAGTAGAGCAGCAGCAGGAGGAGGAGCGGCGCCGCGATGCTGAGCACGTAATGCAGGCTCCGCCACATGAAGATGTTGATCGCGGAGAGCACGATGATGAGGGCGACCATGGCGGCGGTCGCCACCGGCGCGCTCAACCGCGGCAGGAGGATCGCGAACGGCAGCCCGAGCAGCAGCGCGGTGAGCACCGCGATCGTCCGCGCTTCGGGCGGGTGCTGCATGATCGACTGGTCGAGGAACCCGGAGAGCAGGTTCGCGTGCACTTCGACCCCGGGATAGTCTTCACGCACGGGCGTTGCGCGCAGGTCGAGAAGGCCTTGCGCGGACGTGCCGACGATGATGATCTTGTCTTTCAGCTCATCGACCGGGAGCGTGCCGCGAATCACGTCGGTCGCCGAAACGTAGCGGAAAACGCCGAAGCCTCCGCGGTACGGGATTAGCGCACTGATGCTGTCGTCGAGGGGGATGCGCAGGTCCCCCACCTGGATCCAGGGGATCGTCGCGATGCCGCTGAAGCGCCCGAGCGATTCGACGGTGATCTTCGCCGGAGCGTTGCCGAGGTAGGTGCGGATCATCGCGAGGGACAGCGCTTCGTAGAAGCCGTCGCCGTAGCGCATGAAGATCGGAACGCGCCGCGTGATGCCGTCGAAATCGAGGAAGGGATAGAGGTGGCCTGCCGCGGTCGCGGACTTCTGCAGCGCCGCGATGTTGCCGCTGTATCCGGCCGCCAGGTGGTGCGAGATCTTCTCCTGGCCGAGGCTCGCCGCGTCGAAGATCGGCGGCGGCAGGACGCCGGACTGCTCGCTCTTGCCGCCGAGGAAGAACCCGAGGACCACGGGATGCTGCTTGATCTCCTCGGCGAAGAGATGGTCGTAGTCGAGCGTCGGCCGGATGCGCTCGAGGGCGGCACGGTACTCGGTGACGTTCTTCAGCTCGCTCGCGCCGAGCGATTCGAGCGTGGAAAGCCCCGAGCTCGGATCCGATTCGGGGAATGCCACGTCGAACCCGACCACGCGCACGTCGTACTTGTCGAAGAGCTGCTTCGTCATGAACGCGAGCTTGTTGCGGCTCCACGGCCAGCGCCCCTCGGCGTTGAGGCTCTTCTCGTCGATGTCGAGGATGATGATGCGCGGGTCGAGCGTCTTCGGCATGAAGAAGCGCAACCGCGCGTCGTACGCCCAGAGCTCGAGCTGCTGCAGGAAGCGCGACTGGTAGAGGTCCGCCTCGTGGCCGACGAACGCGAGGACCACGGCCATGCCGATCGCGACGCGGACCAGGGTGCTCACGGACCATTGCGGCATGAAGCGCGCGATGAGATTCACGGCCTTGTTCTCGGAGATTTCCATCGTCCCGGATGGGCAGCCGGTGCGAACGAATAATAACCTACCCCCGGCGCGTGAGGAGCCGGCGCGCGCGCGCGTAGTCGTCGGGAATGCCGATGTCGATGAAGCGGGTGCGCGAGCGGTAGCCGGCGAGGGTGCCGGAGGCCGCGAGTTCGGGGAGGAGGTCGGTCTCGAGCGAGAATGCCTGCGGCGATTGCGCGAGCCGCCGCAGGGCCGCGGCGCCGAAGACGTAGAGGCCGCCATTGATCCAGCCGGTGCCCGTGGCACCCTTCTCCCTGAACTCGGCGACGCGCGTCCCCGCGAGGCTCACGGAGCCGAAGCGCGCGCTGTCCGCGACGCGCGCGACCGCCAGGGTCGCCGCCGGTCGCTCGATCCGGTGGAAGCCGACGAGCTTCTCGAGCGGAACCGGGAAGAAGGTGTCGCCGTTGAGTGCCAGCGCGGGCGCGCGAACGGCGTAACGCTCTGCGGCGCACCGCAGCGCGCCGCCGGTGCCGAGCGGGCGCTCTTCATGCGAGTAGGCGAGCGGGAGGCGTCCGAAGCGCGCGCCGAGCGCGGCCTCGACCGATTGCGCGTGGTGGCCGACACAGACGATGGCGCGGCGGATCTCGCGAAAGCGCTCGAGATGCGCGAGGACGAACGCGAGGAACGGGCGCCCGCCGACATCGGCGACCGGCTTGGCGCGATCGCCCACGACGGCGGCGAGGCGCGTGCCCTGCCCACCCGCGAGGATGAGCGCGTCCATCAGGCTTGGGATCTGACCCCGGCACTCAACGTCGGTGGCTCGGGGCGCCACGACTCGGCGCCGCCCTCGCAGGCTTCGAGCGCCTTGCGCACGGCCGTGCGCCGCCGCGGATCGACCATGAACATGATGACGCCGCCGCCGCCCGCGCCCGAGACCTTGCCCGCATGCGCACCCGCGTCGAGCGCGGCACGGAAGATCGCGTCGATGCCGGGGTTCGTGACCGACGCGGCGAGCTTCTTCTTCGCTTCCCACGAGCCGCCGAGGACGCGCGCGAATTCGGCGAGGTCCCCGGTGAGGAGGTGCTCCTTCATCTTCACCGCGTCTTCCTTGAGCCGGTGCATCGCCTGCAGCGATTCGGAGCCGGGTTCGCCGGCGTGCGCGACCTGTTCGTCGATGATGCGCGCGGATTCGCGCGAGCGGCCCGTGTGGAAGAGCACGAGCGACATTTCCAGCTCGTTCACGATCCAGTCCTTCACGCGCAGCGGATTCACGATGACGCGATCGCCCTGGCTGAACTCCATGAAGTTGAATCCGCCGAATGCCGCGGCGTACTGGTCCTGCTTGCCACCGGACAGGCCTACGTCGCGCCGCTCGATCTCGTAGGCGAGCCGCGCGACCTCGTATTCGCCGAGCCCGAGCTTCAGCGCCTCGTTGAAGGCCTGCACGATCGCGACCACCATCGTCGACGACGTGCCGAGGCCCGATCCGGCGATGACGTCCGCGTGCGTCGTGAGGCGCAGCCCCGGCGGCCGGCCCTCGCAGCATTGGCGCACGACGCGGTTGTAGATTCCCTGGTGCAGCCGCAGCGGGCCGTCCAATGGAAGCGGCGCCGCCGCGGCCGACTCGAAGCGCTCGCCGAGATCGGCGGCGTTGAGCTCGACGCGATCGCCGCCGGTGAGCTCGAGCGTGCAATACGCATAGAGATCCACGCTCGCGTTCAGCACCCCCGCCGAAGCCCAGCCGGAGGGGCGCGCGCGACCGAACCTTCACGCGACGCCCATTCTCTTGCGGCGCGCGAGCTCGAGCACCGCGCCGATCGGCTCGGCCGCGGCCTCGGGCGAGAAATGCCGGCGCACGTTCGCGATCCCTGCCGTCGACAGGTGGTTCCACAGCGCCTCTTCGCGGTAGAGGCGCGCGACGGCATCGGCGAAGGCGTCCGGATCGTCCGCGACGAGGATTTCCTCGCCGGCAACGAGATGCATGCCCTCGACCGAGGTCGCGGTCGCCACCACCGGGAGCCCCCGGCTCATGCTGTGGTTGATCTTTCCCTTCACGCCGGCGCCATAGCGCAGCGGCGAAACCGAGAGCCGGCACTTGTCGAACCACGGCTCGATCTCCGGCACGAAGCCGAGGACTTCGATTCCGTCGCCCTGCAGCTTCGTCACCGCCGGCGGCGGATTGCTTCCGATGAGGTAGGTGACGACGCCGGGCAGGCGCACGCGCAGGCGCGGCACGATCTCGCGGCAATAGAAGAGCGCGGCGTCGACGTTCGGCGGGTGGCGATAGCCGCCGACGAACATGATGCCGTCGCGCTCGCCGAAAGGCCGCGGCGCCTCGACCGGATAGTGGATATTGGTCTGCACCATCACGGTCGCCTGCGGCAGCTCGCGCGCGAGCACTTCGCGCTCGTAGGGGCTCACCACCCACGTCACGTCGACCCGCCGGATGCAGTCCATTTCCTGCTGCTGGATCGCGTGCGCGCTTTGCGCGATCGCCTTGCTCCCCTCGAGCTCCGCGAGGCGGCGCGTGCGCAGGTAATGCAGATCGTGGGTGTCGAGGACGAGGAGCGCGCGCGGCGCAACCTTGCGGGCGACGTCGATGTAGCGCGTGGCCACGTAATAGCGCGAGAGGACGATCACGTCGAAATCGGCGCCGTGGTCCTCGATGAACCCCTCGACGCTCGTCACGTGCGGCGCGGTGAGGACCTCCACGCCCTCCTGCTGCAGGCGGCTCACGTAGGGCTCGAGGTGCTGCAGGTTGTCGGCGATGAAGGACACTTTCGCCCCCATCGATTGCATCACCCGGATGAACCTCGATGTGCGCACCGAGCCCGAGTCCTGGTCCGGCGTGAGCATGCACGCCTCGACCACGAGCACGCGGTGCGCCGCCGGGCGGTCGCGCTCGAGGCGCGGCAGGAGGCCGTTCACTCGATGCTTGGCGAGCGCGCTGTTCCAGCGGGCGCGGAAGATGGCCTGGTTCTCCACCTGGTGACGCTTCACCCCCGCGTCCGCGCTCGTGCCGTGGGAGACGCCTTCGAAGTGAACGACCTCGGCGGCCGGCTGGTAGTACACGCGGCGCCCGGTCTCGCGCACGCGAAAGCACAGGTCCGAATCCTCGCAATACGCAGGCACGTAGCGTTCGTCGAAGCCGCCGAGGGATTCGAAGAGCGCCCTCGGAATCAAGAGGCACGCACCGGAGCAATAGTCGGCTTGCCGCAGGTAGTTGTATTCGGGCTTGGCCGGATCGTCTCCGCGGCCGTAATTCCACGCCGATCCGTCGCGCCACACGATGCCGCCCGCTTCCTGCAGGCGGCCATCCGGGTACACGAGCTTGGCGCCGACGACGCCGGCGCCCGGATCGCGCTCGAACACCTCGAGCAGCGCCGCGATCGCGCCCGGCGCTACGACCGCGTCGTTGTTGAGGAAGAGGAGATAGTCGCCGCGGGCGAGGGAAGCGCCGCGATTGCAGTTGCGCACGAACCCCAGGTTCGTGTCGTTTCGATGGAAGCGCACGCCCTTCACCAGCTTCAGCCGCTCGGCGGCGGGATCGGGCGCGTAGTCGTCCATCACCAGGACCTCGAGCGGCACGCGCGCGCTCTCCGCCGCGAGCGCCCTGAGGCAGGTATAGGTATGCAGGTCCTGCCCGTAGGTCGGAACGACGACCGAAACGCGCGGCGTGTCGCTCGCGCGGATCTCGAGAGGTGCGATGGCGTCGGCGACCCCCGCCCGGGGGCGCAGCGCGAGCGCCGCGTCCTGGCGCACGAAGATCTTTTCGCCGATGCGGCGCGCGAGATGCGCGAATCCCTCGTCCTTCGCGATCTGCCGCGCATTGGCGAAGCGCGTGGGAAGGAGGCGCGCCTGATGGCGCAATCCCCGCGCGAGGCGCGCCGCGATCTTGGCGCGGTGCGACAAGGCACGCAGCGGATAGGTGAGGCGCCAGAACGTGCTCGTCTCGAGCTCGGTCACGCGCGCTCGCGCCTGTTGCAGCAAGTCCTCCAGCTGGCGGATATGTGTCTCGTGCATGTCGCGGAAGTCGCGTAAATCGCGCTCAGCCTGGGCCTTCTCGATCGCGGTCGCGCGGCGGAATTCGCGCATCGCTTCGACCTCTGCGTCGAAAGCCTCGATGCGGTGCTCGAGAACCGCGCGCGTGTTCGCATGCCCGCCGAGGATGCCGTTCCGGTAAAGATCCCTGAACGAGACGATCCATTCGGGCTCCGCCGGCGTGAACCAGACGCGCGGCGGCAGATGCGGGACGGGCGGCGGCGGCGAAGCGGGCGGCGCGAGTGGCCGCAGCAGGGCCTGCCGATAGGCTTCGGGCGTCATGCGCGCTGCGCCGTGATGGCGATTGTCCTCGCCGGTTGCGCGCTCGGCCGGACGAGGCGCAGCAGCGCATCGTTCACCGCCCGCGGGCTCGCATCATGGGCGACGAGGCCTGCGACGGGATAGCCACGAAGACGCTCGATGAAAGCGCCTATCTGGGTGGCGACGATGGGCTTTCCGGTCTGCATCGCCACGCTGAGCGTGTACGAGTAGGTCTCGGGAACCTGCGAGAGAAACAGGAATGCGTCGGGGTGCTCGAGCGCAACGAGGCTCGCGAGGCGCGCGTCGCTGTACGACCCGAGCACCGCGACGGGCGCGTCACGCGCCACCTCGAGGGGGCGGCTCGTGTGGCCGAGGACCTGGAAATGCAGCGGCAGCTCGCGCGCCATCGCGTCGCGCACGCAGCCTTCGAAGAGGTCCATCCCCTTGATCGCCGAAAGGCCCCCGAGAATGACGACCTTGTGCAGCCGCGGCGTCTCCATGCGCATCTCGGGATGCGGCCAGACCTGCGGCTGCACGTCGGGGAAATAGCGCTGGATGCGCGCGGCGATATCCGCGGAAGGCACGATCACGCGGGCCGCATCGCGCAGCACGCGATTGAAAAGCGCGCGCCATGCGCCGATATCGAGCCCCCACTGCGCGGGCCGCTTTGCGAGGCACGCCGTGCAGCCCGCGGCGTCGGGCTCGCCGCAGTAGCGTCCCGAAGGATCGGCGAGGTGGTATTGCGGGCACACGGGAAAGTGATCGTGCAGCGTGATGTCGTACGGGACGCCAAGGTCGCTCGCGAGATCGAGCGCCTCTTTCGGCAATCCGTGCACGTGATGGATATGCACGCGCGCGACGCCGAGCGATTGCAGCAGGCCGCGGCAGGCGTCCCATTCGGTCGACGTGTCGAACCACGCCGCGAGCGTCTCGCCGTCGCGCAGCCAGCGAAGGCTCGTCTTGCCGGCGATGGCGGGCTGGAGCGCGAGGACCTCGCAATCGTCCGCGAGCAACGCCGCGAGATCCTGCACGTGGCGCGCGACGCCCCCGCCCCAGTCGTGCGTGATGAAGAGGATGCGCGGGCGGCGCGAAGCGCGCAGCCGCGCGAGGTCGACGCGCCGGCGCGGAGGCGTGGCGGGAGCGCGTTGCGCGAAGTCGCGCCACGGCCCCGAAAGGCGCGCATCGTTCTCGAGCGCCGCTTGCCATTGCGCGACGCGATCTCGGGCTTCGGCACTGCCGATCGCGACGTAAGCCTCAGCGCACAGCACGTGGCGCAATCCTGCCTCGGACGCGCGCGCGCAAAACGCGATGAGCGCGCCGGGATCCCACGCGTCCAGGCCGCCGCACTCGGTGAGCGCGTGGCGCGCGATGAAGACGCAGGGCGGCAGGGCGCAGGGCACCTCGAGGGCAACGCCGGCGTTCTCGCGCGCGAAGAGCGCATCGAGCTCGCCTTCGGGCGCCACGAGCGGATACGCGACGGGGCCCGCATTCGAGAAGGCGCTCACCGTCGCGACCGCGGGTTCCCTGCGCGCGCACGCCGCGAGGCGCTGAAGCCGCTCCGCGTCGAGGCGAACGCTCGAATCGACGATCACGACGTCGCGCTCGGGATGGCGCGCGAGCGCCTGCGCGAGCGTCTCGCCGCCGGAAAGCTCCGCGGGAATGATCACATCGACCGGCGATGACACGAGGGGGAAGCGCGAAGTGAGTCGAGGCTCGATTTTAACCGATCGCCCTGCGTGGGATAGCCGCTGGCCGCCCGGAACGAAGGGCCATGCGGCCCGTCCAACCCGGGTCTTGCGGAGAGAACACCATGCGCTCCCTCATCGAGTCGAAGCTCTCGCGGTTCGGCGAACGCATCGCGACGCCGTTCGCAGTGACATTCCCGGACGGGGGTGAGTTCGCGAACCAGGACGGGGAGCCGGAGTTCCGCCTCGTCTTTCGCAATGCGCGCGCGCTCTGGCGCGTGGTCGCCTTCGGGCACATCGGGCTCCTCGAGGCGTACTTCGACGGCGACATCGACGTCGAGGGCAGCCTTCCCCTCGCGCTCGCCGCGGGGATGGGCGGCGGTCTCGACCGCGCGATGCCGCTCGTCTGGATCCGCAACCAATGGCACGAGATGCGCTGCGGCAACGGCGATTGGAAGCAGGCGAAGGAGAATGCGCGCTTCCACTACGCCCTCGGGCACGACTTCTACAAGCTCTGGCTCGACGACCCCCTCATGATGTACACGTGCGGTTATTGGCGCGAGGGGACGCGCACGGTCGAGGAGGCGCAGCGCAACAAGGTCGAGCACGTGTGCCGCAAGGTGCGGCTTTCGCCGGGCGAATCCGTGATCGACATCGGCAGCGGCTTCGGCGGCTTCATGTTCCATGCCGAGCAATTCCATGGCGCGCGCGTGACGGGGCTCAACACCACGCCCGAGCAGGTCGAATGGCTGCGCGGCGAGATCGCGCGCCGCCGCCTGGAGAGCTCGCTCGACGTGGTCGAGGCCGACTTCCGCGACGTGCGCCGCCAGTACGACAAGGTCGTGTCCATCGGCACGCTCGAGCATGCCGGGCGCGACCAGCTCGCCGACGTGGTCCGCGCGCACGCCGCGTTCCTCAAGCCGGGCGGGCTTGGAATGCTGCATTTCATCGGCCACGTCGGCCGGCGCGACACCGAGTTCTACATTCGCCGGCACGTGTTTCCCGGCGGCTGGATTCCGAGCCTCGCGGACGTGATCGCCGCGATGGAGGACGCCGGCCTCGAAGTCGTCGACATCGAGAATCTCCGCCGGCATTACGCGTTGACGCTCGATGCCTGGGCGGAGCGCTTCGACCGCAACTGGCCGAAGATCCACGCGCTCGATCCGAAGCGCTTCGACGAGCACTTCCGGCGCGTGTGGCGCGTGTATCTCTACGGTTGCGCGGAAATGTTCCGTTCGCCATCCGGCCAGACGCACCTCTTCCAGATCGTCTTCGCGAAGGGGAACGTGACCCAGCAGAGTTATCCGATGAGCCGCCGGTTCCTTTACGACGCGGCCGTGGAGGGGTGCGCCGCGCGAGCGCGCCGCGGAGCGAGGAGTGAACGTAGCGCTCGACGCGCACGCCGCGAGGAGCGCGGCGCTCGCGCAGCAACTGCTCGCGGGCGACGGAGCCGCGGGGCTTGCCAAGGAAACGTCGAACCTGTTTCGCGACCGCGCGGCCCCCTCGAAACGTCGCCTCGACGTCGGGTCCTTCACCCATGTGCTGTCGGTGGATCGGGAACGCGGGCTCGTCGAGTCCGAGGGGATGGTGACCTACGAATCGCTCGTCGACGCGTGCCTTCCTCACGGTGTCGTGCCGGCGGTCGTGCCGCAGCTCAAGACAATTACCCTGGGCGGTGCGGTCGCGGGCGTGGGCATCGAGTCGTCGTCGCATCGCTACGGCCTGGTGCACGAGACGGTGCGCGAGATCGAGGTCCTCGCCGGCGACGGCCGCATCGTCGTGTGCACGCCCGATAACGAGCACGCCGACCTCTTCTTCGGCTTTCCGAATTCCTACGGCACGCTCGGCTACGCGCTGCGGGTGAAGGCGCAGGCGATTCCGGTCCAGCCGTATGTTCCCCTCCAGCACCGGGCGTTCGCGACGCCGGCGGAATTCTTCACCGCGCTCGAGCGGCATTGCCGCGCCGGCGATGCGGCATTCGTCGACGGCGTCGTCTTTGCGCCCGATCGCCTCTGCATCACGCTCGGCCGCTTTGCCGAGACGGCGCCTTCCACGAGCGACTACACGTTCGAGCACATCTACTACCGCTCCGTCGGCGAGAAGCGCGAGGACTGGCTCACGACGCGCGACTTTCTCTGGCGCTGGGATACGGATTGGTTCTGGTGCTCGAAGAATCTCTTCGCGCAGAATCCGCTCGTGCGGCGCATCTACGGGCGCAAGCGCCTCGGCTCGCGCACCTACTCGAAGATCATGCGCTGGAATTCCCGCGTGGGAATCTCGCGCGCGCTCGAGCGCGTCGTGGGGCTGCACTCGGAATCGGTGATCCAGGACGTCGACATCCCCATCGGCCGCGCCGCCGACTTCCTCGCGTTCTTCCAGCGCGAGATCGGCATCCTGCCGATCTGGATTTGCCCGATCGGGCCGGGGCCGGCGGCGGAGCGCTTTTCGCTCTACCCGGTGAAGCGCGAGCTCTACGTGAATTTCGGATTCTGGGACGTCGTGCGCGGACGGGACGTGCACGAGCGCGGCCATTTCAACCGCCTCGTCGAGCGCGAGGTCGATCGCCTCGGCGGGATCAAGTCGCTCTATTCGGAGAGCTTCTACTCGCCCGAGGAGTTCTCCGCTCGTTATGGCGGCGCGGCCTACGCCGTGCTCAAGGCGAAGTACGACTCCGAGGGCACGTTCCCCACGCTCTACGAGAAGTGCGTGCTGCGCCGTTGAAGGATTACGGGTTGCTTCCCGGCATCGGCTCCGCGCGGCCGTGAAGCTGTCCCAGCCGGACCGAGGCCGCGGAGAAGCTGTGCGCGATCTCGTGCAGCACCGCGGCCACCTCGGGCGGGCCCGAGTAGGACAATTCCGCCTGCAGCAAGGTGACCGCGGCGCCCTGGATGTCGGCCGTGGGTTTCTCGAGAACCGCCTGGCAGCCCGTGGGAAGCTGCGCCAGGTCCGAAGCAAGAATGCCGGCGACGTAGTCGCGCATGAGCTGCGCGACCGTCTTCTGGTCCGGTGCGACCAGGATCGCGTGACGCCACTTGTCGAAACGATGCATGCGCGCTGCCGAGAATCCGTACTGCGGTACGGACTCGAAGTGTAGCCTAGAATGAACGAACCCCCAGGAGGAAACATGAACAGGCGCCAACTTATTCTCTCCGCGCTCGCGGCGTGCGTCGTTTCGAACGGCGCCTGGGCCCAGTCGTACCCGACGCGCTCCATCAAGCTCGTCGTTCCGTTCGCTGCCGGCGGAAGCACGGACCTCATCGCCCGGCTCGTGGCCGAGCAGATGCGCCGCGAGCTTGGCGAACCGGTCATCGTCGAGAACCGCGGCGGCGCGGCGGGGGCGCTGGGAACGCTCGAAGTCGCGAAATCCGCGCCGGACGGTTACACGCTGGCCGTCGCGACGGTGAGCACGATGATCGTCTACCTCGCCACGCGCGACAAACCCGACTACACGCTCGAAGACTTCGCGCCCATCACGAACATGGCGTCGATGCCCAACGTCCTCACCGCGACGCCGTCGTTTCCGGCGAAGAACCTGACCGAATTCATCGCCGTCCTCAAGGCGAGCCCCGGGAAGTATTCGTTCGCCACTTCGGGCGTGGGCAGCATCAACCACATGCTGGGCGAATCGTTCCAGGCCTATGCCGGCGTGAAGCTCGTGCATATCCCGTACAAGGGCTCGGGCCCGGCGATTCAGGACGTCATGGGCGGGCAGGTCGACATGCTCTTCGACCAGTTCCCCTCGTCGAAGGCGTTCATCGACAGCGGCAAGCTGAAGGCGATCGGCGTGATCACGCCGCAGAAAGTCCCGGGCTACCCCAACCTCATGACGATGGAAGACGCGGGCATGAAAGGCTTCACCGACGAGGCGTGGTACGGCATCCTCGCGCCGGCGAAAGTCCCGCCGGAAGTGCTCGCGCGGCTGACAGACTGCATGAAGAAAGTGATGGCGAATGCGGAGCTGCGTGCGCGCATCGAGCAGGTGGGCGCGCGGCCGGTGGGCAACTCGCCCGCGGAGTTCACCGCGCAGATCCGCCGCGAAGTCGAGGGCATGAGGAAGCTCGTGAAGGAGCGCAACATCAAGCTGCAGGAGTAGGCGTCGGCCAACCCGGGAGAACGCTCATGGAAGCAGTCGGAGTCGGACGCAGGGCCCTCGCCGTCCTCATCGATACGATCCTCCTCGCCGTTGCCGGATACGTCATCGCGCTCGCCACGGGAAACACGACAACGAGCGGCTTCGAGTTGCAGGGCGGTCCCGCCTTCCTGCTCTTCGGCATCGCCCTCGCGTATTACATCGTCATGGAGGCGACTTCCGGTGCGACGCTGGGGAAGCGCGCCATGGGTTTGAAGGTGGTGAAGGAGGGAGGCGAGGCGCTCGACTGGCAAGCGTCGATCGTCCGCAACCTCCTGCGCATCGTCGACGGCTTTCTCTTCTACCTCGTCGCCGCGGTCGCGGTGTGGATCTCGAAGCGCCGCCAGCGACTTGGCGACATGGCGGCGAAAACCCTCGTGGTGAAGGCGCGCATGCTCGCGCCGCTTCTCGTCGCCGCTGCAGGCGCCGCTTTCTATCCTGCCGACACGCAGGCGGCTGGGCCGCGCTACTCGGACATCGTTCTTTCGGACGCGAAGGGCGGCGCGCCAAAGAGCACGTTCAAGCCGCAGACCGCGAAGATCTTCCTGCACGCAAACCTCGTCGACGTGCCGACCGGCGCGAAGGTGAAAAGCGAATGGATCGCGGTGAACACCAACGGGGCCGCGCCACCGAATTACAAGATCGATAGCGTCGAGCTCACTGTCGGCGCGCTCATCAACAACGTCGACTTCAACTTCAGCAAGCCGACAGCAGGATGGCCCGCAGGCGCCTACCGCGTCGATCTCTTCATCGACGGCAAGGCCGCGGGAAACGTCAAGTTCACGGTCGCGAAGTAACGCAAGCCGCGTCGGACGAGCCTGACACGGCAGGGGCGTGCGCGCGACGCCTGTTGTGGCCATTCGCAGCGCTTTTCGCTCGCACCCGGAACCCCGTCGCGGCCGCGCGGCCTCACCTCTTGGAATGCTAAAGGAGGTGGACCATGACAGCGCGCAACTGGATTCTCGCAGCTGCCGGCGTCGCCATGCTGGCAGGATGCGCGGACTACCCGTACTACGGCGACAACACCTATTACGACAGCTATGGGTATCGCAGCTACCCGTATTCGTACTACAGCTACGGCCCGGGCTATTACGTTGCGCCGCCGAGCGTTTCGTTCGGCCTCGCGTACAGCGACGGATACTATCGCCGCCGCTGGCACGGCTGACGGCTGACGCGCGTTCGAGACCAAACGCCAGCGGCTTCGGCCGCTGGCGTTTTTTGTGATGCGCGTAGCATGGGTCTCCTTGCGAACCCTTTCGATCCTCGGCTTCCTGTTCGCGTTTGCCACCGGCGTCGCTGCGCAAACGCCGGGCCCCGTCATCGAGGGGAAAGAGGGCTGGCTCTATCTTCGCTACGACATCCCGCTTCCCGAACTGTCCGGCCAGGTTCAACGCTCGGTTGCATTGATCGGCAAGCTGCAGCGCATCCTCGCGAGGACCGGTGTCCCGTTGGCCGTCGTCGTCGTCCCCTCGAAAGTCGATACGCATCCCGAGTACCTGCCCGATGGGTTCAACGTGACCCCGTACATGAGCACGTTCCATCAAGGCATGCGGGCGAGCCTTGCAGCCGCCGGTGTCGCGGTGATCGACATCAAGCAGGCATTGCGCGATGCCGCCCTGAAGTCGCCCGATGCTCAGATGTTTTTTCGCGTCGACACGCATTGGACGCCTGCCGGCACCCTCATCGCGGCGCGGGCCGTCGCGGACGGACTCGCCGCGCGCCCCGGATTCAAGGCGGCACTAGCGTCGATCCCGCGTGAAAGATTTCAACTCGTGTGGGAGAAGGAGCCGGATAGCGAGATGGACCATCGCGACCTCGTGC
>WNFL01160793.1_pt1 | contig 13565 bp, 17 predicted proteins | sample 5400361 | NCBI WGS metagenome assembly WNFL01 (sample SAMN13153351, study PRJNA577476) | soil metagenome | isolation source: 40 cm soil on Douglas fir-dominated hillslope | place: USA:California | collected 2013-09-17
GGACCACCCGCCATTATACGCCCGCCGAGATGGGTTCACAAAGCAGCCGCTGAAGGTATGAGCGGGCGCGCTCCCCAACTCACCCAAATCACCATGGCTGGGCTTGACCCAGCCACCCAGCGCGGCGCGTCTGCGCCGCAAAATACTTTCGATGTTTAAACCGCGCCTTTCTCCGTCAAGTCTTCCCACTCGGGATTGTGCTTCTCGATCAGCGCCAATTTCCACTCGCGCTTCCAGCGTTTCAAACTGGTCTCGCGCTGAATTGCGTCGACGTAGAGCGGGTGTTCTTCAAACCAAACCAGTCGCGTAACGTCGTACTTCTTTACGAACGCTGAGCCGCGGCCAGCGCGATGTGCTTGGATGCGGCCAATGAGATCGCAGGTGATACCGAGATAGAGCGTCCCGTTGCGCTTGCTGGCTAAGATGTAGACGAAGCCGCTGGGCATGATGTCGCTTTGCAAAGGTTTTACGCGGCGCGGGCGCGCCGCCAAGTCGAGCCTTGCCAGGCTGATAGAGAGATGATGTGGCGATTTTGTGGACGCCGATCGGCGATGACATCTTTGCTTCGCTGCGGGATAGTTATTCGCGGCGCAGACGCGCCGCGACTGGATGGCCGCCTCAAGGGCGGCCACGGTGAGAGTGAGGTGGTTGGTTCAGAAGCGCTGTATCGGCGTCACACCCGCTCCAGCGCCAGCGTTACGCCTTGGCCGACGCCGACGCAGAGAGTCACGAGCGCGCGCTTGCCGCCGGTTTTTTCGAGCTGATGCACGGCGGTGAGAGTCAAACGCGCGCCGCTCATGCCCAAGGGATGACCGAGCGCGATCGCGCCGCCGTTCGGATTGACGAAATCGGCGTCGTCGGCGATGCCCAATTGACGCAGCACCGCGAGCGCCTGCGCGGCGAAGGCTTCGTTCAACTCGATGACATCGAAATCGGCGAGCTCGAGCTTCAGCCGCGCCAGCAGCTTTTGCGTCGCGGGCACCGGGCCGATGCCCATGATGCGCGGCGGCACGCCCGCCGACGCTAGGCCGAGCACGCGCGCGCGCGGGCGCAGACGGTGGCGCTTCAGCGCATCCTCGGAGGCGACGATGAGCGCCGCCGCGCCGTCGTTGATGCCGGACGCGTTGCCCGCGGTCACCGTGCCGTTGTCGCGGAACGGCGCCTTCAATCGCGCGAGATCCTCGAGCGTGGTCGCGGGCCGCGGGTGCTCGTCGCGCTCGATCGTCTTCGCCGCGCCCTTGGCGTCGCGCGTGTGCACGCGCACGATCTCTTCGGCGAAGAAGCCGCTCTCGATGGCGCGCCCCGCGCGCTGCTGACTGCGCAGCGCGAAGCTGTCCTGATCGGCGCGCGTGATCTGGAACTCCTCGGCGACGTTCTCTGCCGTCTCGGGCATCGAGTCGACGCCGTATTGCGCCTTCATGATCGGGTTGACGAAGCGCCAGCCGATGGTGGTGTCGTAGGTTTCACTGGTGCGCTGAAACGGCGCTTCCGCTTTGCCGGTGACGAAGGGCGCACGGGTCATGGATTCGACGCCGCCTGCAATGGCGAAATCGATCTCGCCCGCGCGGACGGCGCGCGCGGCCGCGCCGACCGCTTCGAGGCCCGACGCGCACAGCCGGTTCAGCGTCACGCCGGGCACGCTCTCGGGCAATTCGGCCAGCAGCGCGGCCATGCGCGCCACGTTGCGGTTGTCCTCGCCGGCCTGGTTGGCGCAGCCGAGCATGATCTCGTCCAGCGCCGCCCAGTCGACATTCACGTTGCGAGCCATCAGCGCCATGATCGGAACGGTCGCGAGATCGTCGGTACGGACGAAGGCCAGCGCACCGCCGAAGCGGCCGATCGGCGTGCGCACCGCGTCGCAGATATAGGCGTTGCGCAGCTCGGTCATGGGCGGGCGCGGCCGTGCTTGGCTGGATTATTACTTTTTCCCAATGTGGCCGCTCGCTCTTGGGTTGCCGGTATAATGCCGCCCGACCGGGGGTGTCGCCTCGGATAAATCCATATTGGGAGGAAGCGTCCATGAAAGCCATAGCCCTAGCCGGCGTCGCGTTCAGTCTCGCGCTGTCCGCAGCCGCGTTCGCGGCCGCGCCCACCTATCACGTCGTGGACCGCATCAAGGTCGGCAATGGCGGCTTCGATTACGCCACCTACGACCCCGCGACCGGCCGCATCCTGATTGCGCGGACCGAGTACACCACGGTCATCGACACCAAGACCGGCAAGGTGAGCGAGCTGAAGAGCGCCAGCGCCGGCCATATGGCGCTGCCCATTCCCGGCACCACGCTGCTGCTGCTGCCGCGCGGCAGAGGCACGATCGCCATCGTCGACGGCGCGACCGACAAGGAAGTCGCCGAAGTGAAGGGCGGGACGAATCCCGACGGCGCAGCCTATGACCCCGTCTCCAAGCTCGTCTTCGTGATGAACCACACCAGCGGCGACTCCACCGTGGTCGATCCGGTGGCCAAGAAAGTCGTGGCGACGATCCCCATCGGCGGCGTGCTCGAGTTTCCCGTCTCCGACGGCGCCGGCAAGATGTTCGTCAATGTCGAGGACAAGAACGAGCTCGTCGCGATCGACGTCAAATCGATGAAGGTGCTGGGCCATTATCCGATGAACGGCTGCGAAGCGCCGACCGGATTGACCTTCGTGCCCGGCGCGAAGCTGGTGGTCTCGGTCTGCGGCCAAAGCGGCACCGCCAAGTTCATGAGCTCCGAGACCGGCGCCGAAGTTGCCTCGATCCCGATCGCCATGGGCGCCGACGCGGTCGTCTATGACGCGCAGCGGAAGAACGTGCTCGTTCCCACCCGCTCCGGGCAGCTGGAAGTGATCTCGGTCGCCGATCCCGCCCATATCTCAGTGGTCCAGCATGTGCCGACGGCCGTGGGCTCGCGGACAGGCATGCTCGATCCGACCACGGGGCGCGTCTACATGATGTCGGCGAAGTTCGGACCGCCCGCGACGGCCGGCGGCCGGGCGCAGGCGTTGCCCGACACCTTCGAGGTGATCGTCGTCGCGCCTTAAGCGCCGGCCATTGCGTTGACGCGCATGCCCCGCTTAAAACCGGGGCATGACGGAAAAGACGCTGATCCCGGTAACGGTGCTCACCGGTTACTTGGGCGCGGGCAAAACCACGCTCTTAAACCGCATCCTCTCGGAGGACCACGGGCGGCGCTATGCCGTCATCGTCAACGAATTCGGCGAGATCGGCATCGACAACGACCTCATCATGAACACCGATGAGGAGCTTTTCGAGATGAACAATGGCTGCATCTGCTGCACGGTCAGGGGCGATCTCATCCGTACGCTGCACGGGCTCTTGGCCAAGGGCGGCAATTTCGACGCCATCGTTGTCGAGACGACGGGCTTGGCCGATCCGGGGCCGGTGGCGCAGACCTTTTTCGTCGACGGCTATTTGCGCTCCAAGACCGAACTCGATTCGGTGACCACGGTGGTCGACGCCAAGCACGTGGCGCTGCGCCTGGCGGATTCGAAAGAGGCGGTGGAGCAGATCGCGTTCGCCGATCAGATCGTGCTGAACAAGACCGATCTGGTTTCGCCGGAGGAGTTAAAGGTGATCGAAGCGCGGCTGCGCCGGTTGAACCCGCTGGCGCCGATCCACCGCGCGCAGCGCTCGAATGTCAGCCTGGAGGCGATCTTGGGGCGCGGCGGATTCGATTTAAACCGCATCGTCGAATTGGAGCCGGAATTTTTGAAGCCTGGGCATGGCGAAGAAGGTCATGTTCACGACGAAGACTGCGACGACGATCACGACCATGAGCACGATCAGGGCATCATGAGCGTCGCGCTGACGGCGGAGAGGCCGATGGACCGGCGCAAGATTGCGCGCTGGCTCACCGCGCTTTGCAAGGAAAAGGGCCAGGACATTTTGCGCGCCAAGGGCATCATCGATGTGAAGGACAACAACCGCCGCCTCGTCTTCCAGGCCGTGCACATGATCCTGGAGGGCGATCTGCAGCGCGAATGGCGCGAAGGCGAGAAGCGCACCTCGCGCATGGTGTTCATCGGGCGCAATCTGGATGAAGCCGCGCTCAGATCTGCGTTCGAGTCCTGTATCGCAACACCGCAACCGGAATGAGGTCTTGCCATGCCGCTATTCGTGATTTCCTACATCGACAAGCCGAACGGCCTCCCGCTTCGCATGGCGAACCGTCCCGCCCATCTCGCCTACGCCCATGACGAGAACAATCCCTCCAAGGTCAAACTCGGCGGCCCTTATCTCGATGACGCGGGCGAGATGGCAGGCTCGCTGATCATCCTCGAAGCACCCGACAAGGCGGCCGCCGTGAGGTTCACGGAAAACGATCCCTACGTGAAGGCGGGACTGTTCTCAAGCATCGACGTACGGCCCTACCGGCTGACAATGGGGAATTTGGGATAAATCCGATGTCGAAATCCGGGCGGCAGATTCTTCGAGGAGCGCGTCAAGCGCTCGCTTACGCGCGCGGCGCGCGTCAAGGTTTCGTCGCCCACAGTCGTAAGAAAATCGACGGGAAAAATAAAAATGGCAAGCCGCCTACACGCTTGCGCGCTTCGGCGTGATCGTCGTCTCTAGAAGTCCGAGGTTTTGGCCTCGGGGATGCCGTAGTCGAAGAGGTGCTGATTGTTCTCGGCGCAGACTTCCTCGGTCAGCGTTCCCTGCTCGCGACGGAAGCGCCGCACCGCCTGCCACGGCTGATTGTAGGTATCGGGATCTTCGATCGTCATGGCGACTTCGATGTTCTTGCCTTCGTCCACCATTCTCCAGCGCTCGGTGACGTGCAGCTTCTCGGTATGCGGCGTGCGGTAATTGTCGACGACGGTTTTGGCGTTCAACCCGATGGTGTCGATCACCAGCGCGTCGCCCTCGTAATGGCCGACCGATTCTCCGTACCAGGACGGTTTGGGATTGGCCGAATGGGGCACGTCGAGATAGACGCGGCGCACCTGCTGGTCGCCCTCGAAGAGGATCAGGACCTCCTTGGGCGTCTGGACGAAATAGAACGGGCCGCCGAACAGCATGTAATTGGGGACGCCCGCGGGCCTGCAGGATTGGCGCGCCGTGAAGGCGATCTTTCCGGCGAGGACTTCGTCATTGTCCTTCTTCATCGCGTCCTTCACCCATTGCTTCAGATTGGGATTGGACAGATCGGCGATGCGGTAGGTCGGCTGCTTGCCCTGGCCGTTGCCGACGAAGGGATGGGCCGGATCCTGGCGCAAGGGTGCGGGCGAGCCCGGCACGGCGACGAATTCGCCGCCATTGGCGGTGACCCAGCGGACCTGGTTCGAGGAAAAATCCGGCGGCGAGGCCTTCTGCTGCGCCGAAACTTGGCCCACCGGCGAGCTCAAGGCGAGGGCGGCCAACGCGGCGCCGGCGAGAAGCAGTTGTCGTGAAGGCGATGTCGTCATTGTTCACTCCTGGCTGGATTTTTTAGAAGTCCGGTTTGGCGGCCTGCGGGATCGTGGTGTCCTTGCCGTGATAATATTCGCGGAAGTTTTCGGCGCAGACCTGTTCCGTCCACTCGAGCCGGCTGCGCTGGTAGGTGACGGTAGCGGACCATGGCGTGGTAAAAACCGTCGAATCCTCCACGATGACTTGAACTTGCAGGCCTTTGCCGTAATTGGGGTCGGTAAGCATCGCCCCCGGCGGACCGCCCAGACGCCCTAGCAATTTTTCATGCCGCGCGGCCGCTTCTCTCGCGGCTTCGCCGTCGATCAGCCGGTAGCGCTCCACCACATGCAGAGCCTCGCTGTGCGGCGTGCCGTAGCGGTCGACCATGGCGAGCGGTCCGGTCTTGATGCCCACCGTGTCGATTACCAACGTGTCGCCCTCGTAATGGCCGACGGAATCGCCTTTCCACGATGGCGTGACATGAGCGGGATGGGCCGCGTTCAGGCGCACGCGGCGTATCTGATCATCCTGGGGGTAGATCAGGGTGACCTCGTTCTTCGCCTGCAGCAGCTGCACTCCCAATTGCATCGCGAGAGTATAGGGCGGGGGGTAAGGCGCGCATTGATTGGAGGGATCCGGGAAGGCATCGCCGCTGAGGGAAACCTGGCCCTGCTGCTTTACGATTTGCGCGGCTTCAGGCTTCAGGATCGGATTGTTGAAGTCGCCGACGAGAGCTTGCGGGTCGCCCGTGCCGTTGGGCAGGCGCTTGATATTCACCACCGGAGCCGGTCCCGCCTGCGGCGCCTCCAAGTCGAAGGCGTTGCGTCCCCACATGCCGGAGAAATCGGGAATAGATGCGTTGCGTTCGGTGGCGAGTGCGGACGACGTAAACAGCGCCGCTGACATGCAGCCTGCGACAACGCTGAGCGATTTGGCAATCGGTGCGAGCTTAGACATCGGCGCTCTCTCTCGGTAAACGTTCCAATCCCTGCGGAGAATACCACAGGAGAGCGCTCTTACGACCCTCATGGCTTTACCGTGGCGTCGGCCAGAAAGGGATTTCAGCAGCAGTCCCAGCCGGCACCGTCGTGGTCGGCTGGCGAGCCCATCAGCCAGCCGATGTCGTCATAGATGATTTCGAGCATGGGCTTGAACAGCTTGAACTGATGGCGCTTGTCGTCCTCGGTCCAGAAAGCGACGATCGTCTCGAGCGGCGGGCAGCCGGGCACCGTGCAGGCGACTTCGGAGACGAGAACCGCGGCCAGCGCATCGAGCTTGAACCGCCGCCGGGTCCAGGCCTGGATGCTCGCGACAGCCTGCAATTGTTCGGGATGTGGCCCCACTCGTCGAAGCATGATTTCCACTCGTTCCAACGAAGCCGCAGCGCCGAATTCCGCTTGGGGGCCAAGGGATAGGGCAGTTGCCTCGCGTATTATTGCCGATTAGGCGGCGAAGCCCGTAAATGTGCAATATGCCGGCAGAGGCCCAGCGCAGGACGGCGCGTTAATCGGGGCATGAGGATGAACGAGAGCTCGTCGAAGGCTGGTCCCGCCAAGCGCAGGATTCGCCAAACCGCTATCGCGCTCGGGCTGTTGGGACTCGTCTTTTTGGCCGCTTCGGAAGTCCGCTCGTACATCTTGGGCCGCCAATTGGTGAGCGAAAATCCGGACTCCATCCCGGACAATCCCACCCTCGTCGCCTTCGGCAAGGGGCTCGGGCGCTCCGCGTATCAAGCGAATTGCGCCTCCTGCCACGGCGCCGACCTGAAGGGCAATCAGGCCAAGGGCATCCCCAATCTCTCCGACGACGTCTGGCTCTACGATTTCGGCCGCGTCTCCGACATCGAGCGCACCGTGCTCTACGGCATCCGCTCGGGCGACGCGCGTTCGCACAATGTCACGGACATGCCGGCACTCGGGCGGCAGAAGGCGATCACGCCGGATGAGATCAAGGACGTCATCGCGTTCGTGCGCTCCCTGAACAAGGGCGAGGCGGACAAGGCGGCGGCGATGCGCGGGAATGAGATCTTCCAGGACAAGGGCGTGTGCTACGACTGCCATTCGCGCGACGGCAGCGGCATTTCCGATTATGGCGCGCCCAATCTCACCGACGATGACTGGCTCTATGGCGGCGACGACGACACGATCTACAAATCGATCTATGACGGCCGCCACGGCAAATGTCCGGCCTGGGTCGGGAGACTGAGCTTTCCGACCATTCGCGCGCTCGCCGTCTACATCCACTCGATGTCGAAGGAATCTTCGGATTCGCCGAACCGGACCGCGTCGAAAGATCAACGCCATGGCTGAGGTGCCGAAAAAATCCGGCTTCTGGGACCGCATGGCCAAAGTTCATCCCGGCCGGTCGCTGGCGCTGTTCGCGCTCGGAACGGCGCTCGGCCTCGGCATTGCAGCTTATGGCCTGTTCAACGCGCCGGGAACGCGCATCGCGGGGGTGCCGGCGGAAGACGTGGCCTTGATCAACGGCCGACACATCCTGCGCAGCGATTTCATCACCCAGACGCAGCTTGAGACTTCGTTGCCGTTCGCGCAGACGACCGCGGTGCAGCGCCGGAAGGTGCTCAACGACATGATCAACGAGGAGATTCTGGTGCAGCGCGGGCTCGAAGTCGACCTCGCGGCATCCGATCCCGATGTGCGCATGGCGATGGTGACGGGCGTGCAGCTTCAGGTCGATGCCGACATCCTCGCGCTGGAGCCGGGCGACGAGGTGCTGCAGAAATACTATGCCGAGCACATGGATAAATATTCGGGCGAAGGCATCATGGCGTTGCGCGATTTCGTCATCCGCCCGGGCGAAGATTTGCCGCAAGGCGAGGCCATGGCGAAAGCCAAGCAGGCGGCCGACGCCTTCCGCAAGGGCGGCGCGGCGGACAATATAGCGGCCACTTTCGGACTGATGGATTCGGGCAAAATCGATCGCGGCGACACCTTCGATTTCGCGGTGAAGATCAAGCTCGAGCCGGCGCTCTATCAGGCGGCCACGAAGCTCGAGGCGCATCAGTCATCCGATCCTATCGTGATCGCGGGAATCGTCCATGTCGTGATGATGGAGAAGCACGACCGTCCGGCGAAGCGCACCTTCGCCAATGTGCGCGACGCCGTGATGCAGGATTTCAAACGCGACGAGCAGACCCGTGTCGAGCAGGCCAATCTGCAATATCTCAAAAGCAAGGCGGACGTCCAGCTGGCGCCGGAGTTCCGGCAATGAACCTGGTTCGGCTCGTTCTCGCTTTTCTGGTCTTCTTCGGCACGATTCCTCAAGTCTCCGCCCACACCAAGAGCGAAACGCAGTCGGTCTGGCGCGTGGTCGGCAACATTGTGCATGTCACCTTCAACATTCCCGACATCGAGCTTGTCCGCCTCGCCAATCCCGACGGCACGCCCGTGTCGGAGGCGCATCTCCTGCAATATGTCCGCGACCGCGTCGACGTGCTCGAAAACGGTTCGCCTTGCGAGCGCACGGAGGACGTCCGCGCAATCGTCGCATCGTTCGGCTTCAAGCGCTTCGAATTCACTGCGCGCTGCGCCGATGCGAAAGGGATCGGCATTCACTCGTCGGCGTTTTTCGACATCGTGCCGACGCATGTGACGTACGCGCAGATCGTTACCGATAAGGGCGAGTTCGTTTCGCAATTGCTGACGCCCGCCCAGCAGACGCTGGCATTGTCGTCGGCGACCGGCGAGAGCCCGCTGCAGAACGCGAGCTTCTGGGCCTATATCGGCATGGGGATCGACCACATCTTCACCGGCTACGATCACCAGGCATTCATTCTCGGGCTGGTTCTGCTGTCGCGCCGCATCCGCGATCTCGTCTTCGTCGTTACGGGTTTCACCGTCGGCCACAGCATTTCATTGAGCCTGGCGGTCACGGGCCTGCTGCGGCCGCACGCGGAATACATCGATTCGCTCGTGGGTCTCACGATCGCGCTAATCGCTGCGGAGAACATCGCCGAAACTGCGCACCGGCGCGGCACGATCGCGCTGGCCTTCGGCGGCATCCTGCTCGCCTTCGTGCTCGCCTCGTTTTTTGGAATTGTCGGGTTGCCGCTCTACCTCGTCGTCGGCGGCGCCATTTTTGCCGCGAATTACATGATGATGGCCGGATTCATGACGGACGCGGCACGGATAAGGCTGGTCGTGACGCTGATCTTCGGGACCATTCACGGCTTCAGCTTCGCGAACAATCTCCTGGAAATGCGGCTGCCGACGGGCCGCCTTGCGCAGCTTTTGGTGGGCTTCAATGTCGGCGTGGAAATCGGCCAGCTCGCGGTTGTCGCCGTTCTCCTCGGCATCGTCGCCATCTTAACAAGGCTCAAGCTCACGCTGCCGCGCCCCATCACCGTCGATGTGTTATCGGGAATCCTGATCGCGCTCGGGCTCTATTGGTTCGTCAGCCGCGGCTACGCGGTGGCCTGATCCAGATACCGTTAAAAGCGACCTCAGGAATACAACGAGCCAAGATAGGCGGTCAGTCGTCCCGTGGTTAGAACAGCGGCCCACGCCAGCGCAGTAACGCCGACAAATCTGAGACCACGCGATGAGACTTTCCCCGACGCTTCCCACGCGGCGGACTCTCGCTTCAACGTGTCTGCGAAATACCAGGTTAAAACCGCGCCGATAATGACAAATGTAAACTTTACCTCGAACATGCCGGAGGCCATGTATTTGTCCGGCTTCGACACCCACAGCGTAAAGCCGCTGATGACCTGGCACACGAAGCCCACCCAGATGACCGGGATCAGTCTGTTCAGCGAGGTGTAGGGAATCGTCCGGAAGAGCCCGAGCAGACGCATGCCAATGATAAATATGAGACCGACGACGATCGCATTGCCGAAGGCGTGGAATGTCAGCGCGATCGGCCAACCCCACGACTCCCTGACCCATGCCGCGTAGGACGTATCCGCCAGGAACTGGAACACTGTTCAACCCTCCCTTTGATTGTTAAGCCCCGCCAACTCGGATCAGCGCTAGCGGCCAGTCTGGTCAACGTCCTTGTTCAAGAGATACATGCCCGTGAAGGCAAGGCCCAGCACCACTATCGCGACGGCAATGACGAGCAAGAGCAAATCTATGCTTGGTGAAATAACGACAGCAAGCGTCATTGGCTATCTCCGTATCAGATATAGGGCAGCAGCCGGCCGCCCATGATCACCGTGGTCCAAGACAGCAGGACCAGGACGGCGACCCACTTCGCGGCCATTGGCGCATCTTCTCCCGCCTTGGTATTCCAAAGGTCGTCGGACAGAGAGAAATACAGAACCGCTATGGCGCCGATCGGAAGAAACATCATCTTCGGCGTGAACGTGGCCTCGTTCACGTAGCGGTAGGTATCGGCCATCAACATCAGCATTCCGGTAAAGACATTCATGAGCACGCCGAAGACTCCGATCGGGAGCAAACGGTGCACGGCGGAGAATGGAACGGATTTCCAAAAGCCGAGCACGCGTAGCGTCACAGCCAACACCGTGGCGAACACCAGCGAATAGCCGAAGAAATGAACGGTTTGCCAGGGCACAAACCAAATGACGTTGTTGATCAGGAGCTCGATGTTGGGACTCCAGAAGACGCTCGAGTCGGTCGGCATCACCTCGGTTCGGATTTCCGGGTGGTTGATCAATCCGCCGCGGTGTCCGGTTTCGGCCATTATGCCCAAAGTGACGATTGCGAAGGCCAGCAGGATGTAGAGCGTCCGGTCGGAAAAGTGTCCAACGTAGCGATAACGCCACAACTCGAAATAGGCGGTGGCGCCGGTAAAGGCGAGGCCAAACAGCGTCAACAACGCCATATCGCGGTGAGCATCGATGACAGCATGGGAAATCCCGGCCATCGGCGGCTGGGTCAACGCCCACATCGCGGCGGCGCCGGTGACATAGGTCGGAGCGCCCAATATGCCGCAGATGGTGAAACCGACGAGGCTGGTTCGCTTCATGACGTCGTTGTTCATGACGAGCGCGGCAAGGAAATACGCGAGCGTGAGCACGAAACCAACGGTCGGGAAGTGATTCAGGATGATATGGACATGCGACCAGGCCTGAGGCGTTGACTGTCCCTCTGCGATGTCGCTTCCGGAGGGTTGGCTGGCGGCGACGGTGGTGGCCGTTTGGAGCTCGTGATGACCGATCTCCCAGCCAAGTTCCCCGACGTAGATCATGAAGGCCAGAGTGAGAAGCCCAAGACCCAGGACCAAATGCACGGCATTGTTGGACAGACTGCCGACGCGGCGATAGCGCCACAGCTCCAGCCATGCGGCAATGCCCATCAACCCAAGCAAAATGGGCATTCATCCTGTCCACGGAAATCCCTGGCTTTCCGGTCAGCATCGCCATCGAGCCATCGCCGCTGAAATAAACCGGAATCGCCAAAATGCCGAGGAGGCCAAGAAGAACGAGACAGGCCCGCTTGGCAACCTCGTTGTTCGTCATGATCGCGGTTATGTAAAAACCCAGCACAAAGATCAGCCCGACGAACGGGAACACACTGATCAGCATGTGCAGATGCGACCAAGTATCCGGGATCAGATGCATGTAATTTCCCCCCTGCCTGAATCGAGAACGATCCGGCATGTTATTGAATGGCAAATATCAACTCGTTTCCAGTCCGTCAACGAATAGTTCCCCGGACGGCCATTAAAAACAGGAATACCACGGCACATTGCGCCGCGTGTGGCCCGAGTCTTGCGTGTCGTCAGCTTGCCTGCCAACCGATGCCTCCTGCCGTCACTGGGCATCTTGAACGAAACCGATAAAGCGGGCGCAGAACACCACGCCGAGCCAGATTGCGAGCGATAGACCGCCGGCAAGTCTGGCTGCGCGCGGCGGCACGGGATCGCGATCCCACTGCGCCACGTTCTTGAAGGTGATGAGCTGGAAATAGAGCATGTTGATGCCGGCAAGAACGATCAGAATCATCTTCACGTCGAAAAACGCGATGCCGAAATAGGTCAGCGGCTTCGATGACCACAGCAAGAGACCGAAAACCGCCGCGATGACGAAGGCGACCCAGGTGAAAGGCAGCATTTCCTCGGCCACCTCGGTGACCGCTCGGTTCGTCCAGACGAGGCCCAAAAGACGAAGATCCAGGCGCGTGATCGATCCGAAAACGAGAACGATAGCGACGACGTGGATGGTTTCTATCGTGGGAAACACCCACACCGTTCCGCGGATGTTGTCCGCCAGCGCGCTGTCATTGATGCTCTGAAAAATCCCGATCAGCCAATTCAAGAGAGCACCTCAAATTTCCGGCCGCGTATCCACATAGGCGATCAGCCGGCCGGCGACGACGATGCCGAGCCACAGAACGAGCGACACCGCCGCCAGAATTCGGCCGTATCTGCGCCGCTTGAGAGGATGGTCCCAGTAGCGGGGATCCTTTTTGATCGTGCTCTCATAGACCATCATGATCGCGACGGTGATCGCTATCATGACCATCTTGCTCCTGAAGCCGATGTTGAGGAGCTCGCGCCCGGGCTCGGCAATGGTTTGAATCGTGCCGGTGATCGCGAGGATGATGAGTGCGGTCCACACCCAAGGCATCAAGTGACTCGTCAGCTGGGCGAAGCTTTGCCGGTTCCCGGTAATGCCCAAGAGCCGCAGATTGATGATGGCAACCGAAATCATCACGATCGCGACGCAAACCAGATGAATCGATTGCGACGTTGGGATGATCAGCCAAGTGGCCATTCGCGTGGTGTCCGCGAACGTCGCCGTCAGGTCGGACTGTTCAAGCCAAGCAGTGAAACCTTCAAGCATTTTTGCTTCCACCGGATTGCTGACGGAACGGCAAAGTGTGGTCTCAAAACAATTACGCCGGGGCGGTCCGAACTCCCTACGATGCAAGGAAAATTCTGGGCAAGACGCGATTAAATCGATTTAATAAAGGGGGGCGTTGCGCGTGATGTCGAAAACCGCCGCTAATTCGGCGCCGCGCAATCGCTGGTCGCCGGCTCATCGGCCAGGGGATGGAGGCCCAGCACGCCCTTGGGCACCTGCCCGTTGACCAGCACCTGTTGATCGTCCGCCAAGAGCCCGCCGGCAGCGCGGTCCTTGCGCGGATGAATGCCGAGGGAAATCTTGTCTCCCGGCCTGAGCAGCATGGGTGTCCAGCCGCCACGCGCGAGCACGGACGGCGAGCTTCCCTCGACCGACCATGTCACC
>WNFL01045593.1_pt2 | contig 13558 bp, 18 predicted proteins | sample 5400361 | NCBI WGS metagenome assembly WNFL01 (sample SAMN13153351, study PRJNA577476) | soil metagenome | isolation source: 40 cm soil on Douglas fir-dominated hillslope | place: USA:California | collected 2013-09-17
CGGCGACCAACTCGCGAGCGAGACGCGCGAGCCGCGGCAGGACCCGCGGCACGGCTCGGGCAACGGCCACGACCAACTCGCGAGCGAGGACCCCGAGCCGCGGCAGGACCCGCGGCACAGTTCATTCCGCGACGACGTTCGACACGCGCCGCGGCAGGACGAGCGGCGCCGCGGCGAGGATCACGATGACGCCGCGGACGATCGCGATCGACGGACCCGCCGGCGCCGGCAAGAGCACGATCGGCGCGCTCGTCGCGGAGCGGCTCGGCTATCTCTTCCTCGACACCGGCGGCATGTATCGCGCGATCGCACTCGCGGCCCAGAGAAAAGGTATCGATCCCGACGACGCGGAACGGCTCGCGCAGCTCGCACGCGAGTCGCGAATCACGATCGGACCGCCGACGGTGCGCGACGGGCGCGCGTACACCGTCCTTCTCGACGGCGCCGATGTCACCTGGGACATCCGCTCGCCCGAGATCGACCGCATTGTCTCTCAGGTCGCGCGCGTGCCAGCGGTGCGCGACGCCATGCTCGAGCAGCAGCGCGAGCTCGCGGGCCGCGGGCGCGTCGTCATGGTCGGTCGCGACATCGGCACGGTGGTGCTGCCCAACGCTGAGTGCAAGGTCTTCCTCACCGCCTCGGCGAGCGAGCGCGCGAAGCGACGTGAGGAAGAGCTCCGTTCGCGCGGTCAGGTGCTTCCGCGACAGGAGCTGCTGCAGGAGATCCTGCGGCGCGATCGCATGGACAGCGAGCGCAAGGTGGCCCCGCTACGGACGGCCGACGACGCGGTCGTCGTGCAGACCGACGGGCTGTCTGTCGGTCAAGCTCTCGACAAGGTCCTCGCGATCGTGACGCGTCCGGCACCGGCGGCGTGATCTCCGACAGCGCACCGGAGTGGCCGGTCGAGCGTCTCTGGCTGTGGAACCTCTTGTTCCCGCCCATCCGCACGATCGTCCAGGCGCTCGTCCATGTTCGTGTCGAAGGCCGCGACAACCTACCGAAGAGCGGCCCCTTCATCATCGTCTCGAATCACATCAACTGGAAAGACCCGCCGCTCATCTCGATCAACCTCGATCTGTCGGTGCGCTACATGGCGAAGATCCAGGCCTTCAGCATTCCGCTGCTCGGTTACATCGTCCGGGCGACCGGCGCGTTCCCGGTGCGGCGGGGCGAGGGCGACCGGCGTGCCATGGTGACCGCATTGCGGGTGCTCACGGGTGGTCAGATCCTCGGATTCTTCCCGGAGGGCCACCGGAGCGAGAGCGGCGCGCTCCTCCGGGGCAAGCCCGGCGTCGGATTCCTCGCCATCCGCGCTGGAAATATCCCTCTGGTACCGATCGCGATGATCGGGACGAAGCAGTCAATCGTCCGTCTCATGTTCGGCGGTCACGCCGTCTTACGCGTGGGACGACCGTTTCACGTCGCCGATCTCACTGCTGCGGAACGTCGTGATGAGCAGGCGGTGACCGATGCCGTGATGAGACGGATCGCATCGCAATTGCCGGACGAAATGAGAGGTGCGTACCCCTAGAATCGATAGCGATGGAAGTCCTGCTGGCACGCGAGAACGGGTTCTGTTTCGGCGTCAAGAAGGCGGTCGAGCTGACCGAAGCCGCCGCCGAGACCGGGAAGACCGTTCACAACCTGGGTCAGGTGGTCCACAACCCCAAGATCAGCGAACGGCTCGCCGCGCGCGGGGTCAAAGTGATCAAGGATCCCGCCGACGCGTCCGACGGCATCGTCGTCATCCGCGCGCACGGCGTTCCTCCCGAGGTCCGCAAGCAGATCGAGGACCGCGGCCTCGAGTGCATCGACGCGACGTGCTCGCTGGTGCTTCGCGCGCAGCGATTCACCAAGCAGCTCGCGGACGAGGGCTACCGCGTGATCATTCTCGGCACCCCCGATCACCCTGAGGTTGTTGGGCTGAAGGGATTCGCCGGCGATAACTACGTCGTCGTCGAGACGAAAGAGGAGTGGTCGAAGCTTCCGAAGATGAAGCGCGCGGGCGTCGTCTCGCAATCCACACAGCCGCCCTGGGCTTTCAAGGAGCTCGTCGCTCACGTTTCGGAGATCGCGCAAGAGACGAAGGTCTACAACACGGTCTGTCCGGTCACGGTGAAGCGTCAGGTGGCGGCGAGCGAGCTCGCGGAACAGGTGAAGACCATCATCGTCGTCGGCGGGAAGAACTCCGCGAATACGCGTGAGCTCGTGAATCTCGCGAGGATGCAGGGTCGCACCGCGTATCACATCGAGAACGCGAACGAGCTGCAGCCAGAGTGGCTGCACGATCAGGTGCGCGTCGGTCTCATCGGTGGGTGCTCGACCCCGATGGACACGCTGCTCGAGGTCAAGGAGCGCGCCGAGGAGCTCGCGGAAGCGGTCCCGGCCTAACCCGCGTGTCCCGCGCCGTCGTTGCCGTTGTCGGCAGGCCCAACGTTGGGAAGTCGACGCTCTTCAACCGCATCGTCGGCGAGCGGGTGGCGATCGTCGAGGATCTTCCCGGCACCACGCGCGATCGCATCTACGCGACCGCGGAGTGGCGGGGGCGCGAGTTCTCGCTGATCGACACGGGCGGCCTCGACGACCCACGGGCAGGTGAGATGGAAGCAGCGGTGCGACGTCAGGCGGAAGCTGCGATCTTCCGGTCGAGCACGACGTCGCCGATCAGCTTCGCCGCAGCCGCAAACCGGTCATCCTCGTCGCCAACAAAGCTGACTCCTGGCGCGGTGAAGCGCAGGCGGCGGAGTTCTATGCGCTCGGACTGGGAGATCCGTTCCCGGTCTCCGCGATCCAGGGCCACGGGACGGGCGACCTGCTGGACGCGGTCGTCGAACGCCTTCCCGCGGAGAAGGAAGAAGAGCCGTCGACCGATGCGCACATCGCGATCGTTGGTCGGCCGAACGTCGGGAAGTCGAGCTTCCTGAACACGCTGGTCGGTAGCGAGCGCGCCGTCGTGAGCGAGATCCCCGGCACGACGCGAGACAGCCTCGACACGGCGATGGAATTCCGTGGCCGGCGCCTCGTGCTCGTGGATACAGCGGGGATCCGGCGGCGCGGTCGGATCGAGCAGGGCGTCGAGCACTACGCGCTCCTCCGCACCCGTCACGGCGCAGGACACGCACATCGTGGGCTACGCGCTCGAGGCGGCGGTCGGCCTGGTGCTGGCGGTCAACAAGTGGGACGTGGTAGACCGTGGCGAGGAGATGACCGCACAGGGCGAAGCCGAAGTCGCGCGTGAATTCCACTTCGCGCCGTGGATGCGTCATCATTTCGTCTCCGCAAAGACCGGCCGCAACGTCGAGGCGACGCTCGAGGACGCGCTCAAGGTCGTCGACGAGCGCAAGAAGCGCATACCGACGTCCGAGCTGCACAAGCTCCTGTCCGAGGCGATCGCGGCGCATCCGCCATCACCGCACCGTGGGAAAGAGGTCCGCTTCCGCCACGTGACCCAGGCGCGCGGCAAGGCGCCGACGTTCGTCTTCTTCGTCGATCCGCCCGACGGGGTGCACTTCACGTACGCGCGCTACCTCGAGAACCGCATCCGCGAGCGCTTCGGGTTTCCGGGCACGCCGATCAAGCTCGAGTTCAAGGCCTCGTTCGAATGAGCGATCCGGCCACGCTCCTCGGGCTCGTCATCGTGGCCCTCGTCGGGTACGGGATCGGGTCCATCTCGAGCGGATACCTGGTCGGCAAGATCTATCGCAACGTCGATCTGAGGACGGTGGGCTCCGGCTCGACCGGCGCGACGAATACCTTCCGCACGCTGGGACGCGGTGCGGGTCTCCTCGTCGCGGTCTTCGACATCCTCAAGGGCGCGCTCGCGGTGCTCTTCGCGCAGCTCCTGTTCTCGGTCGATGGTGATGCGCGCCACATCGCTGAGGCGCTTGCGGCAGTGGGCGCGGTCGCCGGTCACTGCTGGCCGCCGCTCCTCCAGGGTCGCGGCGGCCGCGGCGTGGCGACGGGATTCGGTGCGTTGCTGTTCGTGGCGACGCCGGCGTGGGCGAGCGCCGTCGCGTTCTTCGCGATCGGCCTCGCGCTCACGCGCATGGTCTCAGTGGGCTCGCTCGCCTCGGTCATCGGCGCGCTTTTGGGGTACCTCCTTTTCACCTGGACCGGTTGGCTGTCGTTCAGCTGGGCGACGCTCGCCTTCATCCTCGTGGGCGGCAGCATCGTGTACGTGCGACACCTCGCGAACATCCAACGGATCCTGCGCGGCGCGGAGCCACGTATCGGCGCGCGTTCATGACGGTAGCGGTCCTTCAGGCGGGCTCGTGGGGAACGACGCTCGCGACGATCCTCGCCCGTGATGGTCAACGCGATGTCATCCTCTGGACGCGCGACGCGGCGCAAGCGCGCGAGATCGCAGCGCAGCGCGAGAACCGGCGCTATCTGCCGGGGATCCGGGTGCCAGATCGCGTCGAGGTCACGGCGGACCTCGAGCGCGCGCTCAGTGCTGAGGACATCATCGTCGCCGCGCCGAGCGTCGGCATCGCGGCGCTGCGCGAGCGCATCGGCGCATCGCTCCGCCGCGAGCAGCGGCTGCTGTCGGCGACGAAAGGGCTCGCTGAGAGCGGGCAGCGGATGAGCGAGCTCTGGGCCGAAGTCGTCGGCGGTGAGCGCGTCGCGGTGCTCTCCGGCCCGAACATCAGTCGCGAGATCGCGGCCGGTCTCCCCGCAGCGACCGTCATCGCGTCGGTCGCGACCGAGACGGCGAAGCACTTCCAGGAGCTGGTCGGCACGCCGATGTTCCGCGCCTACACCGACACCGACGTCGTCGGGGTCGAGCTGTCCGGCGCGCTCAAGAACATCGTCGCTCTCGGCGCGGGCGCGATCGACGGCATGGGCTACGGCGACAACGCGAAGGCAGGCTTCATCACACGCGGTCTCGCCGAGATCGCGCGGTTCTCGTTCGCGAAAGGAGCGAACCCGTTGACCGTCGCCGGCCTCGCGGGCGTCGGCGATCTCGTCGTGACCTGCATGAGCAAACACTCACGGAACCGCACGGTGGGGGAACAGCTCGCGAAGGGCCTCGGACTGGCTGAGATCCGCGAGCGGCTCGGACGGCAGGTCGCCGAGGGCGTCACGACCGCCGAGGCGACCTACCGCGCCGCGCGCGAGGCGAACGTGACGATGCCGATCACCGAGCAGACCCATCTGGTGCTCTCCGAGGGCAAGCCGATCAGGCAGGCGATGCGCGACCTGATGCAGCGGGAGCGGGGCGACGAGATCGCGGGTCCGCTCGCCGAGATCTCTCGCATGATCGCCAGCTCGACGGCCGCTCGGCGCGACGACAGCGCAGCACGTTCCCCTTCATCGCGCTGAGCGTTAGGCACGCGTGACGCTCGCTCGACCACGCCGTGGGGGCACCGCGCTCGTTCGTCTCCTGCCGTTCGTGCTCTCCGCGTGCGTCGCGTCGCAGGCGACCACCCCGACGCCGGCGCCGACCGCGACTCCCGTATCGCAGCTGACGCTGCGCGTTCTCGTCACCGCTGTCACCGACCTCGACGCGAGCGGCCCACCGCTCGCGGGAGCGCGCGTGTGCGCCGCGACGCCCCGCGGTCCGGAGCGCTGCACCGAAGCGGCGAAGGACGGGACAGCCGCTTTCACGCTCACGCCGACGACCTACCTCCTGCGCGTCGACGGGCCGGATCCGACGCGCTGGATGACGGATACGCGAGTGGTGGACGTCACCGGCGCGGACACGGCGGTGTGGGTCGGACTGCCGGCGCGTATCCACATCAGTGGGATCGTTCGCAGCAGTCAGGGCGCGCCTCTCGCGCGCGCGCAGGCGTGCGCGCATCCCGTCACCCGCGACAATGTCGTCTGCGCGCGGACCGGATCGGACGGGAAGTACAGCATCGAAGCTCGTGGTGACCTCTATCGCGTCGACGTCGACGGACCACCGGGCTTGAAGCTGGTCCCGGAGTGGGTCGGCGGCTCGGCGTTCGAGGACAACACCGTCGTCCTCGACGCGCGGACGAGTGATGTTCCCGACGTCGACTTCGCGCTCGAGCCCGGCGTCGTGCTGCGCGGGACCGTGCGCGTCGGTGGCGCGACGATCGAGGATGCTCAGGTCTGCCTGAGCACGCTGGCCGCTCCCATCGGTTGGCAATGCGAGCGGACCGACAAGCACGGCGCGTACTCGGCGCTTCGCGTACCCGGCGACTACTGGGTGTGGGCGCTCCCGCCGGACCGCATCCGCGCAGTCGGCCTTTGGTACAACCGAGTGCTGGGAGGGGTCGACGCGACGCCCTTCGATCTCTCGGCCGACGCGGCGCTCGACATCAGCCTCCCGAGCGGTCCGCAGATACGCGGTCGCGTTCGCAACGAATCCGGCGAGCCCGTCCCGGATGTCTTCGTCTGCGTGGACACGCCGTTCACGACCGGTCGCATCTGCCGGCCGAGCGGATTCGACGGCTCGTATGCCGTGACGACGCGTGCCGGGCCGACCTACATCGTGAGCGTCATCCCGCCGCATGGGACCGGCTATATCGCTGAGTACTGGGATCGCAAGCACAACTGGGTCGAGGCAGATGGGGTGCCCCTTGGCACCAGCGATAGGACCCTCGACCTGGTCCTCCGGCGTGGCGTGGTCGTGAAGGGAACGATCAAGGACAGGCGAGGTATCCCCGCCGTGAGCGCCACCATCAACTTCGGTGATCCTCGCTTTGTAGAGGCCGCAGGCGCGACCGATGGAACGGGCGCGTTCGAGGTCGTCGTGCCGCCCGGGAAGTATCACGTCGACGTGTTCCCGCCACGTTTTCCCGGCAACCTGATCGGCCGTGAGATGGAGATCGACGCGAGCGGGGCGGTCGAGATCGACATCGTGCTCGAGGACGTCGCGCCCTAGCGGCGTCGAAACGCCGCAACGGCGTAGAGTGGACATGCGCCCGCCCGCGCGGGCCGGGCAGCTCTCCATACGTCCAAGGAGTCGTCTGTGTTCGGTCGCCTTTTGAAGCCCTCCGTCGTTGTCTACGCTCATTGCGATATCCCGTGCGGCATCTACGACCCGACGCCAGCGAAGATCGCGGCGGACACGGTCGCCAAGATGGTCGAGAAGATCAACGGGCTGCAGGCCAACGCCACTGACTTCACGACGCGCGGCAACTTCGTCCGGATGGTCGCGGTCAAAGAAGAGCACGCGCAGATCTGCAAGAAGGAGCTCGAGATCCTCTGGAGCGACTACTTCAAGCCGGAGCACCTCGAGAAGTTCCCGAAGCTGCACGACACGTTCTGGAAGGCCGCGAAGCTCTGCTCGAAGAACAAGCAGAACGTCGATGCCGCGGCAGCCGCGGAGCTCCAGGCGGCGGTCAAAGAGATCAGTGACATGTTCTACGCGACAAAGAAGTGAGACGAGGTCCCTGGCGTGTGGCCGTCGCCGGCCACAGCATGGAGCCGGCGCTGCGGGAAGGGGATTGGCTCTTCGTTCTCCCGCCGCGCCGGCAGCCTCGCGTCGGCGAGGTCGTCGTCGTGCGCGATCCGCGCGACGCGAAGCGTCTGCTCCTGAAACGCGTTGCGGCCGTTGGCGATAGTGAGGTCACCGTGATGGGCGACCGTCGCGATCATTCGACGGACAGCCGCTACTTCGGTGACGTGCCACTCGCGGACGTCGTCGGGCGCGCGGCATTTCGCTACGCGCCGCTCGGGCGCGCAGGTCGCGTGCGGAGCTAAGCGTGGCCGAGGTGACCTGCGTCCGCTGTGGCGAGACGCGAGCGAGCGCAGGTCGGGTCCTGCCTGGAGCGATCGGCGACGAGATAGAGCAGCGCGTGTGTGCCCAGTGCTGGTCGGAGTGGCTCGCGCAGCAGATCCGCGTCATCAACCACTACGGACTCAGGCCCGCGCTGCGCGAAGATCGCGAGAAGCTCTACGACTTCACGCGCGACTTCCTCGGTCTTGCCGCGCCTGAAGGAGAGCGCATCCCGCCGGCGTCCTGATCTTGGAGGATCCGCCAGCGGTCGGGGTGCCGGGATTTGAACCCGGGACCTACAGTCCCCCAGACTGTTGCGCTACCAGGCTGCGCTACACCCCGTGCGAACCCACAGTCTAGTGCGATGAACGCGCGCGATCGTGGTCGCACTTCGACGAATTCACGCGCACGCTCGCTCTCGCGTCTCCACGCACGTATTCGCGCGTGCACGAAGTGTGTGGAAGCAGGCTATCTCCCGTCCGCATTCCCGATCGTCGCGGGCAATGCGAGCGATCGGGTGATGATCATCGGCCAGGCGCCCGGCGAAGTTGAGCTCACGACAGGGTTGCCGTTCTCCGGACGCGCGGGTGCCGAGCTGCGCCGCTGGCTCGCCGAGGCGGGGATCGATGAGGCGCATCTCCCGTATCGCACGGCGATCACCAAATGCTTTCCCGGCAAGGCCGCGAGCGGAGCGGGGGATCGGCGTCCGTCGCCACCCGAGGTGCTGCTGTGCGAGCCGTGGCTTGACGCGGAGCTCGCTCTCGTGCGGCCACGCGTGGTCCTCCTCGTCGGAACGCTCGCGATCGAGCGGTTCTGGGGCAGGGTCCCACTGAGCGACGTCGTCGGAACGAGCCGCGTCGAAGGCGAGCGAACGCTCATCCCGCTGCCGCATCCGAGTGGTGCGTCGCGCTGGCTGAGCGCTGGGGGTCGTGCGGCGGGCCGTGCGAAGACTTGACAATGCAGGCAGCGCAGCGAGAATGCATCGAAGCACGTGACGCTCACTCAACAGCCCAACGCAGGAGCCGCAGTGGACGATGAGTTTCTGACCACGGATGAGGTGGCGCGGCGCCTCCGCGTTCACCCCACAACGATCCTGCGCCGACTCGGCGCGGTGGATGACCCCGACCCGACCCGCATCCCAGCTGTGCGCGTGGGCCGGATCTGGCGGATCCCCCGCAAAGAGTTCGAGGAATGGCTCGCTCGCTCCAGCCAGACAGGTCGTCTGGCGGGCAGGCAGCGGCGGCTCTTTTAGGGCCGCTGGCCAAGCAAAGTGGGAAGGAGGTGAAACCCAATGCCGGCGAAGAAGAAGGCCAAGAAGGCAAAGAAGGCGAAGAAGAAGTAACTCCGCCCTTGTGAGGTTTGGCGCCGCGGGCGGGCGGCGCCCTACCCAAGCGTTCGTGCCGATGGTCCTGGGACTGGTTTCTCATAACGACTTTTGTCTCGGTCTCGTTCAATAGGGTGGGATGAACGGGCCAACTGTCGTGCGCGGGGCGCGCACTCTCCTCGTTTGCCTGACGCTCGCTCTGTCGAGCGTTCTCTTTCAGGCGCCCGCTCCGGCCGCCGCCGCGGTGTCGGACGACATGATGCTGCTGACCAACCAGCTGCGGTATGCGATCGGGGCGCCCACGCTCACCCCGGATTCACGCGTCGTCGCGGCGGCGCAGAACCACGCCAACTACAGCTCCGCCAACGGCCAGGGCGGTCACTTCGAGACAGCGGGCTTGCCCTACTACACCGGCTATTCCGCACGTGACCGCGTCGCGGCGATGGGCTGGTCGACTTCGTTCGTGAGCGAAGTGGCGACGGGCGGCTCGAGTGGGGTCGCGGGCGTGCGCCAGCTGTGGGACGCCCCTTACCACCGTCTCGGCATGATGCATCCCAGCGCTTCGACGATGGGCTGGGGTTTCTCGACCCTGAGCGGTCGCAACACGACGGTCGGCGACATTGCCTACAACTTCGGCATCCGCGACGTCGATTTCGTGCGCTCTCCCGCGCACAACCAGACGAACATCCCCACGTCGTGGAGCGGGAACGAATCACCGAACCCGCTTCCGGCGGGCGCGTCACGCCCGGTCGGCTACCCGATCATGGTCGTCTACTCCGGCGGGCAGAACGTCGTCATGCGCGGCGCCGAAGTCGTCGCTCCCGGCGGCGTCCGCCTGCCGATCTACTACGCACCGCAGCAGTTCGAATACGACTACCAGGTCATCATCCCGCAGCGTCCGCTCGCCGCGAACACGACCTATCACGTGCGCTTCGACATCACCGTCGCGGGCACGTGGCTGACGAACGAGTGGGACTTCAGCACGGGCGCCACGATCGTTGGCGGTGGTGGCAGCAGCGGCGGTGGTGGTGGTTCGACGCCGCCTCCGGCCGCAGGTAACGGGCTGCATTCGGCGTGGATGTCCCAGACACCTCTGCCGGCATTCCAGCCCGCGGCGACGCAGAGCGTGAGCTTGCTGTTCCGCAACTCGGGCACAAAGACATGGGACAGGGGCGTGGCCGGCAGTCAGGTCGCCCTCGGCATCAATGGCGACAACACGAACTTCAGCGCGCTCGGAATGAATGTCGGTTGGCCGTCCGCGAATCGCGTCGCCGTGCAGAACGAGTCGTCGGTCGCGCCGGGTGGCATCGCAACGTTCACGTTCCAGATCAAGGCGCCGTTCTCCGCCGGCTTTGTGAGCATCCCGCTGCGACCAGTGGTCGATGGGGTGGCGTGGCTCGAGGATCAGGGCGTGACGGTGCCGGTCATCACGACCGTCAACTACCACAGTCGTTGGCTGACGCAGTCGCAGTATCCGACGCTGCACGCCGGTCAGGTCAGCGGTCAGCTTTCGATCAGCTTCGTCAACACCGGTGGCCAGAGCTGGACCAAGGGGCTCCTTGGCCAGGAGGCGCGCAACGAGACGTGGGCCGGGCTCGGCGTCGGCTGGCCGTCCGCGAACCGCGTGGCGTTCCAGAACGAGGCAAGTGTCCCGCCGGGCGGCGTGGGGACCTTCGTGTTCCAGGTCCGCGCGCCCATGACTCCGGGCGTCTACGCGATCAATCTGCGCCCGGTCATCGATGCCGTCACGTGGATGGAGGACCAGGGCGTCTTCCTCTACGTGACCGTTGTCCCTTAACTAGCCGCGGAACACGACCTCGAAGGTCTCGCCGTTCTTGGGACATTTCACCGTGGCCGCATAGGGCGGATTCGGTGGCACATCGAGATGCTCGCGCGTTACTGAGCGAGGACCGACCTTCGCGCCGCAGTACGGGCAGCTCACCTGGTAATCGAGGAATGCATGGCGGTCGACTTCGATGCGGCGCCGGGAATCCGTGACGGCCATGTGCGGCTAGTCTAGGTCGATGGCCGCGCCGAAGGGTCGCAACAAGATCGCGACCGAGACCACGACGCTGAAGGTCGGCGACGCCGCACCGGACTTCACCCTGCGCGCGCACGACGGCAGCGAGGTCACGCTCTCAAAGCTGCGCGGCCGACGCGTCGTGCTCGCGTTCTTCGCGTTCGCATTCACGAATACCTGAAACAGCGAAGCGCCTGCGCTCAACGCTCTGCAGGAGCGTTTCGCCGGCGGTAGTGCCCAGGTCGTGGGCCTCTCATGCGACAGCGTCTACACGCTCAAGGCGTGGGCCGAGTCCCTCGGCGGGACGAAGTACCCGCTCTGCAGCGATTTCTGGCCGCACGGGAAGGTGACGCAGGCATACGGCGTCTTCAACGCCGACATCGGACGACCAGAGCGCGCGATCATCGTCGTCGACGGCGCGGGGATCGTCCGCTACATCGACGTGCATCAGCTGCGCGAGGTGCCCGACGAAGAGGAGATCGCAGAGGCGCTGGAGAAGTGCGACTAGGACAGCGACGCGTCAGTCACCCGCGCGTCGGAATGAGGTAGGCCTTTCCCTCTGACGCGATCGTGAACGAGACCTGGTCGCCCTCGGACACACCGGGAAGCGTGTCGCCGCGGACCAGCACATCCACGCCGCAGTCCACGACCGCGATCTCGCCCGTCTCGCGCACTGTGCCGCTGACCATCGTCCCGGGCGCGATGACGGCGCCGGGCTTCATCGCGCTCCCGACAGGCTGCACGTCTTTGGCGGAGAACTCGATGGCCATCGTGACCCGGTCGCCGATCGAGAGGCGATGCTTGCGCACCGCACCCGTCGCATCCTGACCGCGGAGTTCCATTCGCGCGGGTCCTTCACCGACCCGCAGCGTGACGATGATGTCGCCACGCGTGCCGTCGAGCACGACGACGATCCCGCGTGACGCCTTCTGCCGCCACTTCTCGATGAATGCGAGCTGCTCGAAATCAAGCACGTCGCCACTACGATGCCACGAACGCGGCGTGCGCTCCGCACAGTCTTCCTTGTCCGCCCTCCGCGGCGCTGCTAGACCGGTGCTTCTCCTCGGAGGTGATGCCATGACTACCCAGTACGCCCATCCCGAAACGCTCGTCGAGACCGAGTGGCTCGTCGCACACGCGAAGGATCCCAACGTTCGCGTTTTCGAGGTCGACGTCGACACGTCGTCTTACGACCAGGGCCATGCCGCGGGCGCGATCGGAGTGAACTGGAAGAGCGACCTGCAACAGCAGCCGGTGCGCGATCTCCTCGACAAGAAGCAGCTCGAGGAGTTCCTGTCGAAGAACGGCGTCACGAAGGACACGACCATCGCCGTGTTCGGCGACAACAACAACTGGTTCGCCGCGTGGTTCCTCTGGCTGCTCAAGTACTACGGCCACAAGGACGTCCGGCTGGTGAACGGCGGCCGCGCGAAGTGGGTCGCGGAGGGCCGGCCGCTCGTCACCGAGAAGCCGTCGTTCCAGCGCAGCGAATATCGCGCGCAGGGACCGGACGCCTCGATCCGAGCGCTGCGCGACTACGTGCTCGAGAAGGTCACCGGCAACGGCGCGAAGATCATCGACGTGCGATCGCCGAAGGAGTACTCGGGCGAGCTGCTCGCGCCGGAAGCACTTCCCCAGGAGGGTGCGCAGCGCGGCGGCCACATCCCCGGAGCGCAGAACGTTCCATGGGCGACGGCGGTCGCCGAGGACGGACGTTTCAAGTCCGCCGATGAGCTGAAGACGATCTACGAGGGCAAAGGTCTGAGCCGTGGCACGGAGACGATCGCGTACTGCCGCATCGGCGAGCGCAGCGCGCACACGTGGTTCGTGCTGCGGTACCTGCTCGGTCACGAGCGCGTTCGCAACTACGACGGCTCGTGGACGGAGTGGGGCAGCCTCATCGGAGTGCCGATCGAGAAGGGCTAGCACCCTCGCAGCATCATGTGCCGGTGGATACGGCACGCCAGCGAGCGGAGATGCTGCGTCTGCTCGAGCGGTTCGGCATCCGCGATCGTCGCGTCCTCGAAGCGATGGCGCGCGTCCCGCGCGAGGAGTTCGTCTCGCCCGCTGACCGCGATATCGCGTACGGCGACCACGCACTTGCGATCGCCGAGGGACAGACGATCTCGCAGCCCTATGTCGTCGCGCGCATGACCGAGCTGCTCGCGACCGAGGCCGAGCAGCGCGTGCTCGAGGTCGGCACCGGGTCCGGATACCAGGCTGCGGTCCTTGCCGAGCTCGTGCGAGAGGTGATCTCGATCGAGCGCCACGCGTCCCTCGCCGACGCTGCTCGCGATCGCCTCGCGGACCTCGGCTACACGAACGTCCGCGTGATCCACGCCGATGCATCGCTCGGCTACCCGCCAGAAGCACCGTACGACCGCATCCTCATCACCGCGGCGACGCCCAGGATCGACCCCGCGCTCGCGGAACAGCTCAGCCCCGACGGTCGGATCGTCGCGCCGGTCGGCGACCTCGACGTGCAGGAGCTCGTCGTGCGTGACGCGCGCGGCCGCGAGGAGCGCCA
>WNFL01035080.1_pt1 | contig 13557 bp, 10 predicted proteins | sample 5400361 | NCBI WGS metagenome assembly WNFL01 (sample SAMN13153351, study PRJNA577476) | soil metagenome | isolation source: 40 cm soil on Douglas fir-dominated hillslope | place: USA:California | collected 2013-09-17
CGGCCGCCGCTTTCGGCGCGGGCGCGGAGGCGCCATCGATCAGCTCGAGAAAGCCGGACGCGAGCGTCCGCAGGTCCTCGGCTTCAGCGGTGTCACGCCACACGCGATCGCCGGCGAGCGTCATCACCTCCTGGAACGCATGTCGGGCGTCCGCGCCCTTCTTCGATCGGTACTGATCGCGCGCGTCGGCAAGCAGGCGCTTCGCGATCGCCGGCACGATGCGCCGGCGCGTATCGGTCAGCAGCTCGGCGAACCGTGGCGACAGGTCGCCGTCGGCCGGCGCAAACGTCGGGACCGTCGTCACGAGCGTTTCGGTGATTTTCTGCGCGTCGGCCGATCGGCCGAGCGCGAGCAGGCAGAGCGCCTTGTATTCGAGCGCTTCCGGCTGGGCGGCGTTTGCCGCGTCGAGCCGTTCGAGCGCCGCAAGGGCGCCGTCGAACGACGCGGCCGCGAACAGCGCCTTCGCGTCGGAGAGCGGTTCGTCGGCGGCGAGGGCGATCGACGCCGACGAGATCGAAGCGACGATCGTGAGCAACGCAATGCGGCTTTTCATCGTCATCACCGTTTCGTCATGTCGATTGCGACGCGCGCCGGCTCTTTGAGCGTCAACAGCGCCGTCAGGCGCCGTTCGCCGAGCTGCGGATGGCGGAAGATCACTTCGTGGGGGCCGATGGTCGTCTTGAAATCGCCAATCGGCGTCGCGCCGAGCGCCTGGCCGTCCACCCACACCTGCGCCCATGGGGCCGCGTTCAGGCTGACCGTCACCTGCGGCATCGGCAGCGTGACCGACGAGGTCTGGCCCGCGCCGATGCTCACGGTGCGCGTCGCGGAGAAGCCGAGCGCGTCGCTGCTGAACTCGAAGGTGTGCTCGCCGGCCGGCAGCATGATCCGATCGCTCTCGGTGCTGCCCACCAGCCTGCCCGACTCGAAAATCCGGAGCGGCGCCGACGTGGTGGCCGACAGCCAGCCTGACGGCGTGCCGCTCTCGACGCCCGACATGACGAGCGACGTCGTCGTGTTCGCGTCGACCTGCAGCGTCCGCCGCTGAATCTTTCCGCCGCTCCGGACGACGACGTCGTGCTGGCCGACGCTCAGCCCCGCGACGGTGAGCGGCGTCGAGCCACGATCGATCGAGTCAATCGTGACGGTCGCCGCCGACGGTTCGCTGACGATGCGCAGGCTGCCCGTGGCGGTTGCGGCGAGCGCGGCGGCCTCGCTCTCCGCGGGCCAGGTGACGTGGTGCACGACCGTCGCATCCGGCTTGATGGCCAGCGGGATCTCCTGCGTGCGGGTCCCCTCCTGGAGCCGGAGCTGATGCTTCCCCTCGATCAGCGCGATGGTGATCGGCGTCATGCCGCGCGGGCTGCCGTCCACGAACACGCGCGCGCCGGACGGCTCCGATTCGACGGTCAACGAGCCGGTCGCGGGGGCCGCGGCGCTCGCGTGGGCGTTCAGCCAGAACGCGGCCCCGATCGCGGCGGCGACGCCCGCGGTCGCTCCGCCGATGAGGGCCATCGACGCGAGCTTCGATCGCCCCCTGTTCTTCTCAGGAGATTCAGTCGGAAAGATGTTCAGCGCTGCATCGCCTGACCCTTGAATCGGCACGACTTTCAGCTGCGCGTTGTTCTCCATAAGCCACTTCTATGTCCTTGGGGGGAACCGGCGGAAGCGCGTCAGCGGGGCGAGGAGCGTGCCAGCGGAGTCGGCGCGTGGTGATTGGATCTCGCAGGCGGCGTGGATATTGATCGCCGCCGGGGCAGACTTTTGTCGCCGCCCGGTAGGTATCAGGTTGCAGGTATCAGGTGTCAGGCGAGGTCCAGGTGTCAGGCAAGGTGGGTGTCAGGCTGATACCTAGACCATGCCTGACACCTGATACCTGTTACCCGATACCTTCCGGTCGCTACCAAGCGAAGCGCAGAGCGACTTCCCCCTGCTGGCGCGGTTGCGCGGTGAGAATCTGGCCGAACGTCGCGGCGCGCGCGTTGGTCTGGTACTGGCTGCCGACGCCGCCGAGATTGGTGCGGCCGAACACGTTGAACACCTGTCCGATCAACTCCACCTTGCGTCCGCCGCCCAGGTTGATCGCCTTGCTCCCGCGGATGTCGAAGCGATAGAGCGTGTTCGTGTCGATCTGGCTGACGGGCAGCGCGGCCATGCCGAGCGTCGCGCGGTACGCGTTGACGGCCGCCATCATCGCGTCGTCGTCGCGGTTGCCCATGCTCTTGGCCGTGCCGGGCACGTAGTCGGTGTTGTTGCCGTCGCCGTTGAGGTCCGTGCCCGCGCGCGCGCTGAACGGCGTCGTCGTGCGGAAGTTGAAGATCGTCCCGATGACGACGTCGTACGGCAGCTGGAACGCGTCGCTGACGACGAGCGCGTGACGGCGGTCGCTCGGCAGCGGGCCGACATCGAACCGCGGGTTGTAGTAGTCGGTAATCACGCCGCCCTGGTTGATGCCGACCAGGTCCGGCGAGCCGTAATTCCCGTTCTGCTTCGCCAGCGTGTACGACACCTGGTACTGGTAGCGGTGCGACAGCCGCTTCTCGAGGCGGACGAGGAGCGCCTGGTAGGTCCACGTGCCGATCGGATCGGTCGAGAGGATCTGGCCCCACTCGGGGAGCGGCCGCACGCCGTTTCTCGGCGTGTTGATGTTCTCCTGCGTGAAGTAGTCGCGCGCCTTCTGGTAGACGCCGTCCACGTTGACCGCCGTGTCGGACAGCAGTTGCTGCGAGAAGCCCGCCGTGTAGGTGTTCACCGGCGCGTTCACGAGGTCGTTGCTCAGGATGTTGATGTTCGGCGGCGCCGTCGACGCGAACGACGCGGGATCGCGGCCCTGGTACGGGTCGGGATAGCTCGGGTTGTTGATGATGATGGTGTTCTGCTTGAGCGCGGTGATCTCCGCGCCCTGCGTCGCATTGGTCACGTTGGTGTAGACCAGGCCGTAGCCGCCGCGGACGACCAGCTTGCCGGTCTTCAGCACGTCCCACGCGATGCCGGCGCGCGGCCCGATGTTGTTCGTGTCGCCGCGGGACGCGAAGTTCACGTACGGCAGCGGCCTCGGATATTCGGCCTGCGTGTGGTGCTCGTCCCAGCCGCCGGTCTGGATGTCGTAGCGCAGCCCGAGGTTGAGCGTCACGCCGCCAACGGGCTTCCACTCGTCCGACACGTACGCCGCGTAGGTGTGGCTCACGATGTCGCGGTAGACGTTGGGGAAGGCCGCCTGGAACTGCGTGGGCGCCGTCAGCGAGTTGAAGTTGAAGCCCGGGTTCAGCGGGTCGAAGAACTGGTCGCGGCCGAACGTCCATGTGCCCGGGTTGCTCGCCGCCCACTCGTGCGTCGGGAAGAACTGGATGCTCCCGCCAAGCTTCCAGTTATGCGAGCCGGAGCTGATCGACAGCGTCTCCTGCGCCTCGGTGAACGTCGTCATCGTGCCGGTGCGGCACGGCCAGAGGCACTGGTTGTTGCCCCAGATCGCGCTCGGGAAGCGGTACTGCACGGTCCCGATGTACTGGCCCGCGCCGAGCGACGCCGGCATCGTCACCGGGTTTCTCAGCACGTCCGCCGGCGTGTAGTCCTTGTTCTGGTAGTTGCGGTCGGAGGCGGTCGCGCGCATGAAGTAGAACTCGTTCAGCACGCGGTTCGACAGCACCCACGTGTGGCCAATCGCGTGCATGTCGCGCGGGATCAGGTTGTCCAGGTTGCTGAACGACGAGGAGGTGCCGCCGCAGTTGCTGCAGAAGAACTCGGTGTGCTGGTTGACGTAGCGGTAGAAGAGGTTCTGCTTCGAGTTCATCTGGTAGTCGCCGCGGACGAACGCGATGTTGGTGAACGACCCGCCCTCGTAGCTGCCAGCCAGGCTCGGATAGAGCTGCACCGGCGCAGGCACGGTGAAGAACGCGTGCTCGCGCGTCCGCTCGAAGGTGCCGAAGTAATGCAGCTTGTTCCTGATGATGGGGCCGCCGACGGCAAAGCCATACTGGTTCCGCTTGTAGCGCGGGTCCGCGCGGCCGGCGTCGATCTGCTGCTGCGTGAAGATGTCGTTGCGGTTCATCTGCTGGTTGCGGAAGAACTCGAACACCTCGCCGTGCGGGTCGTTTGGTGCCGCTCTTGGTGACGATGTTCACGACGCCGCCGACGCGCTGGCCGTACTGCGCCGGCAGCTGCGTGGTGTGCACCGCGAACTCGCGGATCGCCGCTTCGGGGATGTCGTGGCGCTGCTCGCCGCTCTTGTTCACCGAGTTCGACAGGCCGTCCACGAGGTAGGTCGTCGCGCTGGTCGTCACGCTCGCGCCGACGTTGGTCGCGTTGCGCTTCGCGCGCGTCGTGTCCGCGCCGACGCCCGGCAGCAGCAGCGACAGCGACAGGGCCGTCCGATCCTGGACGGGCAGCGTCGCGATCTGCTCCTGCGTGACCACCGTCGCGACCTCGGACTTCGTCGCTTCGACGATGGGCGACTCGCCGGTGACCGTCACCGATTCCTGCAGCGTGGACAGCGCGAGCTGGAAGTCCTTCGCGTAGTCCTGGCCGATCTGGAGCGTGATGTCCCTGACCGCGACCATCTGGAAGCCGGTCAAATCGGCGGTGAGGTTGTAGCGGCCGGGGCTCAGCCCGGCGACGCGGTACTTGCCGTCCCCTTCGGTGACGCTCGTGCGGACGACCCCGCTTTCGGCGTTTTGAACGGTCAGCGTCACGCCGGGCAGCACGCCGCCCTGCGCGTCGGTGATGGTGCCGGAGATGGAGGCGCTCGCCGCCTGGGCGAACGCGGGTGCCACGGTGGCGAGGATCAGTACGGGTAAAAGAAGGACGGTTTTGAGCATGCGGGAAAACCTACAGGCGAGCTTGTAGGTTGTCAACCGGACGAAAATCTGAAGAAGGTGGTGGTCAGGGGTATTCTTTCGCCATGCTTCTGCTCCTCACCTTGTTGATCGGTCCTCCCGCGCCTCAAGGCCTGTTCGCCGCATCGCCCGACGCGCACTGGGCCGTGCACTCGGTCATTCCGGTCTTCGTCGACCGCCGGAACCTTCCGCCGCAGGGGGACCAGCTCGTTGAAAAGGCGCTGAAGACCTGGACGGCCGCGTCGGGCGGCGCGTTCACGCTTCAGCGCACGTTCGTGGCGGACGACGCGGGCATCCGCATCTACTTCAACGGGGCCGGCGGCAACTACGGCGAGACGCGGCCGCACATCGACGCGCGCGGCCTGATCGACGCCGCCGAGGTGAACATTGCGGCGGACGCGCCCATCGAGGTGGATCCGCTCACGCGCGGCATCGTCGTCTACCTGACCGCGCTGCACGAGCTCGGGCACGCGCTCGGCCTCGAGCACACTCGGAACTTCGACGACATCATGTACCTGTTCCGCCAGCCCGGCGACGGCCCGCGCTATTTCGGCAACTACCGCAAGCTGCTGCAGTCAGCGGACGACATCGGCACCGCGAGGGCCACCGGTCTATCGGCGTACGATGTCGAATCGCTTCGAACGCTGTACAACGGAAAATAGCCATGAAGGCCTTCAGCGACGCCGATCACGGCCAACCAGATTTCGTTAGCGATCGTCGGGCTCGGCTTCTGGGCGGCGTGGCTCTTCAGCCGTGGCAGCTACGCGGCCAGCCTCATGGGCGCGGCCGTGTCGCTGCGCGCACTTCGCCAGCGGCGGAGCTGGATGGGCGAGGTTTCTTGCATGGTACGGAATCCTGATGCTCGCGATTGCCGGCCTGACGCCCGTCGTGATCGTCTTCGCGGCCATCGGGGCCAACGTGTACTGGCTCGCACTGACGAGCCGGCTCCGAACGCTGCTGACGGTGCCCCTCCGCATCGCGCTCGTCATCGCGATCGCACTAAGCGCGGCCGAGTGCGGCGGTGGCGGCAGCAGCAGCTCGCCCTCGAATACGCCGGCGCCGCCGTCGGCGCCGTTCTCCACTAGCGACATCCGTGAAGGCAGCGGTGCGACCGCGACACAGGGCCGCACGGTCACGGTCTCGTACACCGGCTGGCTGTACGACCCGGGCAAACCCGAATCGAAGGGGACGCAGTTCGACTCTTCGATGAACTTCTCATTCCAGCTCGGCGTGGGACGCGTGATTCCCGGGTGGGATCAGGGAGTTGTCGGGATGAAAGTCGGCGGCCAGCGCCGGCTCGTCATCCCACCAAATCTGGGGTACGGGTCCCAGATGGTCGGCAGCATTCCACCCAACTCCACGCTGGTGTTCGACGTCATGCTGCTCGCCGTCAACTGACCAGCGCGCGCCCCCGCGTGTCTACACCGCGCGACGCGATCGTGCCCGGGGGTGACCGGCCTTCGCCATTCGGAACGGCGGCCACGCGACCGGGCCATCCGTCAGTCGCGCGTACTGATCGGTATGCGTCTTATAGAGGAATCCCTCCTTGATCAGGAACTCGAGGACAGCGCCGCAGGTCGGCGCATCGAGGGCCCACAGGCGCTGCGCCTGCTGTTGCGTGACCCTCAGCCCTGGCATCTCCGCGAACTCGCCGCAGATGCGGCGAAGCAAATCCTCGGGGGGCATGGCGGTGAAAGACATGGTCGCCATGACGACCTCCACGTCGTCGCATCCAAAGAAGCAGGGACGCGTCGAAAGAAGCAGGGAGACGCCAAGGCTAGCACCAGTCCTGGCAGGTGTCCATGTCTTGCGCTCGTGTCAGGATTCGTCTGACACGTCGCGCAAAGGGAACTAACCTGTGGGAGGGCGAGTGATTCGCCGAGGAGGACGCGCTGATGGAGCGTGATGTCGTGTGCGGGATGCAGGTGGACCCGGCGAAGGCCGCGGGGAAGAGCGAGTACAACGGTAAGACGTATTACTTCTGCTCGCCGATCTGCAAGAAGAAGTTCGATGCCAACCCCGGTCAGTACGCCGGCAAATAAAGAGGTCGTCGATCCCGTCTGCGGGATGACGATCGATCCCGCCGACGCGGCCGGCCACGCCGACTACAAGGGCGCGACGTACTACTTCTGCGCCGAGAGCTGCCTCGAACGCTTCAAGGCGGACCCCGAGCGATATCTGCGGCCCGAACCTCGAACCCTTCCGATCGCGGATCCCGGATCCCGGCCGCTTCGGTACACATGTCCGATGCACCCGGACATCGTCCGGGACGGCCCCGGCGCGTGTCCGATCTGCGGCATGGCGCTCGAGCCGTTGACCGTCACCGCGGAGGAGCCCGAGAACGAAGAGCTCCACGACATGACGCGTCGCTTCTGGACGTGCACCGTGCTGACGTCGGCGCTGCTCGCGATTTCCATGGGCGGCTTCGCGTCGCTTCACTGGCTCGAGCTCGCGCTTGCGACGCCCGTGGTCCTCTGGGGTGGGTGGCCGTTCTTCATGCGCGGCTGGCAGTCACTCGTCAACCGCAGCCTCAACATGTTCACCCTGATCGCGCTCGGCGTCGGCGTCGCCTACATGTACAGCGTCGTCGCCACGCTGGCGCCGGAGATCTTCCCGACCTCCTTCCGCGACGAGCGTGGAGCGGTGGCCGTCTACTTCGAAGCCGCGGCCGTGATTGTCGCGCTCGTGCTGCTCGGCCAGGTCCTGGAGCTGCGTGCGCGAAGCCGGACGGGTGCCGCGATTCGCGCGCTGCTTGGCCTCGCGCCGAAGACCGCGCGCCGCGTGCGCGACGGCGGCACGGAGGAGGACGTGCCGCTCGAGGAGGTTCGTCATGGGGACACGCTGCGCGTGCGGCCGGGCGAGAAGGTGCCGGCCGACGGCGTGATCCTGGAAGGCACGAGCGCCGTCGACGAGTCGATGATGACGGGCGAATCGATGCCGGTCGAAAAGCGGCCAGGCGACCGTGTCATCGGCGCAACCGTGAACGGCACCGGCTCGCTCATCATGCGCGCCGAGCGCGTCGGCAGCGAGACGCTGCTCGCGCAGATCGTCGACATGGTCGCGCGGGCGCAGCGCAGCCGCGCGCCCATCCAGAGGCTGGCGGACGTCGTCTCCGGCTACTTCGTCCCCCTGGTCGTCGGCATCGCCATCGTCACCGCGATCGTGTGGGCCGTTTTCGGGCCGGAACCCCGGATGGCGCACGCCGTCGTGAACGCGGTCGCGGTGCTCATCATCGCCTGCCCGTGCGCGCTCGGCCTCGCGACGCCGATGTCCATCATGGTGGCCATGGGCAAGGGTGCGGACGTGGGCGTGCTGTTCAAGGACGCGGAAGCGATCGAGTTGATGGGCGGCGTGAACACGCTCGTCGTCGACAAGACCGGCACGCTGACGGCTGGCAAGCCGACGTTGACGGCGATCGAGCCTGCCAAGGCGTGGGACGTGTCGCGTGTCCTGCGCCTCGCTGCCGCGATCGAGCAGGGCAGCGAGCACCCGCTTGCGGCGGCCGTCGTCAGCGGCGCGGCCGAGCGCGGCGTGGCGCCCGCGAAGGCGGAGTCGTTTCAATCCATCACGGGCAAAGGGGTGATCGGCCGCGTCGACGGGGTGGAGGTGGCGCTCGGGAACGCCGCGCTGCTCGAAGACCTCCACATCGCGCCAGGCCCACTGGCGGACGCCGCCGGCCAGTGGCGGCGTGACGGCCAGACGGTGATGTTCGTCGCCGTCAATCGCGAGGTGGCTGGCATCATCGGCGTCGCCGATCCGATCAAGGAGACGGCCGCCGAAGCGATTCGGCAGCTGCACGGGGAAGGCATTCGCGTCGTGATGCTCACCGGCGACAACAAGACGACCGCGGAGGCGGTCGCGAAGCGGCTCGGCATCGACGAGGTCGTCGCGGAGGTGCTGCCGGATCAGAAGGCGGGTCTCGTCCAGCGGCTGCAGGCCGAAGGACGAGTCGTCGCGATGGCCGGCGACGGCATCAACGACGCGCCCGCGCTCGCCCAGGCGCACGTCGGCATCGCGATGGGCACGGGTACGGATGTCGCGATGCAGAGCGCCGGCGTCACGCTGGTGAAGGGCGACCTCCGCGGCATCGCGCGCGCGCGGCGCCTCAGCCGCGCGACGATGGGGAACATCAGGCAGAACCTGTTCTTCGCGTTCGTCTACAACGCGCTTGGCGTGCCGATCGCCGCGGGAATCCTCTATCCCTTCTTCGGACTGCTGCTCAGTCCCGTCCTCGCCGCGGCGGCCATGAGCTTCAGCTCTGTGTCAGTCGTGGCCAACGCTCTTCGTCTGCGGCACGTGCACCTGTAGCGCGCACATACGGCCGGCCGCCGTGACAGAACTGACACTGCAACCTGGAGGTGTGAAAGCCTTGCCGGCTGTCCGGGACGCGCTTCCATCCTGCCTCGATCCACTCGTCTGAAGGGTAAGGAGGCGCGTGGTTGCCGCAGGCGACCTCGCCGTGCTTCGACCAGAACAACCGGGTCTCTTGCTGCTCCCCTGCCGAAACAGATGTCGTGTTCGCGACGATCATGCGACACCAATCCGTGTTGGATGCCCGGCGCCGGACAGGACGTGCGTGTGCTGACGGCAGATGTCCTCGTACGCGGCTTCCGACTGCCCGTCCTTCCACAGGCAATCGACCATCTCCCCATACGCGCGGACGGTCCCCCGCGGCCGGCCGGCTGTCACGCTGTTGAGCGTGCGGCCGAGGCTTGCGTGGAACGCCGCCGTCTCGGGAGAGCCGTCCTTCATGAACGTCAGGAGCGTTTCCTGGGCATCGAGCATCAGCAGCTGGCCGGTCGCGCACAGCTGGTTGACGTCACAGGACAACGCCTCCAATGCGCGTGCGATCTCCTCTCGATGGACGGGCGTCGCGATCACGACGGCAGGCTGGCCCGCAACCAGCCCGGCGCCGATGAAGCTCGACGCGATTCGATAGAGTGATTGGTCATCCTCGTAGAAACGAACGGCATGAAAATGCTCGCGCATCACCTCCCCAACGTAATCAACGGTCGGGCGGGTCCGCAATTGGGGTAACCAGAAAGTTGTACGGGAAATCCCTGACTCGCTTTCTGGCATCAGGGGCTTCCCTTATGCAGCTCGACGGGATTCCGTCATCGGGCGATCGTGCAAGGAGATCAGCGGCCTCCCCCAGGTCGTGACGGTATCATTCGTAACCGGGAACCATGGGGACCACCGACATCCACGACGAAGACGTGCTGCGCGCGCGACTGGCCGCCATTGTCGACTCCTCGGACGACGCGATCGTCAGCAAGACGCTCGACGGCGTGATCACGTCGTGGAACGGGGCGGCCGAGCGCCTGTTCGGATACTCGGCGTCCGAAGCGATCGGCCAGCAGATCTTCTTGATCATCCCGGACGATCGCGTCGCCGAGGAGAACGACGTGCTCGCCCGTCTTCGCCGGGGCGAGAGGCTCGATCATTTCGAGACGGTACGGCAGGCGAAGGACGGCCGGCATATCCCCATTTCTTTGACGGTGTCGCCGATCAGGGACGCGACGGGCACGATCGTCGGCGCCTCGAAAGTCGCGAGGGACATCACGGAACGTGTGCTGGCGCAGGAAGCGTTCCGGCGCGCGCACGAGGAACTGGAGGAACGAGTCCGGGAACGGACCGCCGAATTGTCACAGGCCAACGCGTCGCTGCTCAAGGAAATCGAGGAGCGGACGCGCGTCGAGCGGCAGCGCGAGCAGCTGTTCACCCGTCTCGTGCTGGCGCAGGAGGATGAGCGCCGGCGGATTGCACGCGAGCTGCACGACGAGCTCGGACAGCAGATGACCGCGCTGCGCCTCACCCTGGAGACGCTGAACAGTCTCTCGAACGAACACCCTGCCGTCCGGACGCAGGTTGAAGCGTTGCAGGAGCTGGCGCAGCACCTCGATCAGGACATCGCGTTCCGTGTCTGGGAGCTGAGGCCGGCGGTGCTCGACGGTCTTGGTCTGGCGGCAGCGCTGACCGAGTACGCCGGCAACTGGTCGAAACGCTTCGGTACCCGCGTGGAGCTCCACATGACGCGGCCCGCGAGCAACCGCCTGACGACGGATATGGAGACCGCGTTGTACCGCTTCGCGCAGGAAGCGCTGACCAACGTCGCCAAACACGCGCGGGCGGACCGCGTGGACATCGTCCTCGAGCACACCCGCGAACACGTGTCGCTCATCATCGAGGACAACGGCATCGGATTCGATCCCGCAGAGGTCGACGCCGCGGCGCCCGGGTTTGGACTGATCGGCATGCGCGAGCGCGCCGCACTCGCGGGCGCGGATTTTCTGGTCGAGTCGGCCCCGGGTCGTGGGACGGCCGTCATCCTGCGCGCGCCGGCGCTGAGTCCGGCTCCCGCCGAGGTCTCCTGACCGTGCCACCCTCATTGCGGATTCTCATCGCTGACGACCACGCGATCGTGCGACAGGGGCTGAGACTCCTGATCGATAGTCAGCCCGACATGGAGGTGATAGCCGAGGCGGCGGAGGGCCGCGCCGCCCTCGACCTCGCCGACGCGGTGAAGCCCGACGTCGTCGTCATGGATATCTCGATGCCGCGGATGAACGGCCTCGGCGCGACCAGGATCCTCAAGCAGCGGCAGCCGGCCGTGGGGATCGTCGCCCTGACCCGCCACGAGGACGAGACCTATCTGGAGGAACTGCTGCGGGCCGGGGCATCGGCGTATGTGCTGAAGCAGAGTCCTCCCGCGGACCTTATTCAAGCCATCAGGGCGGTCGCGGCCGGAGGCATCTACCTCGATCGGGCGATGACCTCCAGGGTCGCCGATGGATTGCTGGCGCGAAAAAGGCCACCCGACGTCGCGCCCACCGGGGCGAAACAGCCGACCGAGCGCGAATCCGAGGTGCTGCGCCTGGTCGCTGTCGGCCACAGCAACGTCGAGATCGCGGCGCGCCTGGATATCAGCGTCAAGACCGTCGAGGTCCACAAGACGAACGCCATGCGCAAGCTGGGATTGCTGGGCCGCGTCGACGTGGTCCGGTACGGCGTTCTTCAAGGATGGCTGTACGACACCTAGCCATCGCGTCAGAACAGGAACTTCACCGCCACCTGCGCCACGCGCGGGTCGCCCGCGCTGGTAATCGTCCCGAAGTTCGCCGCGCCGAGGGCCGCTGCGGGCGCGCCGAACGGAGGCGTGTTGAGCAGGTTGAAGATCTCGGCGCGGATCTCGAAGGCGGCGCTCCGAACCGGGATCCTGCGCATCACGGCGAGATCCACGTTCCGATACGACGGGCCGCGAACCGGATTCCGCGACGCACTACCGATCGTGAACTGCGGCGCGACCGCGAACGCCGACGTATTGAACCACTGCTGCGGCGTCCGCTGATCCTCGGGCAGCACGGGGTCGCCAACCAGGTTCGGCCGCTGGACGCCAAAGCCAGCGAAGGCGTTGAAGTTGGTCGTCTGCGTCACCGCGACAGGAACACCCGACTGGAGCGTGATGACGCTGCTCAGCGTCCAGTCGTATGCCAGGGCCCCCATCACCCCGTGCAACTGGCGTGCGCGGCCGTTTCCGAACGGCACATCCCACACGACGGACGACACGAACGCGTGCGGGATGTCGCCGGTCGAGTAGTCGCGTTCGAGCGTGCGGTTGAAGCTGTCGGCCACCGGGTAGTTCGCGACCGGTCCGGTCAGAATCGACGCGTCGAACACGGACGAGGCGTCGTCCATCAGCTTCGAACGGGTGTAGGCCGCCGAGAACGACAGACCGTGCGCGAGCCGCTGCCGCGCGCTCAGCTCGAGGCCGTGATACCGGGTGTTTCCGACGTTGTTGCGATACAGGCTGACGGTCGTATACGCGGGGTAGCGCTTCAGCAGCTGCGCGACGGGAATCGTCGGATCGCCGAGTGTCGAGGACCTCGGGAGGATCCCGAAGTACGGGTTCGGCACGCGCTCGAGCAGCGCGTTGCCCAATGCGAGCTGGCTCACCGACAGCTGGTTCAGATTCGTGTCCGGAATGCCGACGTGCGTGATGTTCGAGCCAACGTAGGCGGCCTCGACCACGGTGTCGCGCGTGAGCTCGCGCTGCACCGCGACGTTCCACTGCTGAACGTATCCGGACCCGAGCGTGTTGTCGACGGCAAAGACGCCCTGCCCGAGTCCGGCTGCCGGTGTCGGCGCGAGCGGCGCAATCGACGGGCCGTTGCGCAGGATGAACGCCGGCGAGATGGTGTCGAGCGCCCGCTGCGAGACGGTCTGGAGGAACGGGAACGTCGGCGTGGTGAACGGCGTGGTGATGCCGGCCATCTCAATCCAGACGAGACCGTATCCGCTGCTGACGACGGTCTTGTCCGTTCGGCGATACGCGACACCCAGCCGCGGCCCGAAGTTGTTCTTCTTGAGCGGCCGCACGGGCTTGCCGCCCGGATATTCGAGCTGCTGCGTGTCGAGGTTGAAAACCGCCGTCTGCCCGTTGATTTCCCTCGAGGGGAAGTTGAGCGTATAGCGAAGGCCGGCATTCACCGTGACGCGGTCGGCCACCTTCCAGTCGTCCTGGACGAAGTGCTCGGCGAAGTGCGCGCGCTCTCGAATCGCGGACTGCTGCAGGTCCACGGAGAAGTTCTGGACCTGGCCGAGCAGAAAGCCGGCAAGCGGCGTTCCCGTATTCGCGACACCGGGCAGGTCGCTGCCGAGCGAATTGAAGCTGAACGATCCAGTCGGCGAGGGCGGCTGGATGACGTTGAGCCGCTCCCATCGCCAG
>WNFL01430493.1_pt1 | contig 13557 bp, 15 predicted proteins | sample 5400361 | NCBI WGS metagenome assembly WNFL01 (sample SAMN13153351, study PRJNA577476) | soil metagenome | isolation source: 40 cm soil on Douglas fir-dominated hillslope | place: USA:California | collected 2013-09-17
GTTCACGCTAGCCTGCAGGAAGAAATCCGTCATCCGGTCGATCGAGGCATCGTCGATCCGGCCGTCGGGGTGAAACGGGGTTGGCGCAATGACATAGACGCCCTTCGCCGCGTCCTTGAGCTGTTCTGCGTTCATCTGCGTTTATCTGCGGACTAGCTTTTTGTCTTTTCGTACCGCGCCTTGTTCTCGGCATTCGGCGGATAGAGGCCGGGAAGCGCAGCGCCTTTCTCGACCTCCTCCATGATCCAACCCTCGAGCCGTTCCTGCTCGGGTGCGGTCGCGACGATGTCGTCGAGAAATGCCGCGGGAATGAGCACGGCGCCATCGTCGTCGACGACGACTACGTCATCGGGGAACACCGCCACGCCGCCGCAGCCGATGGGCTCGCCCCAATTGACGAACGTGAGGCCCGCGACCGACGGCGGCGCCGCGGCTCCCTGGCACCAGACCGGGAGCCCCGTTGCGCGCACGCCGGCCACGTCGCGAACGACGCCGTCGGTGATGAGCGCCTTCACGCCTCTTTTACGGATGCGCGCACAAAGGATGTCGCCGAAGATCCCCGCGTCGGTGACGCCCATCGCGTCGGCAACCGCGATGCAGCCTTCGGGCATCGCCTCGATGGCCGCGCGGGTCGAGATCGGCTTCGACCACGACTCGGGCGTGGCCAGGTCCTCGCGCGCGGGCACGAAGCGCAGCGTGAAAGCGCGCCCGACGAGCCGCGGCTGGCCGGGGTTGAGCGGCCGCGTGCCCCGCATCCACACATTGCGCAACCCCTTCTTCAGCAGCAACGTCGTAAGTGTGGCGGTCGTAACCTTCGACAGCGTATCGACGACACGCGCTTCCAATGTCATGGCGGATCCTTCGTGAAACCGGGGACAGACCACTTGTCCCGCATGCCAGAACAAGTGGTCTGTCCCCGGTGTTGAATGTTACGTGAGGCGCGAAAGGTACTCCTCGATCCGACGCGCATTCGCGCCCACATCGCTCTTGCCGACGCGCGAGACGCTGCGTACGTCGATGCGGCTGCCGGCGCCATCGGGGCGAACGCGCACCACGACATCGTCCTTGAAGCCGAACCAGAGCGTGCTCGCCGTCGCTTCGATGCGTCCCGAGCCCGGGTCGGAGGCCGCGATCTCCCATCCCATTGCCCGCGCGGCCTCGAGGGCGCGCGTGAACGCTTGCGCAGGGGGCGCCGCGATCACCAGCGAGCGGATATTCGGATAACCGCTCCGCTGCGCCGCGGCCACCTCGGCGCCGCCGTAGGCGAGCCCATTCGGCGACGCGCGCCGCGCGGCCTCGAGGGCGACGAAGGCCGGAGGGTCGCGCGTATCGGTCGTGACGTCGTGAATGTAGGGCAACCGCTTCGCCGTCGTCATCATCGCTATCGTCGGCGCTCCGGCGATCACGCCGAGCACGAGCGCCGCCACAAGCACCGAAGGCCGCGGACCCCGCGTGCGCGGAATCACCAGCAATACCAGCGCGACCGCGGCGGCGCCGAATCCGGCGAACATCGACCACTTCATCAGAGTGAGGCCCATCCGCCAATCCCACAGGTCCAGGCGAGTGCCCGGACCCGAGGTGGCGAGCATGAGAACGGCGGCGAGCGCCGCGACGAGCGCGAGCAATCTAACGGCTTGCATGGGGAGCGGTCTCCTCGGTCCGTTTCGGGGCGCGGCGCGCCGAGAACGCGGCGATCAGCGCGGTGAGCGCGGTGAAATCGACGGGCTTCACGAGGTGATGGTCGAACCCGGCTTCGCGCGCGAGGCGGCGGTCCTCGTCCTGGCCCCATCCGGTGATGGCGATGAGCATGGCATTGCGCGTCCCCGGCTCGCCGCGCAGGCGCCGCGCGGCGTCGTAGCCGTTCAGGCGCGGCATGCCGATGTCGAGGAAGACGATCTCCGGCTCGAATTTCTGCGCTTCGGCAAGGCACGCGACGCCGTCGAACGCGGTGCGCACCTCGTGGCCCATGATCGCGAGCGTGCGCGTCAGGCTCTCGGCGGCGTCTTCGTTGTCGTCGACCACGAGGATGCGATGGGCGGCCGTGGCCTTCGCGGGCTGGGCCGGCGTGGCGTCGCAGATCGGGGGCTCGGCTTGCATCAACGGCAACGTGACGACGAACTCGCTGCCCTTCGCCTGTGCATCGCTCTTGGCGACGACAGTGCCGCCATGCAGCTCGACAATGCGCTTCACGAGGGTGAGCCCGATGCCGAGGCCCCCGCGCGAGCGCTCGAGCGTGCGGTCCACCTGGGTGAACATCTCGAAGATGCGGTCGAGCATCTCGCGCGGGATGCCGATGCCGTTGTCTTTCACGCTGATGCGAAGCTCGCCGTCTCCTGTTTCGACCTTGACGTGGATCCGCCCGCCCGACTCGGTGTACTTGGCGGCGTTGCTCACGAGGTTGTCGATCACCTGGATCAGGCGCGCGCGGTCGCCTTCGACGACGTGCCGGCCCTCGGGAACCGAGACTTCGACGCGGTGCCCGAAGCGGTCGACCACCGGAGCGCTCATCTCGAGCGCCGCCTCGACCACGTCGGAGATCTCCACGGGCTCCTTGCGCAGCTGCAGCTTGTTGCGCGTGATCCGCGAGACGTCGAGCAGGTCGTCGATGAGACGCACCATCTGCTGGATCTGCCGCTCCATCATTCCCCAGAGCTGCTTCAAGGTCGCCGGGTCGTTGTTCGCCAGGCGCACGATCTGCAGGGCGTTGCGCAGCGGGGCGAGCGGGTTGCGCAGCTCGTGCGCGAGCACCGCCAGGAATTCGTCCTTGCGGCGATCGGCTTCGATGAGCGCATCCTCCGAGCGCTTGCGCTCGGCGATGTCGCGGAAGACCAGCACGGCGCCGACGATGCGGCCCGACGGATCGCGAATCGGCGAGGCGCTGTCGTCGATCGGGCGCTCCAGCCCGTCGCCGCGCGAGATGAGCACAACGCGGTGCGCGATCGGAATCGCCGCTCCCTCGCGCAGGGCCCGCTGCCCCGAATTCTCGATCGGTTGGCGCAACCGCTCGTCGACGACGCAAACGACCTCGCCGATCGATTGCCCGATCGCGTCCTTGGCCGTCCACCCGGTGAGCGACTCTGCCGCGCCGTTCATGTAGGTGATGTGCCCGAACACATCCGTCGTAAGGACCGCTTCGCCGAGGCTGGCGAGCGTCGTGCGGAAGAGCTCGCGCTGGTCGCGGAGCACGTCGGCGGCGCGGTCGCGCGCGAGCAGGTTGCGGCGCATCTGCCACACGAGCGCCGCGACCATCATGAGGCCGAGCACCGCGGCGAAAAAAGCGGAGGCCACGGCAATGTCCATGCTGCGGAAGGAGGCCTTCGCGCGCGCATCGAGCATGCGCGTCTCCTCGCGCACCATCTCGTCGACTTCCACGCGCAGCGAGTCCATGGTGATCTTGCCCCAATCGGTCAGCACGATCTCGCGTGCCGCCGCGAAGCCCTTTTCCTTGCGAACGCCGAGGGTGTAGCTCAGCTCGAGCAGGCGCTCGTCGATCCGCTGGCGGAGCGTCGGAATGAGGTTCTGCTGCCGCGGGTTGTCGAGCGTCATCTGCTCGACGCGCCGCACCAGTCCCTCGATGGATCCGGTCGCGCTGTTGTAGGGGGCGAGGTAGCTCTCGTCACCTGTGATGAGGAAACCGCGCAGGCCCGTCTCCGCGTCCTTGATGGTCGACAAGACCTCCTGCAGCGTGGCCTGCACCTGCCGCGACTTGCCCACGCGCAGGCGCGCCTCGTACAAATCGAAGATGTTGTAGTAGGCGACTCCGGCGTTGACGGCGATCACGGCCACCAGCAGGCCCAGCACCGCCAGCATTCCCTTGTCGAAATAGCGCTGCACGGTCCCGACCGCTAGTGCGGATCGCGATTCGAGTTGTTGACCGGTTGCTGCTCGCCGCGCGGTTCATGCGCGCCGCGATTGCGGTTGCGGTTCTTGTTGCGGCGGTTGCGGCCTTGCGGCTGTCCCTGGCCTTGCGGCTGTCCCTGTCCTTGGCCTTGCGGCTGCCCTTGGCCGTGGCCCTGCGGCTGCCCCTGGCCGTGGCCCTGCGGCTGCCCTTGGCCATGGCCCTGCCCCTGGCGCGGCTGGCCACCATGTTTCTTCTGCCCTTGTCCCTGCCCATGGCCCTGGCCGTGGCCCTGACCCTGGCCGCCGTGCCCGTGCCCGCGCTTCTTCCCGAGGAACGGGGGCTTGTGGCCCGGCGGACGGCGCGGACCCTGGCCCGCACCAGGGCGATTGCCTTCGAATTCGCGCGGCGGCGCAGGCGCGCGATTGCCGACGTTGTCGTCCACCTCGTCGATGACATCTTCGTCGCTCGCGACAAAGCGCGGCGGATGACCGATGTTGCCGACGTTGTCGCCCTCCTCCTCCTCCTCCTCCTCATGCTCTTCGGGTCGCGCCTCGGACGCTTCCGGCGCGCCGCCCATGCTGGCGAAGGCGAGGAGCTGCTGGATTTCCTCCTCGGCCATCTCGCGCATCATCCCGCGCTTCAGGAAGCCGGGCATCTGCACGGTCCCGAAGCGAACGCGCATGAGCCGGCTCACCATCAGCCCGGCTGCTTCCATCATCTTGCGCACCTCGCGGTTCTTCCCTTCGCGCAGCACCACGTGGTACCAGTGGTTGGAGCCCTCGCCGCCGCGATCCTCGATCGAGTCGAACTTGCAGCTCTCGCCCTCGATGTCGATGCCGGTGAGCAGCTTCGCCTTCAGTTCCTCCGAGAGCTCGCCCATCACGCGAACGGCGTACTCGCGCTCGACCTCGAAGCGCGGATGCGTCAGACGGTTGGCGAGCTCGCCGCTGGTCGTGAAGATCAGCAATCCGCCGGTATTGAGATCGAGGCGTCCGACCGAAACCCAGCGGCCACCTTGCACGCGCGGCAGCTTCTCGAAGACGGTAGCGCGCCCTTCCGGGTCGTCGCGCGTGACGATCTCGCCTTCGGGCTTGTGGTAGAGCAGCACGCGCGGCAGGGGCTCGCCGAAGCGAAGGCGGATCAGCTCGCCGTCGAGCTTCACCTTGTCGCCGGGGCCGACCGAATCGCCGAGCTTCGCGACCTGGCCGTTGATGGTGATGTGGCCCTGCGCGATGAGGATCTCGATGTTGCGGCGAGAGCCGTGGCCCGATTGCGCCATCACCTTCTGCAGGCGCTCGCGCTTGCTCGGGCTGCTGCCGCCTTGGCGCTCGGGACCTTTCCCCTTGCGGAAGCGCTTGTTCGGATTGCCCGTGGGACGAGCCCATTCCGGCACGACGCCGCCGGGCCATTCGAGCTTGTGTTGGGGAGATGCTTTGGGGGGTCTATCCCGCATGATTTACGACTCCGAGTGATTCAAGGATTGGGCCCCGTCCTCCGACGGGGCGACGGCAGTGATGGTCTCTAGAACCGTCGATTGCAGCTCGTCGAGCGGGGGCAGCTCCTCGAGCGAGCGCAGGTTGAGGTCGTCGAGGAATCTCTTCGTCGTTGCGAAGAGGGCGGGCCGTCCGGGCGTCTCGCGATAGCCGACGATCTCGACCCAGCCGCGCTCTTCGAGCGCCTTGAGGGTCGGCGGCGAGACCGCCACGCCGCGGATCTCCTCGATGTCGCCGCGCGTGGCCGGCTGGCGGTAGGCGATGATCGCGAGCGTCTCGAGCACCGCGCGCGAGTAGCGCGGCGGCCTCTCGCTCGAGATGCGGTCGAGGAACCGCTGGTAATCGGGCTTCACGCGAAAGCGCCAGCCCGAAGCGACGCTGGTGAGCTCGACGGAGCGCTCGCTCCATTCACCCTTGAGCTCGTCGAGCACCTTGCGGATATTGTCGGCGTCGACTTCACCCGCGAAAAGCCGCCTCAGCTGCTGGACGGTGAGCGGCTCCGAGGTGGAGAGCAAGGCGGCTTCGAGGACGCGTTTCACCTCGCCCAGGTCGATTTCGGCGCGGGTAGAGAGCTCGCCCGGTTCCGATTCCGGCGGCAGCTCGTCCGGCGGCACTTCAGGATTCGTTTGTTCGTTCATTTCTCAGGCGATGGTAAGGGCCGCGCGCTCGGACTTGAGCTTCACGTAGATGGGATCGAAAGCGCTCTTCTGCGTGAGTTCGATGAGCGACTCGCGCGCAAGCTCGAGGAGCGCGAGGAAGCTCACCACGAGCACCGGGATGCCGCGCTCGGGCTCGAAGAGCTCGGAGAATTCGACGAAGGTGCCGCCGCCGAGCGCCTTCAAGATGCGGCTCATGTGCGCGCGCACCGACAGCTGCTCGCGCGAGATCTTGTGGTGGCGCGTCATGCGCGCGCGCGCAAGGATCGAGCGCCACGCTTCCGAAAGGTCGGCCACGTCGACGCCGGGCAGGCGTTCGGCGAGCGACGGCTCGATGTAGACGTCGACCACGGAGAAATCGCGGCCCGCGACCGGCGCGTCGCCGAGCGCCGCCGCCGCCCGCTTCATGCGCTCGTATTCCAGGAGCCGGCGCACCAGCTCTGCCCGCGGGTCCTCGGGCTCGCCATCGTCCTCGCGCTTCGGGCGCGGCAGCAGCATGCGCGACTTGATCTCGATCAATAGCGCCGCCATGAGCAGGTACTCGGCCGCGAGCTCGAGCTGGCTCGCGCGCATCATCTCCACGTACTCCATGTACTGGCGCGTGAGCTCCGCCATGGGAATGTCGAGGATGTCGAGCGAGTGCCTGCGAATGAGGTAGAGGAGGAGGTCGAGCGGGCCCTCGAAGGCGTCGAGGAAAACCGACAGCGCCTCGGGCGGGATGTAGAGATCCGCGGGCATCTCGGTGAAAGGCTCGCCGCGAATGCGCGCGATCGGCAGCGCCAGGATTTCTTTCCGTACAGAAGGTCGGCGGCATAGCGGCTCATGGCCGCGCCGTCATGCGCGGTCTGCGGAATCTCGACGAGCTCCCACGCCAGCTTCACGCCGAGCTCGCTCGCGGTGGCCGTGACCGCCTTGAAGAAATTCTCTCCACGCTCGACGCGGGTGGCGCCCTGCTTGCGCGCACCATCGCTCTTGTTGAGGTTCTCGTCATCGGGATCGTCGTCCTTTTCGCCCAGCATCAGCACGAAGCGGCGCTCCAGCGCGCGGCGCAGCTCCTTCTCGCCGACCCGAGCCCCCACGAGGGAGTACGGAAAGGGCTCGGCCTTACGGTCGCTACGCCACTCGGGCATCGTGTACCAGCCGGGATTGGCCGCTACCGCCGCCGCCGCGCGATGGTCCGGCCGGAACAGCATCATTCGCTGGATGAATTGCGCGCCGGCGGAGTGCCCGAAGATCCGGTAGTCCGTCTGGCCGTCGCGCACCTCGTCGAACAGGTGCTCGATCGCCGAGAAAGCCCACTTTTCCCGGTCGTCCTGGCGTTCGACGTCCCCCAGATTGTATCCCGCCGCCCGCGGCCAGTGCCGCTGCGCGAACTCCGGTGCAATGATGATGATCCGGTAGCGGTCGGCAAGCAACTCCCAGTAATCGCGATACTCCGCGGCATTGCGCTTGACCCCGGACATCACGAACTGCAGCGGGCACGTCGAGTCGCAAGCGCGCGGGCGATACGTGTAGACGCGCATGGGCCGATCGGCATGTCCCTTCGCGTCGGTGAAAACGAAGCTCCATTTTCCCGCCGGGATCGGGGTGGCCGCGCCCGCCGGAAACGCGATGGCGCATAGGATCGCGATCCCCCATGCCTTCAACATCCGTGTTCATCCGTATTCATCAGGCGTAGTTGAGGCCCATCGCCTCGCGCACGTCGCGCATCGTCTCGTCGGCGAGGTCGGAAGCCTTCTCGCATCCATCCTGGATGATGTTGCGGACCAGCGTCGGGTCCTCCTCGTATTGCGTCGCGCGCTCGCGGATCGGCTTGATCTCGGCGTTCATCGCCTCGATGACCGGCTGCTTGCATTCGAGGCACCCTATGCCGGCCGTGCGGCAGCCTTGCAGCACCCATTCCTTGGTGGCGGCGTCCGAATAGACCTGGTGCAGGTTCCAGACGGGGCACTTGGTCGGCTCGCCGGGGTCGCTGCGCCGGATGCGGGCCGGATCCGTCTGCATCGTGCGGATCTTCTTCGTCACCTGCTCCGGCGTTTCCCTGAGCAGGATGGCGTTATCGTAGCTCTTCGACATCTTTTGTCCATCGAGGCCGAGCAGCTTGGGCGTCTCGGTGAGCAGCGCCTCGGGCTCGGAGAGGATTACCCTCCCGCCGCCTTCGAGGAAGCCGTAGAGCCGCTCCTTGTCGCCGAGCGACAGGTTCTGGACATCGGTCACCAGCTCGCGCGCCTGCTCGAGCGCGGAGGCGTCGCCCTGCTCCTGGAAACGCGTGCGCAGCGTGCGGTAGAGCTTTGCCTTCTTCGGACCCATCTTCTTGACCGCAGCCTCGGCCTTCTCCTCGAAACCCTTCTCGCGCCCGAAGAGGTGGTTGAAGCGGCGCGCGATCTCGCGCACGAGCTCCACGTGCGCCACCTGGTCCTCGCCTACCGGCACCTTGTTCGCGCGATAGATGAGGATGTCGGCGCCCTGCATCAGCGGATAGCCGAGAAAGCCGTAAGTCAGCAGGTCGCGCCCGTGCTCGGCGTGCTTCTCCACCGAATCCTTGTACGTGGGCACGCGCTCCAGCCACGCGAGCGGCGTGAAGAACGAGAGCAGCAGCGTGAGCTCGGCATGCTGCGGCACGCGCGACTGGATGAAGAGCGTGGCCTTGGTCGGGTCGATGCCCGCGGCGAGCCAGTCGATGAACATCTCCCACACGGACGCCTCGATGATCGAGGGATCCTCGTAGTGCGACGTGAGCGCATGCCAGTCGGCGGCGAAGAAGAGGCACGGATACTCGTTCTGGAGGCTGATCCAGTTCTTGAGCGCGCCGTGGTAGTGGCCGAGGTGCATGGCGCCGGTGGGGCGCATGCCTGAAAGTACGCGGTCCTCGAACATGTTGTCGTTATTCCTTCAGCTCAAACCGAAAAGCGCGTAGATCGCGGTGATGCACGCCACGAGGACGGGCCGCATGAGCCAGCCGAGCACGCCCGAGACGATCAGCAGGACCAGGATGATCATCCCGAAGCGCTCGGTGCCCTGGTAGGCGTACGACACGCGCGCGGGCAGCAGGCTCGCGAGAATCCGCCCGCCGTCGAGCGGCAGTATCGGGAAGAGGTTGAGGATCGCGAGGATGAGGTTCACGAGGATGCCGCCCTCGGCCACCTGGAACCAATACGTTGCGACGGGGCCTTGCATGTCGAAGAGCACTTTCGCGACAAACGCCCAGATCAGCGCCTGCACGATGTTCGAGCCCGGGCCCGCCGCCGCGACCCACAGCATGTCGCGCTTGGGATGGCGCAGGTTGTGGAAATTCACCGGCACCGGCTTCGCCCATCCGAAGATGAATCCGGTGAACGCGGTGAGGAGCGGGACCACGATCGTTCCGATGGGGTCGATGTGCTTGAGCGGATTCAACGTCACGCGGCCGAGCATGTACGCGGTGGTATCGCCGAAATGCTTCGCCACGTAACCGTGCGCGGCCTCGTGCAGCGTGATCGCGAAGATCACCGATGGCGCGTAGATCAGCACCTGCATGAGGAAGTTATAGATGTCCATCAGTGCAGCGCTGCTTTCACGAACCCGAACGGCCGGATGTCACCCTTGCCCTCGCGCACCAAGCGCGGCGCATCGGCGGACAGGTCGATCACCGTGGTCATCTGGCCATCGCAGGGGCCCGAATCGATCACCAGGTCGAGCGTGTGCTCCAGGTGCCGGCGGATTTCCGCGGCGTCGTTCAACGCGATGCCGTGCGCGGGAAGGATCAACGTCGACGACAGGATCGGCTCGCCCAGCGTCTCGAGCAGCGCCATCGCCACCGCATGATCGGGAATGCGAACGCCGATCGTGTGGCGCGGATGCAGCAGCCTTCGCGGCAGGTCGCGTGTGGCCCGCAGGATGAACGTGTAGCTCCCGGGCGTGTTGGCACGGATCAATCGAAATTGCAGGTTATCCACCTTCGCGAACTGGCCGACCTCGGAGAGGTTGCGGCACAACAACGTGAAATGATGGCGCTCGTCGACGTCGCGGATGCGCCTCAGCCGCTCCATCGCGGCCTTGTCGCCGATATGGCACCCCAACGCATAGCAGGAGTCCGTCGGATAGGCGATGACGCCGCCGCCGCGGATGATGTCCACCGCCTCCCGGATCAACCGCGGCTGCGGATTCTCCGGGTGCACCGAAAAAAACTGCGCCACGCTAGTGGGCCCACTTCGACCACACCGGCGTGAGCCCTCCCGGCAGCGGCGGCAACCGACCCGGCTCGAAAGGACTCTCTCCCGGCCCGTGGTAATCGGCGCCGCGCGAGGCGAGCAATCCGTATTCTTCGGCGGCGCGCCGCCAGGTCGCGTATTGCTCGGGACGATGGCTCCCGGTGACCACTTCGATGGCCTCCCCGCCCAGGCGGCGAAATTCATCCAGCAGCTCCCCACGCCCCCAGGGCTTGAGATCGTAGCGGCCCGGGTGCGCCAGCACCGCGACGCCGCCGCTCGCCCTGATCCACGCGATCGCGTTCGGCAACGTCGCCCATTCGTGCGCGACATAGGCCGGCTTGCCCTTGGCAAGGTACTTGTCGAACGCGTGCTGCGTATCCTTGACCGCGCCGCTCGCCACGAGGAAGCGAGCGAAATGCGTGCGGCTCAGCATCGATTCGCTCGGCGCCAGCGCCAGCGCGCCCTCGAGCGCACCCGGAATGCCCATCCCCTTCAACACGGTGGCGACGCGTTTCCCGCGGCCCAGCCGCCCATCGCGAATCGACTGCAAGCCCTCGACCATCGCCTTCGCGGTCGGATCGATCGCAAGGCCCACGATGTGCAGCGTCGTATCGCCCCACGTCACCGAAATCTCCACGCCCGGAACCCATTCGATGCCGAGGGTGCGGGCGGCCGCGGCGGCCGCTTCCAGGCCCGCAGTCGTGTCGTGATCGGTCAGCGCGATGCCGTCGGCGCCGGTGCGCGCCGCAAGCTCGATCAGTTGGGTTGGGGACAGCAAACCATCCGAACAGGTCGAATGGTTGTGCAAGTCGAAATTTTCCAAAATGCAGTCTGCGAAAGTAACGGAAATTATATCAAAATTAGGGTTTTAGCTCGATCCCTCCCGCGCATGTCCATGAAAACCGTTCGATTCGGCGATGACGGCCAGGCCGCCACGCGCGAATTCGTGGCCCGCCTCGATAGGGCAGCCCCCGTGTGGGAGGGGTTCGTGGGAGCGGAGCGGTTGGCCGTGCTCCGGCGCCAAATGGCGGCCCTGGAAGCGATCGACAAGCAATATGGGGGGCAGGCGGTCGTCCAGCTCGAGGGCGCGGACGAGCTGGTCGCAGCGATTCTCGGTGAGCTCGCGCACTTCCATGGCGACTTGCTCCTCGCCCAGGCCGACGAGGACCTCGCATCGATCGTGCTTGCGGTCGCCCTCTGGGCGATCCGGCACGACGTCGAAATCGCGGTGGTCGAACCGGTGGTCAACGCCCTCGCCCATCGTTCCGATCGCGCCCGATCGCGTGAAGAGCTCGCGGCGGTCTTCGGATTGATGCAGGGCGTGATCGCGCACGTCGCGCCGCGCCTCGCCGCGGATCTCGAGCGCTCCAATCCCGATCGTCCGTGGCGGCCCCTGCACCTCAATTTCGCGATCACGGCGATTCGCACCGAAGATCCGGCACTCATCAATCACGCGTTCGATGCGCTCGACGCGGCGCTGCCGGACGACCGCACCGGCTTTTACGCCGAGGCGCTGGCGTTGGCGCTCGCCCCGGGTGTGGCCGCGGAGGTCAGGAACCAGATCGAGAAACGCCATCTCAAATGGACACAGCACTGCTAAATCTGTCATACTTATCAGTTACTTGATTCGCCCACCCCCTCGTTGAAGTTTCTTTTCGACCTTTTCCCGGTCATCCTCTTTTTCGTCGCCTTCAAGTTCGCCGACATCTTCGTGGCGACAGGTGTGGCGATCGCCGCGACCGTGGTGCAGATCGGCTACGTGCTCGCGCGCGGCCGCAAGGTCACGAACATGCAATGGGCGGGGCTCGTGATCATCGGCCTCTTCGGCGGCGCGACGCTGCTCTTGCGCGACGAGACCTTCATCAAATGGAAGCCGACGGTGCTCTACTGGCTCGCTGGGGCGACGTTCCTCGGATGCCTCGCGTTCGGCAAGAACCTGGTGAAGGCGGTGATGGCCGAAGGGCTCGAGTTGCCCGAGCCGGTGTGGTTCAAGCTCTGCATCGCGTGGGGCGTTTTCTTCCTGTTCAAGGGCACCTTGAATCTCTATGTCGCGTACACGTATTCCACGGATTTCTGGGTGAACTTCAAGCTGTTCGGCGGCATGGGCTTGATGATCCTGTTCGTCATCGCGCAGGCGCTGTGGCTCTCCAAGTACCTGCCCGACGATACCGAGAACGCGGCCACCAAGGCCAACGACGTCAAGAAGGTGCTCCCGTGAGCGTGCACCCGGTCGAGACGGCCATTCGCCAGCGCCTTGCCCCGCTCAATCCCGTCGCGCTGGAATTGCGCGACGAAAGCGGGCAGCATGCTGGCCACGCCGGGGCCAGGGCCTCGGGAGGCAGTCACTGGCAGCTCACCATCGTTTCAGACGCTTTCCGCGGCAAGAACGCCGTGGCGAGGCATCGAATGGTTTATGAGGCGTTGGGCGACCTCATGAAACAGGACATCCATGCCCTGAAGATCGAGGCGCTCGCGCCCGACCAGACTTGATTCATCACTAGCGCAAAGGAAATTCCATGCAACGTAATCTCGCGAACCTCGCCGTGGCGCTCGTCGCCGGCACTTTCGCCTTCACCGCCGCCGCGCAGGACAAGGCGCCGGACAAAGGCGCTGCCAAGCCCAAGGCGGCTACTCCCGCAGCTGCAACGCCTTCTTCGACGCGCATCGTCGTGAACGGCGTCACCATCCCGCCGTCGCGCTTCGATGCGATGAATAAGGAGCTGACCGCGCAGGGCCAGCCCGATAATCCAGAGCGCGCGCAGGCAGTGAAGGAGGAGCTCGTCAACCGCGAGGTCCTCGCGCAGGCCGCGGCCAAGCGCGGCCTCGACAAGTCCGCCGACGTCGCCGCGCAAATGGACATGGCCCGCCAGGCCGTGCTCGTGCGCGCGCTCTTCGAAAGCGAAGTCAAGGCCCACCCGATCACCGACGACATGCTCAAAGCGCAATACGAGCAATTCAAGGCGTCGATGGGCACCAACGAATACAAGGTGCGCCACATCCTCGTCGAGAAGGAAGACGAGGCGAAGGCGATCATTACCGAGCTCAACAAGGGCGGCGACTTCGCCAAGCTCGCGAAGGACAAGTCGAAGGACCCGGGCTCCAAGGAAACCGGCGGCGACCTCGATTGGGGCCCCTCCGCCCGTTACGTGAAGCCGTTCGCCGACGCCGTGCAGGCGACGCCGAAAGGCCAGACGACGACCGCGCCGGTGAAGACCGACTTCGGCTACCACGTCATCCGCGTGGACGATGTGCGTCCCCTCAAAGTGCCGACCTTCGACGAAGTGAAGGACCAGTTCCGCCAGCGCGCGCAGCAGCAGATGGTCCAGAAGATGGTGATGGACCTGCGCCAGAAGGCGAAGGTCGAAGAGCGCTAGTAC
>WNFL01303480.1_pt1 | contig 13553 bp, 8 predicted proteins | sample 5400361 | NCBI WGS metagenome assembly WNFL01 (sample SAMN13153351, study PRJNA577476) | soil metagenome | isolation source: 40 cm soil on Douglas fir-dominated hillslope | place: USA:California | collected 2013-09-17
CGTCCTCCTCGGTCATGCGCAGGGCCGCGCTGCGGGTGGCCACGATCTCGAGGCCCTCCATCACCGTGAACACCTCGTCGATCGACTCGCGGGAGATCGCGCTCACGCTGGCGCCGACGTGGGGGACGGTCTGGACCAGCCCCTCCGATTGGAGGGTCTGGATGGCCTCGCGCACCGGGATGGCGCTCACCTCGAGCTGCCGCGCCAGATCGTCGATCACGAGGCGCTGCCCGGGGGCGAGCTCGCAGCGCATGATGGCGTCGCGCAGGGTCCGATACACGAATTCCTGCTTGGTGCGGAAGCGCGCGGCCGAGGGCAGGGCGAGGGACATGGCGGGTGACCGGGCCTATGCGATCACGACGCGGGCCTTCTTCTCGATGGCCTGGTTGGCGGCGATGCAGGCGAGCGCCGAGCCGACGGCCTTGTCGGGGCCGCAGAGAAGCGGCTTGCCGGGGCGGATCGACGCACAGAACCCCGACACCTCGTTGCGGTAGGACTCCAGCCGGTCGATGCCCTGCTTCGACCCGGTGGCCCCCCGCCCCGCCGCGTCGGCGGTCCGGCTCTCCGAGGCGTCGGTCACCGGCCCGGATCCCCTGGCCGAGGTCTCCACGGTCGTGGCTTTCTTGTCCCCGCCCTCGTCGAACAGGTAGGCCTCGGTCTCCCCGCGCAGGATCAGGGTCGCCCTGGTGCCGTAGTAGGCCTCGTAGTAATGGTCGGACTCGTTCGATTCGATCGAGGTGAAGACGGCGGTGCGCCCGAGCGGATACTCGAAGGTCGCGTAGACGTGGTCCGGGACCTCGCGTCCCTCGTTCTTCCAGCGGTAGACCCCGCCCGAGCCCAGCACCGCCTCGGGGCTGGCCCCGAAATACCAGTTGGCGATGTTGACCTGGTGGCTGGCCAGCTCGGCCATGAGGCCCTGCGAGTACTTCCAGTAGAGGCGCCAGTTCACGAGATGGTCGAAGGTCGGATAGCCCCAGCGCGAGGGGTCGAAGTCCGGCGAGGGCGGCTCTTCCTTGCGGCGCCAGGAGCCGTTCCGATGCCACACGAGGCGCGCGTGGTAGACCTCGCCCAGGCCGCCCGCCTTGATGATCCCCTGGTAGGCGGCCTGGTAGACCGGATTGTAGAAGCGCTGGTAGCCGATCTCGAGCAGGCGACCGCTCTTCTTCGCCGCCTGCTGCATGCGACGGCAGCCCTCGGCATCCCAGGCCATCATCTTCTCGCAGAGGACGTGCTTGCCCGCCTCCAGGCAGCCCGCGGTGACCTCGGCGTGCAGCCAGAGCGGCAAGGCGAGGACGACCGCTTCGAGGTCCTCCTTCTCGAGCATCGTCTTCCAGTCGTCGTAGTGCTTGGCCGGCGGCGCTCCTGTCTTGGCCAGCACCTCGTCGGCCTTCTGGAGCCGGCTCGGGTTGACGTCGCACATGGCCCGAACCGTCGCGTGCGCCGGGTCGGTCTGGCCGAGAAGGACGCGGCCCTGGCTGCCCAGGCCCACGTAGCCCACCCGGACCGGTCCGCCCCGAACGGGTCCCCGGGTGAGCGCGGCCGCGCCCAGAGCGGCCAGGGCCGGGGTGGTGGCCACCGCTTTGAGGAAGTTGCGCCGTCCCAGCTCCTGCTGTTCGGGGGTGAGGTTCATGATGCGAGCGCCTCCGTGCGCGCCGCGAGCGTCCCTGTCCGGAGCAGGTCGAGGCCGGCGATTCGGCCGGTCCGGAAGCTCCAGAGCACCAGGACCGCCGCGGCTTCGATCAGGTTCTTGTTGACGATGAGGTAGGCCCCTTCGGTTCCCGCTTGCGACACCCCCTGGAGGGGGATGTTTGCAACGTAGAAGAGGGCCAGCATCAGGATCGCTCCCACGCAGCCGGCCTGGGTGAAGAGGCCGAGGAGCAGCGAGAGGCCCACGAGCACCAGGCCGGCCACGACCAGCAGGTCGATCTTGTCCAGCCAGGCCGCGTCCGCCAGCCGATGGAAGAGGCTCTCGAATGGCCCGGTCGCCGCTCTCAAATAGCCGGCGGAGCTCCACCGGCCCAGCGGCGAGCCATCTCGGCTCCATGCGGGCGCGATCGCCTTGTAGTAACCCTCGTACAGGAAATGCCAGCCCACCAGCGTGCGCAGGACGATCAGGCCGACCTGCTGCAGCCGGGAGAGCGGATCAGGTGTTGTCATATCGTGACTCCAGCATGCTCGCCGAATACCCGCAGACGTCCGGGATCAGCCTCCTCGGTGACGAGGGCGAGGGTGCGGGGGTGCGCCGCGCAGTAGCGCGCGGCCAGGTCGGCCCCGCCCACCAGGAAGGCCGTGGCGAGCGCGTCGGCCACCGCCGCCTCGTCGGCGGCGACGGAGACGCTCAGGACGCCCTCGGCCGGCCATCCCGTGCGGGGATCGATCACATGGCCGAAGCGCCGCCCGTCCGCCTCGAAGAACTGCTCGCCCGCCCCGCTGGTCCCTAGCGCCGCGTTGCAAAGCCGGAGCCGCGCGAGGGGTCCGTCGGTGGCGCGGGCCGAGCGCACGTCGACCGGGAAGCCCTCGCGGCGATCCCCGATGGCGCGCAGGCTGCTTCCGCCTGCGGAGACGAGGGCGCGCAGCACCCCCCGCCGGCGCAGGAGGTCGGCCACCCGGTCGACGACGTAGCCCTTGCCGATGCTGTTGAAGCTGAGCCCGACGCCCGGCCGGGTGAAGCGTACTGTGCGCGCTCGGTCGTCGACCCTGACGTTGGCCATGCCCACGACCTGGCGTGCGGCCTCGATCTCGGCGGCCGTGGGCAGCCGCCCCTCGCGCCGCAGGAAGCCCCAGCATCGGCTGAGCGGCATCGACGTCGGGTCGAACGCCCCATCGGTGGCGGCGTGGAGGACCGCGCATTGCCGGAGGAGCGCCAGCACCTCAGGTCCCACCGCCACCGCGCGCGAAGCGGCCGTTCGGTTGAGCTCCGCCACTTCGCTGGTGTCCCGAAAGACGGTGAGCACCCCCTCCAGCCGGTCCACTTCGTCGAGTGCCTCACGAGCCGCCTCGAGGTGGCGGCCGTCCTCGCCCGGGAGGGTGACCTCGACGCGGCACGCCATGGCGGAACGGTGGACGTGGATCCAATGCCCGCCGTCCTCAATTGCTGACGAGGCCAGGGCCTCGGGCCGGGTTTGCCGCGAAGGCAGGGCAAACCACTCTCGACGACTGAGCGGCTGCCCCGCGCCCATCCGTGCCGGCATCCCCTGGCTCATGTCCGCACCGTTCGGTGGGGAGGCTACACTGGTTACGCGAGCCCCGTCAATGAGTCATATAGGATATATGGCCGACCAGGCTGCCACGCAACCAGGGGTCACCATCCGGGCGGCTTCGCGAAGCCTGCATCCCCGCGCTCCCGCTCGCGCAGGCGGTCGCGGGGCGGCCATGGCCGGGGCAGGACGCCGAGGGCCAGGAGCGCGCTGCGGTATTCGTAGCGCAGCGTGATCCGGTCGGCGGGGACGCTCTCCGGCTCGAAGCTCACCACCACTGCGTGGTCCTCGGCGCGCGGGCCCCAGCCCGTCCCCGGGAAGGAACCCCTGCCTGAGTCGGCAGTTGAGCGTTCGGCGGGTGCCCCCTCGAGCTTCGCCGCCGGTGCGTCGATGCCGGGCCTCGCCCGCCGAGTCGGACTCCTCGGAGCGTCCGCCGTACTCGCGCCACGGCCGCGGCCGCGCCACGTACCGCCGCTGCTCGCGGTAGACCACGGCCTCGATCCAGCCGATCCGGGCGTTCGCCTTGCCCGACCGGACCGCGTAGGAAGCCCGCTCGTCCACGAACGTGAATTGCCGCACGTCCGCCAACGACGTGCGCCAGCCCCGCACGGTCATCCGTTCCCACGGCCCGAGCACGTACATGCGGCCCGGGGCGGCATCGCGCTCACCGCTGATCGCGTTCAAGCCGTCGACCGTGAGCAGGACGCCGACACGATCGCCCGTCCGATTCGCCAGGGCGACCGCGTAGGGCGCGCGCGCGCGCGCTTCGAGGTAGAAGCGGTCCGCGCCGTCGGGGGAGGGGAAGAGGGGAGCTCGCTCCCCGTCCACCTCGACCGAAACGCCGACCAGGGCGCCGGGGGTCGGCCCCGGCTCCCACCCCTGGGCCTGGGCGGCGCACGCTCCAAGGACCAGGGACAGGGAGATCGGAAGGGCTCGCTTCATGTTCCACCTCTCGGCAGTGTTACAGCCCAGGCCGGCCGGTTATTCCCTGACGGGCCGCTCGTTGCGGAGGCCGCGGAGACGCGTGTAAGCTCTGCTCCGCTCCCTCTTTTTCAGAGGGAGCAAGGATGAAACTGCGCCGGTTCTCCGGGCTCGTCCTGGCGGTGGTCGTCCTGGCCGTCGGTGCGATCGTCGGCCTGGGGTTGCGGCCCTTTCCGCCCGACACTCCAGCGGGGCCGTCCGTCGCCCGCGCTCCGGGTGACGGTGGCCTGCGGCGTCCGTTTCCCGCGATGGCGATCCGGCCGGACAATCCCGTGACGCCGAAGCGCGTCGCGCTGGGCCGCCTTCTCTATTTCGATCCCGTGCTCTCCGGCGGCAACGACATGGCCTGCGCTAGTTGCCATCACCCCGACCTTGGCCTTTCCGATGGCCGAGGGCAGTCGATGGGCAGGGGCGGCAAAGGCCTTGGGCCCGAGCGCGCCGGCGGCACGGTGGTGAAGCGCGGGGCCCCCACCGTCTGGAACGCGGCCTACAACCACCGCCAATTCTGGGACGGCCGCGCGGCGGACCTCGAGGAACAGGCCCGCTTTCCCATCACCTCCCCCCTCGAGATGGACCAGAGACCCGACGAGCTGGTGAGCGAGCTCCGGGCCATCCCGGAGTACGTGAGCCTTTTCGACGAGGCGTTCGACGGCAAGGACGGATCTGCGCTGACGTTCGACAACACGACCCGGGCCATCGCGGCCTTCGAGCGGACGCTCGTTTCCGACGCCTCGCCCTTCGACCGCTACCGCATGGGCGACCCCATAGCACTCACCCCGGCGGAGCGGCGCGGGTTGACCCTGTTCCGGTCGCTCAAGACCCGATGCTTCGAGTGCCACGGCTTCCCGACCCTCGCCAACCCGGACTTCAAGGTGATCGGCGTTCCCGACCTCCCGGGACAGGAAAGGGACCTCGGCCGGGCCGAGACCGGCGCGGGCCCCGCGTACGAGCGCGCCTTCAAGGTGCCGACTCTGCGCAACGTGGCCCTGACCGCTCCCTACATGCACAACGGGCGGTACAAGACCCTGGAGGAGGTGCTGGCGTTCTACGCCAAGGGCGGAGGACGGGGCGAGGGGCTCGAGATCAAGAACCTGGACGACAAGATCCGCGCGTTCCCGCTCAGCACCGGAGAGCAGCAGGACCTCATCGCGTTCCTCAAGGCCCTCACCGACGAGACGCGGCTCCCCGAGGTGCCCGACCGCGTCCCGTCGGGCCTGCCGGTCGTGCCCCGCCTCCGCGGCCCGGCCGGCCGGGAGACGCAGCTCGCGAGGGCCCGGGCGGCGCCGAAGGCGCTGCCGGCGCGGGACCCGCGGACGATCACCGTCAGGGCGGGTGGGTCGATCCAGGCTGCGGTGGACGAGGCGCGGCCGGGCGACACCATCGAGGTGGAGCCGGGGAGCTACAAGGAGAGCGTGCTCGTGGATATCGACCGCATCACCCTGCGCGGCCTCGTCCGCGAGGGGCAGCGGGCGGTGCTCGACGGGGAGGGCGAGCTGACCGACGCGGTCATCTCCTCCGGCCATGGCTTCACGGTCGAGGGCATGGCCCTCCGGAACTACACGAGCAACGGGATCACGGTGCACGGAGCGACCGGTGTCGTCTTCCGCGACCTGGTGGTGGACAACACCGGCCTCTACGGCGTGTATCCCGTCGAGTGCAAGGACGTGCTCGTGGAGAGAGTGGTGGTGACGGGGGCCCGAGACGCCGCGATCTACGTGGGGCAGTCGCGGGACATCGTGGTCCGGAAGAGCGAGGCCCACGACAACGTGACCGGCATCGAGATCGAGAACTCCGTCAACGCCCTCGTGGAAGACAACTTCGCCCACGGCAACACCGGGGGGATCCTCGTCTTCCTGCTTCCCAACAACCCGTCCAAGGTAGGGAGCGACACCCGGCTCGTGGGCAACCGGGTGATCGCGAACAACCACCCGAACTTCGGCGACCCGAACGCGATCGTGAGCCAGGTGCCGCCCGGGACCGGAATCTTCATCATGGCGGCCGACCGGACCGAGGTGACGGGCAACGAGGTACGAGGCAACGATTCGGTCGGGATCGCGGTGGTGAGCCTCACGAGCGCCTTCCCGAGGGGGACGTCGTTCGACGTCGGCATCCTGCCCGAAGGAAGCCGGATCTTCGGCAACACCCTGGCCGAAAACGGACGAAACCCCGCCGCATCGATCAAGGCGGTGGCCGGACGCGGAGTGGACCTCCTGTGGGACGGCGGCGGCTGGGACAACGCCTGGAGCCAGCCCGGCGCCACGCGCTTCCCCTGGCTGCTCCCCGATCGCTCCTGGCCCGATGTCTTGCGGCGCGCCTGGTCGCGCTTCGTCTCGTACATGGGCGAAAAGGGGGGGTGACCAGACGGCGCCTTCGCCCTGCTTCGACTAAGATCCGTTCGTGATCAGCGCCTCACTCAGGCCGGGGACCCTTGTCCTGGCTGCCCTGCCCCTCCTGAAGCTCCTCATCCATCTCGCCATGGGAGCTGGCTACGGCTACCACCGCGACGAGCTCTACTACCTCGACTGCGCCGACCACCTGGGCTGGGGTTACGTGGACCATCCGCCCTTCTGCGTCCTCGTTCTCGCGCTGACGCGCGCGCTGTTCGGCGACTCGATCGCCGCCATTCGCGTGGTGCCCGCGATCGCGGGCGCGCTCACGGTCCTGCTGGCGGGCCTGATGACGCGCCGGCTCGGGGGCGGCCTCTTCGCCCAGGCTCTGGCCATGACCGCCGCCCTCGTGGCTCCGTTCTACCTGGCCCTCGACCAGTACTTCTCCATGAACGCCATCGACCTCCTGGTGTGGGCGCTGGCCGCCCGGCTCTTTCTCGAGATACTCCTCGGCGGCTCCGAGCGCCTGTGGCTGGTCCTGGGCGTGGTGCTCGGGATCGGGCTCGAGAACAAGCTCAGCGTGCTCTGGCTGGGGGGTGGTCTCCTGGCCGGCCTGTTGCTCACGCCGCACCGCACCCTCCTGCGGACGCGCGGGCCCTGGATCGCGGCCGCCATCGCCTTCCTCCTGTTCACGCCCCACGTGCTCTGGCAGATCGCACATGGCTGGCCCATTCGCGAGTTCATTCGAAACGTCACCGAGGACAAGCTGGTCCGGCTGGGACCCCCCGCGTTCCTGAGAGCCCAGGTCGCGGGGATGCTTTGGCAGGCCTCGCCAGTCTGGGTGGCCGGGCTGGCCTACACCCTGTTCCTGGCCGGAGGCAGGGGCATCCGTGCCCTTGGCTGGACATGGCTCGCCGTCTTCGTTCTTCTCGCCGCGAGCCGGAGCAGCCGCGCCGCGTACCTGGCTCCGGCCTACGCGTTGATCATTCCCGCCGGGGCGTTGGCGATCGAGGGCTGGCTGAGCCGGTTCGGCGCCTGGCCGCGGGTCGGCATCCTCGGGTGGCTCGCAGTTTCCGGGTTCCAGACCTCTGCTTTCGTCCTGCCTCGTCTTCCGCCCGAGACCCTCGCTTCCTATTCAGTGGGGGTCGCCGCGGAGGAGAGAACCGGCATCAGTCCCCTTCCGGAGTTCCTGGCTCACATGTGCGGGTGGCCCGAGATCGTCGACACCATAGTCGGGGTCTATCGGCAACTCCCCGCGGAGGACCGCGAGCGTGTGGCCGTCCTCGCGCCGAACTACGGAGTGGCCGGGGCCATCGACGTCCTCGGCCGTCCACGCGGACTCCCACGCGCCCTGAGCGGTCACAACAGCTATTGGCTCTGGGGACCGCAAGGCGAGCGCGGGGACGTCTTGATCGTCATCGGACGACGCGAAGCTCAGCTCCGGGAGTGGTTTGGCGAAGTGACGCGCGTTGCCGAGACGGATTGTGACTACTGCATGTCGTACGAGAATCACCAACCGGTCTGGGTCGTCCGCAAGCCCCGGGGATCGCTCGAGTCGCTGTGGCCGCGGCTCAAGTTCTACCTCTGACGATGCGATTGTGCGCTTGACAGGGCCCTCATGGCCGGCGAGCATCGCGGCAACGGGTCTCGTCCCCCTCCCCGATTTCAGCGGGTAGCCTTGCGTCAACCGGCTTCGACCATCGCCATCGTCGGCTTCGGCCTCGCGCTCTCGCGGGGTGCGATGGCGTCCTCTCTTCCTCCCCGCTTCCAGGAGTCGACCGTCTTCGCCGGGCTCTCCTCTCCGACCGTCGTGAAGTTCGCGCCGGACGGCCGGGTCTTCGTGGCCGAGAAGAGCGGGCTCATCAAGGTCTTCGCCAGCCTCGACGCCGGCAGCGCCACCGTGCTTGCGGACCTGCGCCCTCAGGTTCAGGATTTCTGGGACCGCGGCCTGCTGGGGATGGAGCTCGACCCGGCCTTTCCAACCCGGCCCTACGTCTACGTGCTCTACACCCTCGACAAGAACCCCGCCGATGCCACGGCGACCGTCCCCACCTGGGGGGACACCTGCCCCACCCCGCCTGGAGCCACGGGCTCCGGTTGTCCGGTGCTGGGCCGGCTTTCCCGTCTCGATGCGTCGGCTCCCTGGCCGGTCCAAGCCACCGAATACGTGCTCCTCGAAGGATTCCCGCAGCAGTTCCCGAGTCACTCCCTCGGCGGCCTGGCCTTCGGGTCCGACGGTGCCCTCCTCGTCAGCTCTGGGGAAGGGGCCAGCTTCACCCTCGTGGACTACGGCCAGCTCGGGGGCAGCGGCGGGCCCGGCCCGGGCCAGAGGGTGCCCGCCAACCCCTGCGGCGACCCTCCGAGTGGCCTGGGCGGTGCTCAGACTCCCCCCACGGCCGAAGGCGGCGCGCTGCGCAGCCAGAGCCTGCGGCGCGCGCCCGGCGAGCCCGTCGTCCTGAACGGCGCGATCCTCCGGCTGGACCCGAACACCGGGGAGGGGCTCCCCGACAACCCGCGCTTCGGTGATGCCGACGCGAACGCCCGGCGCATCGTCGCGTATGGCCTCCGAAACCCGTTCCGCTTCGCGACTCGCCCCGGCACGCGCGAGGTCTGGGCGGGGGACGTGGGCTGGGACCAGACCGAGGAGATCGACCGCATCGACCTTGCCGCGGGCGGACCGCCCAACTTTGGCTGGCCCTGCTACGAGGGCCTGAGCCCGCAGGGGGGATTCCAGGCCGCCGGGTTGTCGATGTGCGACTCCCTGTACGCGGAAGGCAGCGCGAGTCCTCCGTACTGGAGTTACGCGCACGACGCGCAGGTCGTGCCCGGCGAGAGCTGCCCGACCGGCTCGTCCTCGATCAGCGGCCTTGCCTTCTACACCTCCGGCAACTACCCGGCGGCCTACCGTGGCGCGCTCTTCTTCACGGACTGGGCGCGCCATTGCATCTGGGCCATGCTTCCCGACGCCACGGGCCGGCCGGACCCGGCGAGGATCATCACGTTCGCGGCCGGGCTCACCGGCGGCGCGGTGCACCTCGAGACGGGTCCGGAGGGCGACCTCTTCTACGCAGACTACGACGGTGGGCGGATACAGCGGATCCGGTACTTCCCGCTCAATCAGCCTCCCCAGGCCCGCGCTTCGGCGAACCCCACCGGGGGGCCGACGCCTCTCCTCGTCCAGTTCGACGCTTCCGCCTCGAGCGACCCTGATGGGGACGCGCTCACGTACGCGTGGGACCTCGACGGCGACGGGGCCTTCGACGACTCCACGCTCGTCAACCCGACCTACACGTTCACGACCTCGGGCACGCACACCGTCCGCCTTCGGGTCCGGGATCCCTGGGGAGCGGCATCGACCGCGGAGGTCGCCATCTTCGCGAACAACCAGCCCCCCCACGCCACCATCACCTCTCCGGCAGGCACCCTCACCTGGAAAGTGGGCGACCTCGTCTCCTTTGCCGGGACGGGCACCGACCCCGAGGAAGGCTCCCTGCCCGCCTCCGCGCTCCGCTTCACCCTCCTCGTCCACCACTGCCCGTCGGACTGCCACATCCACACCGTCCAGTCCTGGACGGGCGTGGCCGCGGGGAGCTTGAACGCGCCCGATCATGAGTACCCTTCGTGGCTCGAGCTGACGCTGACGGTCACGGATTCGGGGGGACTGAGCGACACCGCGTCCGTCGCTCTCATGCCGCAGACGGTCGTCCTGAGCTTCGAAACGAGCCCCCCCGGTCTCCTGCTGGCCGCCAACGAAGGGGTCTTCCCAACGCCTTTCTCCCGCACGTACATCGTGGGCTCGACCAACACCGTCAGCGCCCCATCTCCCCAGAGCGTGAGCGGCGATTCCTACGGGTTCCGTTCGTGGTCGGACGGGGGAGCCGCCACCCACCTCGTCACCGCTCCGCCGGCGCCAACGACGTTCGTCGCCACCTATCGGCCGTTAGCCGACCTCGCGCTGACCCAGGCGGCGTCGCCCGATCCGGTGGTGGCGTGGAGCCGCCTGACCCTGACCGCCACGATCGTGAACCACGGGCCGAACGCGGCGAGCGGAGTGCAGCTCGTCGAGTCGCTTCCCGCGGGAACGACGCTCGTCTCCGTGTCACCGCCCGTGGTCTGCACGCCCGCGAGCTCTTCGGTGGGCTGCGCCCTCCCGGACCTGCCGGTGGGAGGGAGCACCCTCGTCACCCTGATCCTGCGGCCCTCCCGCGCCGGGACGTCGCCCCTCACCGCCAGCGTGGCCTCTTTCGAGGCAGACGCGAACCTCGCCGACAACACCGTCACCGGCAGCCTGAACGTCCGGCCCGTGGGCGACGTCAACGGTGACGGCAAGGAAGACCTGCTCTGGCGGAGCGCGGCCACCGGTACGGTCGCCGCCTGGACCATGGATGGAGCGACCCACACCGGTTCCGTCGCTCTCGCTCCGGACCGCGGGCCCGACGTGAACTGGCGCCTCGGGGGACTGGGCGACTTCAACGGGGATGGCCGATCGGACTTCGTCTGGCGGAACCAGGCTTCCGGAGCGAACGAGATCTGGCTGATGCAGGGCATGACCAGGACGTCGGTCGTCTCTCTCCCGAGCGTGCCCGATACGGGATGGCAGCTCGTGGGCGTGGCGGACTTCAACGGGGACGGATGGGCCGACCTCCTCTGGCGCCACCGGACCATGGGAGTGAACCTCGTCGTCTACATGAACGGGACGACGCCCGTGAGCATTGCCTACCTTCCCACCGTTTCCGACACGACCTGGGAGATCGTAGGCGTCGCCGACCTGAACGGCGACGCCAAGCCGGACGTGCTCTGGCGCCGCGGCGCCGACGGCCTGAACTACGCGTGGCTGCTGGACGGCGTGACCGTGACCAGCGGGACCGCGCTGCTGAGCCCGCCCGATGTCAACTGGCGGATCGTCTCCCTCGCCGACCTGAACGGTGACGGGAAGCCGGACCTCGTGCTGCGGCATCAGGTGTCGGGGATCAACCTCGTGGTCTTCCTCGATGGAGTGATCCCCACCGGGGTTGCCTTGCTGCCTCGGGTCAGCGACACGACCTGGGCGATCGTGGGCCCCCGCTAGCGAGCCGCACCGAGACGATCGAACGTCAGGTTGAGGAGCATGCCGCGCGATTGGAAGAGGCAGTTCGAAGAGGACCTGCCGCGAATGCTCGCGGACCTCGAGGGCATGGTGCGCCTCGAGAGCCCCTCGGACGATCCGGCCCGCGTATCGCTCCTTGCCACCTGGGTGCGTAACCGGCTGCGGGCGGGAGGCGTGGGGGCGGAGCTTCGGCCGTGCCCGCCGCGGGGCGAGGCGGTGCTCGCTTCCATCGGTCCTCGGGACGGGGCGACCCTCCTGCTCGGCCATCTCGACACGGTCTGGCCGGTGGGGACCCTGGCCACCATTCCGTTCCGCGTGCAGGCAGATCGTGCCTTCGGCCCCGGCATCTTCGACATGAAGGCGGGCGTCGCGGTGGCCCTCGCCGTGCTCTCGGCCCTCGTCAAGGAGCCGCGGCCGCCGGCGGTGTCGCTGCTCCTGCTGCCGGACGAGGAGGTGGGAACCGCGGCCTCCCGCGAGCTGCTCCTGAGCGTGGCCCGGCGGCACCGCCAGGTGCTGGTCCTCGAGCCGTCCCTCGACGGGGCGACAAAGCTGGCGCGCAAGGGGACGGGCACCTTCCACGTCTCGTTCACCGGCTTGGCCGCCCACGCGGGCCTGGAGCCCGAGAAAGGGGCCTCGGCCCTGGCGGAGCTGGCGCTCTTCGTGATGTTCGTGGAGAACCTCACGAATCCCGCGACGGGGACGAGCGTCGTGGCCACTCTCGCCCGGGCGGGCTCGGCCTCGAACGTGGTGCCTGAGGAAGCCTCGTTGACGGTGGACGCCCGGGTCTGGTCGACTGACGAGGCGTCGCGCGTGGAAACCGCGATCCGCGGGTACCCTCCGGTCGATCCGCGGGTGGTCGTCTCGGCGGCGGGGAGCTTCGACCGGCCGCCCATGGAGCCCACCCCATCCTCCCGGGCCCTCTACGAGAAGGCCCGGGTCGTTGCAAGCGGCCTCGGTTTCGAGCTCGGGTCGGCGCGGGTCGGGGGTGCTTCCGACGGCAACCTCACCGCCGCCGCCGGAATCACCACCCTCGACGGCCTGGGGCCGTTGGGCGGAGGGGCCCACGCCCGCGGGGAGTACGTGGTCCTCTCCGACCTGCCGCGCCGCGCCGCGCTGCTTGCTGGCCTTCTCTCGGAGGGCTGACCCGCTCTCCGAAGACGCCCCGCCTCCCCGGCGAAGCGGTCAAGCCCTGACGCCGCCCCTCGCCGCGTGCGCGAAACCCCGCTTGCTCGAACGCACGAAAGCGATGACTTCGTCGACGAGGGGATCCTGTACGGCCGCCATGCGCTCCAGGGCGTCGGAAAGCAGCAGGGTGGCCCGCAGGAGCAGCCGGTAGCCTTCCTTGAGGGCGCGGATGTGCTCGGTGGGCACGCCGGCCCGCCGCAGGCCCACGAGGGAAGTGACGAAGGGCAAGGCGTCCTGGGTCAACTTCGACAGCCCCCCGATCATGGCCAGCCGCCCGATCCGGCAGAACTGGTGGACCTTCGCTCCCCCGCCCACGAACGCGCGATCGCCCACCTCCACGTGGCCGCCGAAGGCCGCGTTGTTCGCGATGACGACGTTGTCGCCGATGCGGTTCTCGTGGGCGATGTGGGCATAGGCCATCAGGAAGCAGCCGGAGCCCACCCGGGTGACGCCCCCCGGCTTCGTCGCACGGTTGATCGTGACCCCCTCGCGAATGCGATTGCCGTTGCCGATCTCGAGGCGAGTCTCCCCACCCGTGAACGAGACGTCCTGGGGCTCGCCGCCCAGGATCGCGCCCTCGTGGATGGTGTTGTCTTCGCCGACGGTCGTGTGGCGCTTCACCACCGCGTGGGCCCGCAGCTCGGTGCGGGCGCCGATCAGCACGTCGTCCTCGACCACCGAGTAGGGGCCCAGCGCGACCCCCTCCCCGAGCTTCGCGCTCCCGTCCACGATCGCCGTGGGGTGGATGCTCATGGGCGAGGATCTTACACTCCCCCG
>WNFL01022240.1_pt1 | contig 13552 bp, 14 predicted proteins | sample 5400361 | NCBI WGS metagenome assembly WNFL01 (sample SAMN13153351, study PRJNA577476) | soil metagenome | isolation source: 40 cm soil on Douglas fir-dominated hillslope | place: USA:California | collected 2013-09-17
AGCGAGCACCCCGAGGATTTGCCGTTGTTCCCAAGGCAGAAAAGGGTGCCGGAACAGCGCACCTTCCACTGACTTGCCCGGAAATCCCGCCACAACCTTATCCGCGCTGAAGCCGCACTTCTCCGCCGTCGCCTGCGACAGGCGCTCAGCAACGATAAAAATGTCTTTGTCCGCCTCGACCGCAACATATTCCTCATCCGGATGAAATGCCACGGCCATTGATGCTGGCAGCGTCCATGGAGTCGTGGTCCAGATGATCGTCGAAACCTGCTTGCCGGTTTTCTTTGCCGCTTCTGCCAGCCCGGGATGGATTCTTGCAGGTTCCGACTGCAACGCATACTTCACCCACACGGTAGCGCTGGTGTGGTTCTCGTATTCCACTTCCGCCTCGGCCAGCGCGGTCTCGTCGTGAATGCACCAGTAGGTGGAGCGCAGCCCTTTGTAGACGAATCCGTTCTCGAAGAATTTGTAAAACGTCTCCAGAATTACCGATTCATATTGCGGCGTCATTGTCGAATAGGGATGTTCAAAATCGCCAAAAATCCCCAGCCGCTGGAACTGCGCGCTCTGCAAGTCCAGAAATTTCGCCGCATAGTCCCGGCAAGCCTTACGCACGGCGAGAGGCTGCATCTGCAGCTTCTTGCCTCCCAGCATCTGGTCCACTTTGATTTCAATCGGCAACCCGTGGCAGTCCCACCCCGGCACATAGGGCGAATCGAAACCAGCCATGGTTTTCGACTTCACAATGAAGTCTTTGAGGCACTTGTTCAGCGCATGACCCAGATGAATCGGCCCATTGGCATACGGAGGCCCGTCATGCAACACGTACGTCGCCTGCCCCTTGCGCGCTTCTCGAATCCGGTCGTAAATCCGCATCCCCGCCCAGCGTTCCAGCAGCGCCGGCTCATTCTTCGGCAGGTTCGCCTTCATGGGAAAGTCGGTCTTCGGCAGGTTCAGCGTGGACTTCAGATCAGGCTTCTCTGCTTTTTGGGCGTCGTCTTTCGCTTGTGGCGGCACTCGGCAGTCGTCTCCGTGAAAGGGTAATTCTTGATTATAGGGATGGAGAGGGAAGAGCGTCTAATGGCAGCAGCACTGTCACGAAATTGTGATTTCTTGTTTCTGTGGTTTCTCGCGGATGAAACTCTCGCTGATAGGGCGAAAGGACGCCGGAATGGTACCGTCGTCCACGGCAATCATGAAGTGCAGGTATTTGTCGGTGTTCTCAAGTACTTCTACTTCGACTTGGTAGGCCTTGCCCCCAAATTCGACTTCGTAAGCCTGTTCTTTTGCCAGGTCGGTCGCGAGTTGGTCATACGATTTCGCATTCCACCGTTTAGCTTCAGCATCTAGAACGGGTTGCCATTCTCCACGCTTTTTCATGGGAGGCTATTCCTTCAAATCCACATGCTCCACCGCCGAGATCTCGCGGCCTAAGAATTTTTGCCCAAGGCGTCGGAATTTCTCCACCGAATCCGTCGCCATGAATCGCATTCCAGGCCGTCCGCCGTTATTCACGCATACCGAGAGTTTTGCCGCAACGGCCCACGCCGTTGACTCCGCCGAATCCACAATCGTTACACTGGGTTCAAGGCGTTGCAGGATCGGTTTGAGCAGAGGATAGTGCGTACATCCGAGCACCAGCACATCCGCGTCACGAAATTTGCCACCGAACGCTTCGTCGAGGTAAATCCGCGCTACCTGTTCGGTCACGGCATGTTCCGACCAGCCTTCTTCCACCAAGGGGACAGCGCAACGCCTTCTGATACGCGTGGCTCGTGATTGTAGCCTCGGTTCCGATCACGACTACCTTCTTGTTGTGTGATGCCTGTGCCGCCGCCTGCGCGCCCGGTTCAATCACCCCAACTACCGGAATCTTCAGTCCCCCGGTGATCGCGTCCAATGACAACGCAGTTGCGGTATTGCACGCCACGACTAGCATTTCTGCGCCAAGCCGCTCTAAGTGTTTCGCCGCGTCCAGCGCATAGTGCGTGACCGTCTCGGCAGACTTCGACCCATAGGGCAGCCGCGCCGTATCGCCAAAATAAATGTAGTCCGCATCTGGAACAACAGCGGCGAGGGCTTTCAGTACCGTCAATCCGCCCAGACCGGAATCAAACATCCCAATGCAGGGACGCTCAGCCACGCGGTGCAGCCTGCACTTCGACCGTCCCTTGTTGCTGTTGCACAAACCGCGCTCCGCAACAAGGCCCTGGCGGAATCGGCGCTCCGTGCGGGCAAGTCGTCGGATGGCCAAGGAACGTGCAGATCTTATCCGTAGCTTCCTGCGAAAGAATGTGTTCGAACTTGCAGGCCTGCTCGGCGATCTCGGCTTCGTTCTCCATGTGCAGGCTGTCGGTAAAGAGCCGCTCGGTAAGCCGATGCCGCCGGATGATGTCTCCGGCGCGCTGGCGTCCGCGGGCTGTCATCTCGACCACGTAGCTGCCTTCGGCGGTCGAATATCCCACGGACGTCAGCTCTTCATGGCAGGGATTGTGAATCGTCTGGTGCTCGTGAATTTCCGGAGGATGTGGCGTCGAAGTCACCAAACCCGCGTGAACCATCCGTTCCACTAACAGGCCGACGGGCACCGCGCCGTGGACCTGCATGCGGTCCACCTCCGCGGACTCGCCATGTTCTTCCAGCACCCATATCGTTTCCAGCACTTCATCGATCTGCAATTCGTCGACCATGGAAAAAGTCTCCATCGACGCAATACGTCCGTGATGCAGCTCGATACGGCGGTCGGCCATGCGTGCCACTACCGGGTCGTGGGTCACCATGATGATGGTTCGTCCCTGGTCATGCAGTTCGCGCAGCAGCCGCATGACAATTTCCTCGTTGGCCGCGTCCAGGTTTCCGGTCGGCTCGTCCGCGAGCACAATCTTCGGATCGTTGATCAGCGCCCGCGCTATACACGCGCGCTGCTGCTCGCCGCCGGAAAGCTGCGCTGGCAAATGATGCGCGCGATCCTTCAAACCCACGCGCTGCAAAGCTTCCAGCGCTTCGTCCACGTCGGTCATGCTGTGAAAGTACTGCGCCAGCATCACGTTTTCGACCGCCGTCAGGTAGGGAATCATGTGAAATTGCTGGAAGATAAATCCAATCTTCTCGGCGCGCACCCGAGCCAATTCTTTTGCCGAAATTCCAGCTACGTTCTGCCCGTCCAGCCAAACTTCACCCTCCGACGGCTGATCCAGGCAGCCAATCAGGTTCACTAGAGTCGATTTACCCGACCCGGACGGCCCCATGACAGCGAGCCATTCGCCTGCGACCACGCTCAGAGAGATGCCGTCGAGCGCACGAATCTCGCCGCCGCTGGCTTCCGCCTTCGCCGGGTACGCGCGCACGACTTGGTTGAGCCGGATCATCTTTGCCTTTACTCCCCTCTCAGAATCATCGCAGGCTGTATGCGCCGCAGCAAGCTCATGGGAAGCAAGGCCGATAACATCGCTATTCCCAGGCTGCCCGCAAGCACCACCGGCAGCACCGAGAAGCGCGGCACCACCGCCGCATGAAAATTCACCCGGCCGATCCAAGCGGCCACGCCGATGCCAATCGCGAAGCCCAGCAGCGCACCGACCGCTCCAAGCGCCAGAGCCTCTGCCGCAAACAGCGTGCGCAGCAGCCCTTCCGAGGCGCCCAGAGCTTTCATGATCGCGAAATCTGACCGCCGGTCGTAAATCCACCCGGTCAGCGTCGCGAGGACGCAGAGCATGGCCGTCAGGATGATCAGTACGGTGGTTGCGTACAACGAACTCCGCGTCTTGCCCAGCACGCGCGCCTCCGCCTCCACAATCTGCCGCACCGGCTGCACCTGCGCCTGCGGCAAGGCTTGTCCAAGCTGCTCGGCCAAGGCCGAGATCTCTTGAGATGTTCCGGTATAGGAAACTTCAATCGAACTGGGCTGGATTCCGGTCCAAGCCGTGAACTCCTTGAGCGCCAAATACACACGGCTATCCTCATCCGCGCCCGTGCGCAGGATTCCCGCGGGCTTCAAATGGAGGGTGCGGGAGTCGTAGATCAGATCAAACGCCTGATTCGAAGGTGTTAGCACCGCGGCCGCGCGTGCGCCCACCAGCGCCTCGCCGGTGTTGCTGGGCCACGCTGTGACGGACCACCAGCGATCCAGCCGCGCCGCGCCGTCCATATCCGTGCCTGCCACCACCACAGGCCGACCGCTGGCGGTATGCGCCACCGCGTAGGCGAAGGGAACCGCGATCCCGCGGTCCGCGATAGCCTTCCTCACGAACGCCATCGCATCCTCAGGAAGGCGGTGGCCGTCTTTCGCCACCACCACAATATTCGCGCCGTAACTGCGGAACTCGCGGCGCAGCTTAGCACCAATATCCACATAGAGGTTGAGCATTGCCGTGCTCACCGCCGCTGCCACGACCACAGCCAGCAACGCCGTCAGCGCGCGCCCGCGCCGGACCACCGTTCCGCGAACCAGCATGCGCAGGAACATGGAAGGCTTGTGCCGGGCGGCGCGGCGGCGCGCCGCCAGCCTTTGATCGGAAGAATCCGGACTCAAGCATCCCCCCGCAACACCCGCACCGGATCAAACCGCAGTGCCTTGCGGATGGAGAGCGCGCTTCCCGCAAATGTCACCAGCACCGCCATCCCGAGCACGTAAGGGAAGAGCACCGGCTGAATCACGATAGCTTGATCAAAGATTCTGCGTCCAATCTGGTGCGCCAGTCCGGCCCCGAGGGCAAACCCAATACTTCCGCCAATCAGCGCCAACAGCGTCGCTTCCGCCAGAAACATAGCGCCCACCGAGAAACTGCCTCCGCCCAACGCCCGCATCAACCCCACTTCGCTGCGCCGTTCCAGAATCGCCGTTGCCATCGCCGATGAGACCGCGAGCGCGGCCGCAATCAACGCCGCCAGCGCGACCAGCAGCATCAATCCCTCGATACGTGAGAGCACCGTGCCTTCATTCTGCGCTACCTGGCGAATCTGCTCCGCTCGCGAGTTCGGGATAGCCTCCTGCAACTGAAACGCAATCGACGCTGCGTATGGCGAGCAGTACCAGCGGTCATACACCGCTCCCTTCAAAGTCCTGGGATCGCGGCGCGCAAAATCGTCCTCGGGCTTCGTAATGGCGCTGACGTTGATGCTACGTACAGCGCCGGGGCGGCCCAGCAGTTGCTGCGCCACGGCGAGAGACGCGAACGCGCGCTCATCGTCGCTCCCGCCCGTCGAAAGTATGCCCGCTACGCGATAGGTGCTTCCGTTGACCTCAATCGTGTCCCCGGGCTGCTTTTTCAATTTGGAGGCCACTACTTGCCCAAGCAAAAGATCGCGAGAACTATCGGTTGGCCACGCGCCGTCGACTTTCCACAACGGGTTTGTGCTTCGAACGCCAGTAATGAACTCCTCTTTGCCGTAGCGCACGGTTTGGGCAAAATAGGTTCCCACCAACTCCGCCGGAGTCGAGGCAGCGCCGTTTGCAGACGCTAAGGAAACCGCTACGGGCAGGATCGGGGCAAAACCCACGATGTTATTCCGCCAAAACATGCCTTTGATTTTGGCGAGATCGGTCTCGTTGAGGTATCCCCCATCGTTGGCTGGTTTGAGGTTGACCCCACCAATCTTCACGTCCAGCGCGTCGTCGGCAGGAGTCACAATCAGATTCGCGCCATAGGCCCGGAGTTCGCGGCCAATTTTGTCGCCAATATCGGTTGCCACCCCGATCATTGCCGTGGCCACAGCCACACCCAGGGTCACTGCGACTCCGGCTAGCAACTTGCGCCGTTTCTGTCGCCGGAAGGATTCGTAAACGAGGCGGGCAAACATTAGTTTTTGAAAATAGAGCTATGCGCCAGGAGTTCCGCTTCCTGAATCACGACCGCATCACCCGTGATGGCAGATTTCAGCGGAATCGGATTACATCCGCCAGGAGTACCCACGCTCTGCGGATTGATCGGCGCCGAGCAGTTCTTACAGACAAAGCCGCGTCCGTCTTTCTTGAATCCCAATGCGCCGCAGATGGTGCAGGCATCAAACACCGCCGCGATGTTGCCATCGGGCTTTTTGTAAAGCCAGAAGCGAACCTCCGCCCCGTCTTCCTTGGCGAAGAACCGGTGCAAGTCCCCGTCCGAAACCGAAGTTACCGGGATCGAAGCCATGCCATTGGTGAACACCAACTGCGTAGCAGGCGACTTCTCCACGTCGGTAGTCTTCGCGTAAATAAATTCAGCCGTCACCAATGAGATAAAGAGAAAACTCGATGCGTAGACCGCCACCATCCACAAGCGTTCTCGCCGAGCACTCCACGCCGCCTTGCGGCGTTCGGCATTGCCCGCGGGCACGGCCTCGGGGGCGCGCCGCCGGTACTCGAATAGCACCATCAACGCCGCCAGCGCTAAAATGGTGACGAAAAAGAACACATCATTGCGCACAATGGGCCCAATCAACGCCATCTCCCGCCGACTGCTCGGGAGCACGCCGTTTTCCGAGAGTTCGTGCAGACCGGAGACCACCAGCTGCGCCGCCACGAACCACAAAATCACCGTCGTGACCTTAAAGAACTTCCTCAAGTCAATCCGCACGCTGCCCTTCACAAACATGATGCCAAACGCGACGGATGTTCCCACGCCCAGCAGAGTCCCCAGGAAGCTCATCAGCTCGGTAGAATTCAGGCTGACCGCGAACAGCGTCAACACCGTTTCCACGCCCTCACGCACTACCAGCAGGAACACGAAAACAAACAGCCCCAAAGCCGAACTCTTCCCCGCAAGCGAGGCCACCTTTCCCTCAATATCACCCTTTAAGTGCTTTGCTGTCCGCATCATGAAGACGATCATGGTCCCAACAAAAAACGCCGCTGCCAGCATGATCCAGCCTTCAAAGACGTCCTGATTCCAGTTTGTGCGGGAAAGAAGAACGGCAAACCCCAGGCTGGCCAGGAAAGCCGTTCCCAGCGCGTAGTAAACGGACTTACGCAGCTCCGGCCGGCCAATCTTGACCAGATAGGCCAAGGTAATTCCGACAATCAGCGCAGCCTCAACGCCCTCGCGCAAAGTGATGATAAATGCCTGCAACATCAATCAAATCCCCTAACACCATTTTGAAAATGAATTTCAATTTCAATATCACCAGAATAACGGTGTAGGCCCAAAAGCGTCAATCTCAGGGGGTTCATGGCCGGAGAGCAGCCCCAATCTGCCCGACGGCCCTGGTCTCGAAAATAGGCATCGCGCAGAATCGCACACAACAAAAGGCCAACATAGCGTTTGTTATCAATAAGATACGAGCATTACTTAAAAATGTCCACGGGGAACAATTTTCCGGAACAGCCCCGCAACGTCCTACAAGGCCCGCAGGAATTTCTTTGCCTCCTCGAACTGCGGAAACTGCTTCTCTTCCTCCACAAATTCCACAGAGTGCACACAGCGGCGGCTCCCCCGCAACCTCACGGGATGCTTTAGGTGCAGCATCTCGTGGTACACAAGGTATTCGATGGCGTAACCTGGCACGCGCAGGTCGTCAAATACGCGGCTCACCACGATGGTGTTGTGAGCCGGATCAAAATGCCCGAGCCTCCGGCGTGCCAGGTTGTGGCTCCAAGTCAACCGCGGCCGCCCCAGCAGGCCATGGAAGTAGCGTGTGTTTAAGTCGTCAAAAATCGCTTCCAAATCGTAAACGTGACCTTGGGGTACGCGCATGCGCTTGCGTCCCCGCGATTGCCGAATCATCTGAGCCTTGGCGGCGAAATCCCGGCTGCCGACGTAGCGCCGGTAGCGTGCACTACGTCCCGCCTCGATCGGCGTCCGATAAATCTTGGCCAGCAGAATGTGTGCCAGCGCCGCCAGCACGCTCTCCGGCGCGCCCTCAATCAAATCCGAAAGCCGCACCAGCAACCGCCCTTCGCGCATCCGGATCGTATGATTCACTCCGGCATAGGGATAGAACTCCACCGTCAGCTCCGGCATGGCAGCGCGCGGGCGCAGTTCGCGGTAGGACTTCTGGAAAACCTGGAGGAGTTGGGGCTTCACTGAGGCCAGACTAGCACGGCGGAAATTCCCAGAGGCGACAGGCTATTTCTTCTTCTTGTTCTTCGCGGACGCCTCTTGCTCTACCAGCAGCTTCTTGTGCTCGGTCGTGCCGGCCGTCACGGCCTCAACGATGCTGCTCAGCACAAAATCGCACTCTGTTCGTTCCTGCGGGGAAAGGTTGTGCTGCACGCCTTCCAGTCGGGCGTGGAATTCGTTGTCGGCCAGAAGCACGGCCTTCATGGCCTTTCGCAGGTCCGCTTGCCGGTCCTCATACATGCTCACGTTCTCATCCAGTTCGTCGTAGACCGCGAGGAAATCTTCCATCAAATCATGAAGACTTCGCAGGTTATCGGCATCGGGCTTCTTCGGCGTTCGCGTCTGCTCAATGGCTGTCAGCCGGAGGCGAGCGAAATCGGCCAGCAGCTTGAGCCGCTTCTCCGGATCGATGGCCACCTCCCGGAGTTGGTCGATTTCTTCGGAGGTCAGAGGATCGTGCCGCCTCGCCGTCGCAGGGCTCGGCACGAAGAGCAGTCCGGCAACCAACGCCCATTGCAGAACCCGCTTCATCGCTTACCCTTGCTAAACATGCTGTTCAGCAAACGGGTGCGCAGCTTTTCCAAATGCCCCATCACAGCGTCAGCGGCGGGCTGGTCTTCGGGAGACAGTTCGCGCTTCAGGGCTTCGAGACGATGGCTAATCTCGCGCAGGTCAATCTCAAGCTGCTTTTCATGCTTTTTGGTCTGAATAGCCGCATCGGCCGCCTTGTCGGCGTAGGCCTCAACGTCGTTTAGCAAGAGTTTGCCCTCTTCGCCGACACCCTTGGAGTAACGGTCCTTGGCCTCATCCACAGCGCGGCGCGCAATACCCGCGCAGACCCGCACTCGTTCCTCAACCGGAACCGTCGCCGCGCGCGCCTTCATCTCGGCCAGAGTCTCCGACTTCTGCGCAGCCAACGCCCCGGCGGTAAAGCCGAGAAGGAACAACAAGCCGGTGATCGCGTGCAGCCTCATAGCCCGATTCCTTACTTCTTCGGTTCAATGGCAATCAATCGATGGCGCGCCTGCCATTCCTGATCTGGAAATTTACCGTTCGCCGCATCCAGGAACTTATGATACTCAACTGCCGCGTTTTTCCGGTCACGCAGATGGTCATAGGCCGTGGCCCGGAGGAAGTAGCCAAAAGGTAATTCTGGCAGGAATTTGGCTCTGGCGTCGAGGGCGGGAACGACCAGCCCATAGGCTTTGTTTTGGTCCGCCGCCACCGCCAAGTCTCCATACGCTTCGCCGAGATCCGGCTTCAGATTCACAGCCGTGAGGAATTCCGCTTGCGCTTCCGGAAACTTGTGTTGATCCAGAAGCGATTTCCCCAAAGAATGATGCAACTCCGCGTCATTCGGCTTGGCTTTGAGCAACTGCCGGTACAGCGGCTCCGCCTCGCCATTCTTTTTACACAACAGATAGACGTCCGCTAGATCGCGCGCCGCCAACACATCGTTCGGTGCCAGCTTGAGGCCCGCTTCCATCTCACTCGACGCCTCATCGTACTTGCCAGCCGCCGCCAGCACCCGCCCGAGCTGTATGTGTAGAACAGCATCGTCGCCGCGCGCACTGGCCAGCTTGCGTAACATTGCTTCCGCCTCCGGAAAGCGCTTTTCCTCCATGTAGAGATTGGCCAGCGCCGTGACCGCCAGGCTTGCAATCTCTTTCGACGATGTATCGCCTGCCGCCGAGGCCAGCTTGAGGGCCTGTTGATATTGCTCTTCCGCACCCTTGTCATCCTTCCTCCGCTCCAACACAGCACCGAGCGAGAGGCGCGCATCTGCTGAGTTGGGCTGGATCCGGAGCACCTCCCAATAAGCATCCGCCGCTTCCTCCGGCTTCGATGCTTCCACGACACGCGCCAAGGAAAGCCATGCGCGTCCCAGTCCTTCATCCACGTGGTCCGTTGGCTTAAGTTTGGTTGCCGCGCGCAAAAAGGTTTCCGCTTCCGGACTACGGGTGCGCGCCATCATCAATCCCAGATTGAGGTTGGACTCGAAAATCTCCGGTTTGGCGGCGACGGCTTTGCGATACGCGGCGATGGACTCGTCCGTGCGTCCTTGGGCGTTGCACAGAAAGCCCAGATCAAACCAGGCACGATAACTCAGCGGATCTTTCGTAGTCAGCGTGTTTAGCAGCTTCTCGGCGGTTGCGTAGTCTTTCTTGTCGAGCGCGTCTTCGGCCTGCCGCAGCTCGGAGGGAAATTGGTCACCCGTTACTTCAACGCGATGATGCCGGACGGTAGGCTTTGAAGTCTGCACAGTCTGCGCCGAAGCAAGCCAGCACGTGCCTAACACCAAAGCGGCGGCAAGCAGCCAACTGTGCGTTCCGTTCACGCAACGACCGCCTTCCCGTCCAAGATTTGCGACAGGAAACGTCCCGTATATGACTTAGGGTTCGCGGCAATTGCTTCCGGCGGGCCGATCGCTACCACTTCGCCGCCCCTCGCTCCACCCTCGGGTCCCAGGTCAATCACCCAGTCGGCTGTTTTGATGACTTCCAGATTGTGCTCAATCACCACAATCGAACCCCCTGCATCAATCAGACGCCGAAAGGCCGCTAAAAGTTTACTCACATCGTCAAAATGCAGCCCCGTGGTCGGCTCGTCGAAGATATATAACGTGCGCCAGCGATGTTTTTTGATCTCTTCCTTGGGCCGTCCCGCCAGCCGCGCCGCCGGCTGTAGGTGCGCTGCTAGCTTCATACGCTGAGCCTCACCGCCAGACAGTGTCGACGCCGATTGCCCCAGCCGTAAATAACTCAATCCCACTTCATCCAGTACCCGCAACTTGTCCACAATCTTAGGCACGCCGGCAAAAAACTGCAGCGACTCTTTCACTGTCAGGTTGAGCGCTTCGTGGATATTCTTGCCCTTGTACTTCACTTCCAGTACTTTCGGCTTATAACGGGTGCCGTGACACTCCTCGCAGACCAATTCCACGTCGGCCAAGAACTGCATTTCCACCGTGACCGTACCATCTCCCGAGCACGTGTCACACCGTCCGCCCGGAATATTGAACGAGAAGTGTCCCGCCGTCAGACCCTTTTTCTTGGCATCGGGAATCGACGCATACAAGTCACGGATGCCGTCAAAGGCCTTTGTATAGGTCACCGGGTTCGAGCGCGGCGTTCGCCCAATCGGCGATTGATCCACCAGCACAATTTCGTCGAGGAAATCCTCACCCTGAATCTCGCGGCACTCCACCGGTTGTGCCATGCCAACTTGTTTTTTAGCGGCTTCCAGCGACGGATAAAGCACATCGTGCACCAGGCTCGATTTGCCAGATCCCGAAACGCCGGTGACCGCCACCAGCATCTCCAGCGGAATCGCGACATCAATCTTCTTCAGATTGTGCGCGCGCGCCCCGCAAATCTGGATCTGGCGTTTTCCCGGTTCTCGCCGCGTCGTGGGCAATTGGATCCGCAAATCTCCGGAAAGGTAGCGCCCGGTCAACGAGGACTTGTGCGCCAAAATCTCAGAGTAAGTGCCTTTGGCCACAACTTTGCCGCCATGCTCGCCCGCTCCGGGGCCCATGTCCAGGATGTGACCCGCCGAGCGCATAATGCCGGCATCGTGTTCCACCACAAGAATGGTATTGCCTAGATCGCGCAGCCCCTCCAGAATCTTGATCAAGCGGTGCGTGTCGCGGCTGTGCAGCCCAATCGAGGGTTCATCCAGCACGTACAAAGTTCCTACCAGGCGCGAGCCCAGCGAAGTAGCTAACTGAATTCGCTGCGCCTCGCCCCCAGAGAGTGTAGACGACAGGCGGTCCAGCGTGAGATATTCCAACCCGACATCGTTCAGGAACCGCAGCCGCTCGCGAATCTCGTGCAGGATCTTATCCGCAATCGCCATTTGCTCAGCGAGCCACTTGCTCCACCGTCATGGCGCAAACATCGCAGATATTCCTCTCGCCGACGCGGACGGTGCGCGCCTCTGCCCGCAAGCGCGTGCCATTGCAGTCCGGACATACGGAATACCCACGGTACCGGCTCAAAAAGACGCGCACATGCAGCTTGTACTTCTTCCGTTCCAGATAGTTAAAGAATCCGCGAATCCCGCCAAAACGCCCGTCGCCGACAAGCACAAACTCCCGCTGCTCGTCCGACAACTCCTGCCAGGGAACATCTAATGGCAAGCCGAGCGGCACTCCGGCATCCTTGGCCAGCTTCTTCATTTCGTTGTAGTAAACGCGGTGCTTGGGTTTGGTCCACGGTTCAATCGCCCCATCGGCCAGGGTCTTCGACCTGTCTGGGATGACGAGATCCATATCGAAATCAATCGTGTTCCCGAATCCCTGGCAGCGCGGGCACGCCCCATATGGATTGTTGAAGGAAAACAAACGCGGCTCCGGCTCTTCGTAGCGAATCCTGCAAGCCTTGCATTCAAAGCGCTGCGCGAACCGAAAGCGCTCAAGCTTCTCGTCGCCGCCCCGAGGCGCGGTCTCCAGAATCACTTCGCCCGCCTCACGATAGGAACTCTCCACCGCGTCAATCAAACGCGCTCGTGTTTCCGCTGAGTTCTCCGACAGCACGAGCCGGTCCACCAGCGCATAGACAGGCTCACCAAAGTTCACGTCCAGCAGGGATTCTGGAGAAGAGACGCAGCTCGAAGAGGCGGCTTTTCAAGAGGTCCGCATGCAAAGCGCGCGCAGCTGCAGCTTCCTCGTCCGCTCTTTTCCTGCTGCGGGGCTTCTTTTTAGCCTCGGAAGTCTTACTGCCCTCCGAGTCAGGACGCGATGCCGGGCCAGCCACAACCGCTGTTTGCACCGGAAACAGAACGTTCAACCGCGTCCCCGCGGGCATGCGCAGCACGGTCTCCGCGATTTCATCGACCGTGTCTTTCTTCACTTCCTGCCCGCATTGGAGGCAATACGTTCGCCCCACGCGCGCGAAGAGCAGGCGCAGGTAGTCGTAGATTTCCGTCGCCGTCGCTACAGTCGAGCGCGGATTGCGCGTGCTGTTCTTCTGCCGGATGGCGACCGCCGGAGCAATGCCGTCAATCACGTCCACGTCCGGCTTCTGAATGCGCTCCAGAAATTGCCGAGCATACGCCGACAGCGACTCCACATACCGCCGCTGTCCCTCCGCGTAAATCGTGTCAAATGCAAGCGAAGACTTTCCCGAGCCCGAGACGCCGGTCACCACCGTCAGCTCATTGTGCGGAATCTCAAAATCAATGTTTTGCAGGTTGTGAACCCGCGCGCCCTTGACGACGATGCTGTCTGTGGACATGGACCCCTTGAGGAAAAATGGCGAAGTGATGAAAGCCACGCGTTGGCCCCTCAGACCAGCGCGAAAGGCACTGCGGAAACTTCTTATTATAGACGTTGGGGAGCTGGGCCGGGTTCAAAGCGCGGGGGAGCCGATACAGTTGGGCAGGGATGAAGTTTCGGCGGTGAGAACAGAGATTCCTTCAAAAGGGAAGGGCGAGCCGGGAGGCCCGCCCTCTTAAAGAAGAGTGACAAAGAAGAGCGATACTTTCAATCCAGAATTCACTATAAAGAAGAATCG
>WNFL01074549.1_pt1 | contig 13548 bp, 11 predicted proteins | sample 5400361 | NCBI WGS metagenome assembly WNFL01 (sample SAMN13153351, study PRJNA577476) | soil metagenome | isolation source: 40 cm soil on Douglas fir-dominated hillslope | place: USA:California | collected 2013-09-17
GAGCCTGTGCGAGAGACTCTCGAGCGGCTCGAGCGATCCCGCAAGCGCCTGCAATCACTCTCGAAGGGAAAGGCGCTCGCGGTCCTCGCACCGCCGTGGAACCGTATCCGCCGCGAGCTCGCCGCGGCGCTGCCCACGATCGGCATCCGCGGTCTCAGTGGGTATGGAGAAGTGAATCCCTTGAAGGGAATACGACAGATCAATGCCAACGTTGACATCGTGGCATGGCGCCAAGGCAAGGAATTCATCGGCGAGGAGGAAGCCGCGCGGCTGGCGATGAGCGCCCTGCAAAAAGGAGAGCCGGTGGGCTGGCTCACGCACCACGCGGTGCACGACGAAGCCGCGTGGGATTTCCTCTCACGTCTTCTGACGCTGCGCGAAGCTCGCTGGGCCTCGGCGGCGCAACTGTTCTCGTATACTCGCGCGGCCCATGCCTGACCTGCTCACCGTGCGCGAGCTGCGCGTCTATCTCGACGTCGATGCCGGCGTGGTGAAGGCGGTCGACGGCATTTCGTTTCGCGTCCCCGAAGGCGGCACCGTGGCGCTGGTCGGTGAATCGGGCTCGGGCAAGTCGGTGGTGGCGCAGTCGATCATGGGCATCCTGCCGCGCATCGCGCGCATCGAGTCGGGCGAGATCCTGTTTCGCGATCCGCGCGACGGCTCCGAGTCGGACATCTCGCGCCTCTCGCCGCGCAGCCGCGCGATGCAGCACATCCGCGGCGGGCGCATCTCGATCATCTTCCAGGAGCCGATGACCGCGCTCTCGCCGCTGCACACCATCGGCAACCAGGTCGGCGAGGCGCTGGCGCTGCACCGCCCCGGCCTCGGCAAGGGCGAGCGGCGCGCGGCGGTGATCGAGATGCTGCGCGTCGCGGGCTTCCCCGACCCGGCCAAGGCCGAGAACACCTATTCCTTCGAGCTCTCGGGCGGGCTGCGCCAGCGCGCGATGATCGCCATGGCGCTGGTCAGCCGGCCGGCGCTGCTCATCGCCGACGAGCCGACCACCGCGCTCGACGTCACCATCCAGGCGCAGATCCTGCAGCTCATCCAGCAGCTGCAGGGCGAGCTCGGCATGGCGGTGCTGCTCATCACGCACGACCTGGGCGTGGTCGCCAACATGGCCGACGAGGTGGTGGTGATGTACCGCGGCCGCGTCACGGAGGCGGGCAGCCTGTCGGACATCTTCCGCGACCCGCAGCACCCTTATCTCAAGGCGCTGATGCGCGCCGTGCCGCGCTTCAACATGGCGCCGGGCGAGCGGCTGACGCCGATCCGCGAGGTGCAGATCGTCGGCGGGCATCTCTTCGCGCCCCGCAAGCAGGGCGCAACGCCCGATGCCGCGCAGCGCACCGCGCCGCTGCTCGAGGTGCGCCATCTCACCAAGCGCTACGCCGAGCGCCGGCGCACTTTCCTCAGGCAGCGGCGGGGCGAGATCATCGCGGTGGACGACCTGTCGTTCGAGGTCGGCGCCGGCGAGTGCCTCGGCGTGGTCGGCGAGTCGGGCTGCGGCAAGACCACGACCGCGCGCATGATCCTGCGCTCGGTGGCGCCCGATGCCGGCGACGTCCTCTTCCAGGGGAAAGACGTGCTCGCCTTCAAGGGCGCCGAGCTCTTCGCCTACCGGCGCAAGGTGCAGTTCGTCTTCCAGGATCCGTTCAGCTCGCTCAACCCGCGCATGACCGCCTACGACATCATCAGCGAGCCGCTGGTGATCCACCGCATCGGCGACGCCGACGAGCGCTTCTCGCGCGTCAAGGAGATGATGGGGCTCGTCGGCCTCGACATGAGGTACCTGCGGCGCTATCCGCACAGCTTCTCGGGCGGCCAGCGGCAAAGGATCGGCATCGCGCGCGCGCTCGCGCTCGGGCCCGAGCTCTTGATCTGCGACGAGCCGGTGTCGGCGCTCGACGTGTCGGTGCAGGCGCAGGTGCTGAACCTGCTCGCCGACCTGCGCTCGGCGCTCGGGCTCACTTACCTCTTCATCTCGCACAACCTGGCGGTGGTGAATTACCTCGCCGACCGCATCGCCGTGATGTGCGCCGGCCGCCTGGTCGAGCTCGCGCCGAGCGCGGAGCTGTTCCGCAATCCTTCGCATCCCTATACGCGCGCGCTGCTCGCCGCCGTCCCCGAGCCCGACCTCGAGCATCGCCTCGACTTCGATGCGCTGATGCAGGGCAAGGCTTCGAATCCCGCCGCCTGGCCGGGCGCGTTCCGCATCGCCGGCGAGGAAAAGCCCGGCATGCTGCACCTGGGCCGCGGGCACTACGTGCGCGCCCGCGACAGCGCGAACGCCTCCGAGGTTGCGGCATGAGGGCGTGGATCCTCGTCCTGGTGGCGCTCTCGGCGCCGTCGCTCGCGTTCGAGGAATCGCCGGCGCTGCGCGCCGAGGTCGCGGCGGGCAGGCTGCCGCCGGTGGCGAAGCGGCTGCCGCAAACGCCGCTGGTGGTGAACGCGAAGGGAAATTATGGCGGCACGCTGCAGACGCTTGCCGGGCGCAGCCGCGATACGCGGCTTTTCACCATCTACGGCTATGCGCGCCTGGTCGGCTACGACCGCGACCTCAACCTCGTGCCCGACCTCGCCGAGAGCGTCGACGTGGTCGAGGGGCGCATCTTCACCTTCAGGCTGAGGAAGGGGCACCGCTGGTCCGACGGCCATCCGTTCACCAGCGAGGACTTCCGCTACTACTGGGAGGACGTGGCGAACAACCGCGAGCTCGCGCCTTCCGGGCCGCCGCGCGACCTCCTGGTCGACGGCGAGGCGCCGAAGTTCGAGGTGCTCTCCGAGACCCAGGTGCGCTACACCTGGAGCAGGCCCAACCCGAACTTCCTGCCGCGGCTCGCCGGCGCCTCGCCGCTCTTCGTCTTCCGGCCCGCGCACTACCTCAAGAAGCTCCACAAGAAATACTCGGCGAAGGTCGCCAAGGCCGATGCCGACGGCACGGCGAAGCGCAAGTGGTCGGCGGTGCACAACCGCATGGACAACATGTACGAGTCCGACAACCCCGAGCTGCCCTCGCTGCAGCCCTGGGTGAACACCACCAAGCCGCCCGCCGATCGCTTCGTCGCCGTGCGCAATCCCTACTTCCACCGCGTCGACGAGGCCGGCCGGCAGCTGCCGTACCTCGACCGCATGGTGATCGCCATCGCCGACGCGAAGCTGATCCCGGCCAAGGCCGGCGCCGGCGAAGCCGATCTTCAGGCGCGCGACCTCAACTTCAACAACTACACCTTTCTCAAGCAGAACGAGAAGACCAACGGCTACCGCACGCTCCTGTGGCGCGCGGCCAAGGGCTCGCACATCGCGCTCTTCCCGAACCTCAACGTCAACGACCCGGTGTGGCGCGCGCTGCTTCGCGACGTGCGCTTCCGCCGCGCGCTGTCGCTCGCCATCGACCGCTCGCTCGTCAACCAGGTGCTGTACTTCGGCCTCGCCATCGAGTCGAACAACACCGTGCTCGCGGCGAGCCCGCTCTACCAGCAGGGCTACCGCGACGAGTGGGCGCGCTACGACCGCAAGGCCGCGATCAGGCTGCTCGACGAGATGAAGCTCAGGCGCGGCGCCGACGGCATCCGGCGGCTGCCCGACGGCCGGCCGCTCGAGATCATCGTCGAGACCGCGGGCGAGAGCTCGGAGCAGTCCGATGTCCTCGAGCTCATCCGCGAGACCTGGCGCGAGGTCGGCATCAAGCTCTTCAGCAAGCCCTCGCAGCGCGAGGCATTCAGGAACCGCATCTTCGCCGGCGAGACGGTGATGTCGGTCTGGAGCGGCATCGAGAACGGCCTGCCGACCGCGGACACCAGCCCCGAAGAGCTCGCGCCCACCAGCCAGCTGCAGCTGCAATGGCCGAAGTTCGGCCAGTACTACGAGACCGGCGGCAAGACCGGCGAGGCGGTCGACATCCCCGAGGTGAAGGAGCTCGCCGAGCTCTACCGCGCCTGGCACGGGGCGAAGAGCATGCAGGAGCGCGCCCGCATCTGGCAGGCCATGCTCGCCATCCACGTCGCGCAGCAGTTCACGATCGGCGTGGTCTCCGGGGTGCCGCAGCCCGTGATCGCGCGCGCCACGCTCATGAACGTCCCCGAGCAGGCGTTCTACAACTGGGATCCCGGCGCCTTCTTCGGCATCTACCGCCCCGACACGTTCTGGTTCAGCAAGTAGGGCGATGCTTCGCTACACGCTCCACCGCCTGCTGATCATGGTCCCGACGCTGCTGGTCATCAGCTTCGTCACCTTCATGATCATCAAGCTGCCCCCCGGGGACTTCCTGTCCAACCAGATCGCCGAGCTGAAGAGCCAGGGCGACAGCGCGGCGCTCGAGAAGGTCGACTTCCTGAGGAAGCAGTACGGCCTCGACAAGCCTTTCATCGAGCAGTACGCGGTCTGGGTCGGCCTCTGGCCCGCCGAGCGCGGCTTCTCCGGCTTGATCCAGGGCGACCTCGGCTGGTCCTTCGAGCACGACCTGCCTGTCAAGGACGTTGTGGGGGACAGATTGTTGCTGTCTTTCATCCTCAACTTCTCGGTGATCCTCTTCACCTGGGCGCTGTCGTTCCCGATCGGCGTCTACGCGGCGACGCGCCAGTACAGCTGGGGCGACCACGGCCTGACGCTGCTCGGCTATGTCGGCCTGGCGACGCCGAACTTCCTGTTCGCGCTGGTGCTCATGTACCTCGCCAACGTCAAGTTCGGCCTCTCGATCGGCGGCATCATGGCGCCCGAGTACCTCGGCCAGCCGTGGAGCTGGGGCAAGCTGCGCTCGGTGCTCGAGCACCTCTGGATCCCGGTGATCGTCATCGGCACCTCGGGCACCGCCGGCATGATCCGGCGCCTGCGCGCCAACCTGCTCGACGAGCTGCAGAAGCAATACGTCGTCACGGCGCGCGCCAAAGGCATGCCGCCGTTCCGCCTGCTGGTGAAGTACCCGCTGCGCATGGCGCTCAACCCCTTCATCGCCGATATCGGCAACCTGCTGCCCTCGGTGATCTCGGGCTCGGCGATCGTCGCGGTGGTGCTCTCGCTGCAGACCTCGGGGCCGATGCTGCTCGAGGCGCTGAGGAGCCAGGACCAGTACCTCGCCGGCTCGTTCCTCATGTTCCTTTCGCTGCTCACGGTCGTGGGCATGTTCATCTCCGACCTGCTGCTGGCGGCGCTCGACCCGCGCATCCGCCTGACGGGCGGCGCCGCGAAATGAACGCGCCGCACACGCCGCCGGAGCACTTCGTCTCGCGCGAGCCGTTCGAGCCCTACGCGACCGAGACGCTGACCCCGGAGCAGGAGCGCTTCTACCGCGCCTCGCAGTGGCAGATCATGTGGTGGAAGTTCCGCCGCCACCGCATCGCGGTGATCGCCGGCGCCATCCTGCTCGCTTTCTACGCCTCGATCCTGGTGAGCGAGTTCCTCGCGCCCTACAACCTGGACACGCGCGACACGAGGCACATCTACGCGCCGCCGCAGCGGCTGCACTTCTTCCACGACGGGCAGTTCGTGGGGCCCTTCGTCTACGGCTACAAGATGCGGCTCGACCTCACCAACCTGAAGCGCGTCTACACGGACGATCCGAACGCCGTGCACCGCGTGCGCTTCTTCTGCCTGGGCGACGAGTACCGCTTCTGGAGCCTGATCGAGGGCCGCTTCCACCTCGCCTGCCCGGCCGAGGGCGGCGCGCTCTACCTGCTGGGCACCGACCGGCTCGGGCGCGACCTCCTGTCGCGCATCATCTATGGCACCCGCATCTCGCTCACCGTGGGCCTGTTCGGCATCGTCGTCAGCTTTTTCATCGGCATCACGCTGGGCGGCGTCTCCGGCTACTACGGCGGCTGGATCGACAACGTCATCCAGCGCTTCATCGAGATGGTGCGCTCCTTCCCCGAGCTGCCGCTCTGGATGGCGCTCTCCGCGGCGCTGCCGGTGAACTGGAGCCCGATCCTCGTCTACTTCGGCATCACCATCATCCTCGGCCTCCTCGACTGGCCGGGGCTCGCCCGCGCCGTGCGCTCCAAGCTCCTGGCGCTGCGGGAGGAAGACTTCGCCACCGCCGCCGTGCTCATGGGGGCGAGCCCGGCGCGCGTCATCCGCAAGCACCTGCTGCCGTCCTTCGCGAGCCACCTGATCGCCTCCGCGACGCTCTCGGTGCCGGCGATGATTTTGGGCGAGACGGCCCTCTCGTTTTTAGGTTTAGGTTTAAGACCCCCTATTACCAGCTGGGGCGTGCTTCTCAACGAGGCGCAGAACATCAACGTGGTCGCGCTTTACCCGTGGCTCATGCTCTGCGTCGTGCCGGTCTTCGTCATCGTCCTTTCCTTCAACTTCTTCGGCGACGGCCTGCGCGACGCCGCCGATCCGTACAGCAGCGTCGGCAGAACGTAATTTGACGCCGCGCAGTTGACGGCTCCAGCCCGGCGGCATAGCGTCCGGGGCGGGAGGGGGAATGGATCGTCAGAAGAGCATTCCGTCGACGGAAGATCGCGTCGCCGAGCTGCGCGCGCGCTGGACGCCGCAGGCCACCGCGGCGGCCGTCGCCTTTCTCGAGTCGCGGCCGACCGACTACGACCTGCCGACCATGGAGTCGGGCGGGCAGACGTACCTCGATCTGCGCGGGCTGCGCATCGAGCAGACGCAGGTCGACCGCGCGCTGCTGCGCAACATCAACCTGCGCTGGGCTGTGTTCCGCGACGTCGGCTTCAAGAACGCGCGCTTCGTCGGCTGCAACCTCAGCCAGGCGAGCTTCGCCGCGTGCTACCTGCGCCGCGCGCAATTCGAGAAGTGCGACCTGGTCAACTCGCGCTTCGAGTCCTGCGATTTCTCGCAGGCCGTCATCAGCGACAGCCGTGTGGACTTCGCGAGCTTCCGGAACTGCGAGATCAGTCTGGAGACGATCAAGTTCCACGCCGACATGCCGCCGCGTGCGATGGTGCGGCTGTGCCGCGGGCTCAAGCTGAACGCGATGTCGATGGGCAACTTCGCCGACGCCGGCGAGCTGACCTTTCTCGAGAAGACCTACGAGCGGCGCGGCTTCTACCGCGACAAGGCGTGGGGGCGCTGGCTCGGCTCCACGGCGCTCAACTGGCTCTGGGGCTACGGCGAGAAGCCGTGGCGGCTAGCGCTGGTGATGGCGTTCAACATCGTTTTCTTCGGCAGCGTGCTGAACTGGATCGATCCGCTGCCGGGCAAGAGCTGGTGGGAGCACGTCTATTTCAGCGCCATCACCTATCTCACCGTCGGCTACGGCGACCTCGCGCCGCACTCGCCCCTCGCGCAGGTGCTGTCGGTGATCTGCGCCGCGGCCGGCATCGCCACCTTCGGCATGCTGATCGCCTCGGTGACCAAGAAAGTCATGTACAGGTGAGCCGGGTTCTGCTGGTCGAGGACGATCAGGACCTAGCGGCGCTCCTGCGCCGCTGGCTCGAGTCGAAGAAGCACCGCGTAGAGCACGTCAGCGACGGGCAGGCGGCGCTTGCCGCTCTCGACACCGATCCGCTGCCGCAACTCGTGCTGCTCGACGTCATGCTGCCGAAGATCGACGGCTTCGAGGTGCTGCGCCGGCTGCGCGCCGAGGCGCGGACGAAGCAGCTGCCGGTGGTGATGGTGTCGAGCTTCTCCCGCGACAAGGACGCAAGACGCGGCCGCGAGCTCGGCGCCAACGACTACATCGTCAAGCCGCTGATGGAGTCGGACTTCCTGAAGCGGATCCAGCCCCTGGTCAGGGACCGATAGCCGCGGTCGTGGCGAGCGGCAGCGGCATGGCGTAGAGGCAATAGGCGTTCTTGCCGGCCTGCTTGGCCGAGTACATCGCCTTGTCGGCGTGCTCGATCAGCGTCGCCGCGTCGCTCGAGTCGTCGGGGAAGAGGCTGATGCCGACGCTCGCCGAGACGCGCGCCTTGGTGCCGCGCACGTCGTACAGGCGCAAGAGCTCCGCCACAAGCTTGTTCACCACGCGCTCGACCGCCGGCGCGTCCTGCACCTGCTCGAGCACGACGAAGAACTCGTCGCCCCCCAGCCGCGCCACCAGGTCGCTCGCCCGGAGGCTTCGTCTGACCCGCTTCGCCACTTCCTGCAGGAAGGCGTCGCCCGCGGCGTGGCCGTGGCGGTCGTTGATCTGCTTGAAGCCGTCGAGGTCGATGAACAGGCCGGCGAGGCGGAAGCGGTTGCGCCGCGCGCGCTCGATCGCCTGCTCGAGCGCCGGCCCGAGGCTGGTGCGATTGGCAAGGCCGGTGAGCGGGTCGGTGTAGGCGAGCGTGGCGATGCGCTCGCGCGAGAGCGCGATCTCGGTGACGTCGCGTCCCACGCCGCGGTAGCCGAGGAACGCGCCGTCGGCCGAGAAACGCGGCTGGCCGGAGAGCGAGAAATGCCGCGTCGCGCCCTCGCCGGTGATGCGCGCGAACTCGAAGTCGCGGAACGGCAGGTGGCTCGACAGCACCGCCTGGTGCGCCTCCCAGCCCGCCTCGTCGGGGCTGGTCGAGGCGATCTCCCAGAGCGGCTTGCCGAGCACGCCGAAGCCCGAACGCGTCTGGCCGTAGCCCGGCCCGTGCACCAGCACCGAGAGCCGGTTCTGCGCGTCGCTCTCCCAGAAGAAGTCCGAGGAGAGATGGGTCAGGCTGCGAAAGCGGGCCTCGCTGTCGCGCAGCGACTCCTCGGCCTGCTTCCTCTGCACGAACTGGCCGAAGAGGCTGCCCAGCGCACGGGCGGTCTCGAGCAGGCGCTGGTCGGGCTGGGAAGCGGCCTGTCCGGAAAAGGCGAGCATGCCCACGGTCTTGCCGGCCGACACGGCGGCGAAGGCGAAGGTCGCGGGCGCGCCTGCGCTCGCCGGCCTTGGCAGGTCGAGGCGGCCCGCTTCGCTCGACCAGACCGCCTTGCCTTCCTGCCAGAGCATGCGCGAGCGCTCGAGCAGCTGCTCGACCGCCGGCTCGCGCGCGAACCAGCCCTCCTCGAAGCGCAGGGCGCCGGTCGCCGCGTCGAGGCTGAAGTAGCGGCCGTAGTCCCAGCCTTCGAGCTCGCAGATCGCGCGCAGCGCCGCCTGCAAGCCCCCGGAGACCGTGTCGGCATGCGAGAGGCAGCGCGCCACCGCGTGCTCGAGCGCGAGCAGCTCCTCGGTGCGCTTCTGCGCGGTGATGTCGCGGCCGATGCCGTGGTAGCCGAGGAAGCGCCCGGTGTGGTCGAAGCGCGGCTCGCCGCTGATCGAGAGCCAGACCTTGCGCCCGTCGTCAGCTACGCGGCGGATCTCGAAGTCGCGGAAGGACTCGCGCCGCTCGAGCTGCGCGCGGTGGCGCTCCCAGTCGGCGGCGGAAAGGTTGAGCGCGGGGTACTCCCAGCGCTGGCGACCGAGGACGGCCTGCGGGTCGATACCGACCTTGTCCCGCAGGTGGGCCGACACATGGGCCAGCCGCAACTCGCTGTCCTGCTCCCAGTACCAGTCAGACAGGAGCCCGGCGAGCCCGAGGCTGCGCTCGCCGTCGTCGCTGCTCAAGTCATGCTCGCGTTGGAGGCGTATGCAGGTAATTTACTCCGAATCGAGGCAATAAACCTCGATTTCACCGGCCACCCCGCGCAGCGCGTGGCGGCCGAGCGAGCGCAACGGCTGCCCGGCGAGATGGCGCGCCACCCGCTCCGAGATCGCCAGGTCCACCCCGAGCGTCTTGCACAGCCCCTCGATGCGGGCCGCCTCGTTGGCGGCGGCGCCGACGACGGTGAACTCGATGCGCGTCGGCGTGCCGATGTTGCCGTAGATGACGTCGCCGAGGTGCAGGCCGATGCCGAAGCGGATCGGCGTCTCACGCTTTGCATTGAGCTCCCGCATCCGCGACCTCGCCTTGAGCGCGGCGTCCAAAGCCAGCCGGCAGGCGTCGGCGGGACGCTCGCGCACCGGGAAGATCGCCAGCGCCGCGTCGCCGATGAAGCGCAATACCTCGCCGCCGCCCTCGAGCACCGGGGTCAGGATGGTGTCGAAAAAATCGTTGAGCAGATGCAAGAAAGCGGCCCGACCGAGCGACTCGGCGAGCGGCGTCGAGTCGCGCAGGTCGCAGAACCAGATCACGGCGTGTATTTCCTGCCCGTCGCCGCGCCGGATCTGCCCCGCCAGGACCTTTTCTCCCGCCTGCTGGCCGAGGTACGCGTCCAGGACATTCCTCGCCTTGCGCAGGTGCGCATAGATCTCGGCGATGCGCGCGAAGGCGTTGGCGACCCGGCGCAGCGCCTCCACCTCGCCCTCGGCGAAGCCGCCCGGCTGGCGGGTCGAGAAGCTCATCGCATGGACTTCGCCGTTGACGAAGCGCAGCGGCAGGGCGAAGAAATCGGTCACGCCCTCGCCGCGCAGGTCCGGGAGGATCGAGTAGTCCATCGGGCAGTCCGGCTCGCAGAGGCGCCGGCGCACCTCGCGGTGCTCGATGAACACGATGCGGATCGGGCTCTTCAGGAACTGCTCCGAGTCGAGGAGATCGTAGGCCGCCTCGTTGATCTCGACCGTGTCGCGCGTCTCCTGCCAGATGAAGCTGCGCCCGAGCACGTTGGGGTGGAGCGTGCGCACGAACACCGCGACCCGGTAGACCGGCATGCCCTCGTCGCGCAGACGATGGCAGAGATTGAGCAGCACGTCGCCCGGCATGCCGGTTGGCGGCGCGCCGTCGACCAGCCAGTCGATGACCGGCTGGACGCTCAAGTCTTCCTCAGCCAGAAGCTCGATTCGATCGCGCCCGCGACGAGAGGCAGGCGTCCCAGCACGCCGCGCTTCGCCAGGTCGGGCCGCCGCGAGGCGATCCAGTGGCTGGAGAACTCGCAGGCGTAGCCCGAGCTGAGCAGCGCGGCCACTCCTGCTTGCTCGTTATATCTCCGCCAGGCCCAGTGCGCCGGGTAGCCGTCGGGCAGGAAGATGTCGTGGAAGTGCAGGCGAATGCCCGAAGCCAGCTTCGGCACGACGCGCGTCATGACGAACTCGACGTCGCTGCCGGGCTTCATCTGGTGGCTCGAGTCGACGAACAGGATGTCGCCGCTTTTCAGCTCTTCGAACAATTGCGGTTCCACGTCCTGGACCTTGCGGCCGAGAAATTCGACGGCCAGGCCCTCGATGCGCGCCCTGGGCTCGGGGTCGATCGCCGTGATGCGCGTCGCGAGAGCGCCGTCGGCGACCGCGCGAGCGAGGAAGCGAGTCGAGTGCCCCGAGCCGACTTCGATGATGCGCGCCGCGGGCGCGCTTCGCACCGTCGCGTAGGCCGCCGCCGCGTCGAGGCGCGGGAACCAATCCTGGTCCCAGCGCGGCGCGGGCGGGTTGTCGCCCCTGATTCGTTCCAGGTCAGGGGAATACTTCTCGATCAAATCCAGAACCGCGAAAAACGGCTCCGGGTTCACAGCTCGAGGACGAGGCCCTCTTTCGCCACCACCGAGCCGGGGAGCTCCTTGTCGAGCTTGCGGCCGATGCCGTCGAGCAGATCGTCGTCGTGCTCGGGATCGTGGTGGAAGATCGCCAGCCTCTTCACGCCTGCCGCCTTGGAAAGGCGCAGGCCTTCCTCCCAGGTGGAGTGGCCCCAGCCCGCGTAGCGCGGGTATTCCTCGTCGGTGTACATCGAGTCGTAGACCACCACGTCGGCGTCCTTCATGAAGGCCAGGAGCTTGCGGTCGGGCGCGCCGGGCACGTGCTCGGTGTCGGTGAGGTAGCAGAACGAGCGGCCGGCGAATTCCACGCGGTAGCCGACCGAGCCGTCGGGATGGTTGAGGCCGATGGTGCGCACGCGCACCTCCGGCCCGGCGTCGAGGGTGTCCCCGGCGGTGAAGTCGCGGTACTCCATCCCGGCGCGGAACACCTGCGGCGGCACCGGGAAGAGCGGCGCGACCATGAACTCGTCGAGCACGCGCCGCAGCGTCATGCCGCCGCCGAGGTGGCCGGCCCAGAGGCGGAACTTGTTCTTCGGCTCGAAGAACGGGCGGAAGAAGGGCAGGCCGCAGACGTGGTCGAAGTGCGTGTGGGTGAGGAAGATGTCGGCGTCGATCGCCCGCCCCTCGAGCGACTTGCCGAGATAGCGGATGCCGGTGCCGGCGTCGAAGAGCAGGATCCGCTCGCCGCAGCGCACCTCGAGCGACGAGGTGTTGCCGCCGTAGCGCGCCGTGCGCGGCCCGGAGCAGGCGATGGAGCCGCGCACCCCCCAGAATCGAACGCTGAAAGCCATCACCTATAATCTTACAGGGGGAAAGCAAGGCAAAAGGGCCCAGTGGACCGCAGTCTCTTCCGCTTCATCATCCGTTACAGCAAGCGCGACCAGCTCCTGATCGTGCCGCTGGTGCTGGCGACCATGGTCGTCTACTACCTGTCGCTCGACCTGCCCAAGACGATCATCAACAAGGCGATCCAGGGCGACGCCTTCAAGAAGGACACGGTCACCCACTGGCTCGGCATGGACCTCGAGCGCCTGCCCTACCTGCTCGCCCTGTCGATCGTCTTCCTCGGCCTGATCGTGCTCAACGGCTGGCTCAAGTTCCAGATCAACACCATGAAGGGCTGGATGGGCGAGCGCATGCTCAGGCGCCTGCGCTATGGGCTCTTCGACTACATCCTGCGCTTCCCGCTGACGCGCTTTCGCCGCGTCAAGGCCGCCGAGATGGCCACCATGATCAAGGACGAGGTCGAGCCGCTCGGCGGCTTCATCGGCGAGGCGCTGATCACGCCGCTGTTCCTCGGCGGCCAGGCGCTGACGGCGATGTTCTTCATCCTCTACCAGCACTTCGCGCTCGGCCTGATCGCGCTCGGCGTGGTCGGCGTCCAGGCGTTCATCATCCCGAAGCTGCGGAAGCGCCTGCTGGTGCTGGGGCGCGAGCGCCAGCTCACCGCGCGCGCCCTCGCCGGGCGAATCGCCGAGTGCGTCGACGGCGCGGCCGAGATCCACGCGCACGACACCTCCAACTACGAGCGCGCCGAGATCTCGGCGCGGCTGGGCCGCATCTTCAACATCCGCTTCGAGCTCTACCAGCGCAAGTTCATGGTGAAGTTCCTCAACAACTTCCTGTCGCAGGTGACGCCGTTCCTCTTCTACACGGTTGGCGGCTATCTGGTGATCACGGGGGGCCTCGACATCGGCGCGCTGGTCGCGGTGATCGCGGCCTACAAGGACCTGCCGGGCCCGGTGAAGGAGCTGATCGACTGGGACCAGCAGCGCATGGACGTAGAGATCAAGTACGGCCAGGTCGTCGAGCAGTTCACCGCCGAGGACGTGGCGCCGGCGGAGATCCAGGCGCTCATCCCGGCGCCCGAGCTGCCGCGCTCGGGCAAGCTGCGCGCCACCGGCGTCACGCTGGTCGACGATTCGGGCGTGCGCCTGCTCGACAGCGTGTCGCTGGAAGTCGGGGTCGACGAGCACGTCGCCATCGTCGGCAGGCAGGGCGCGAGCGAGCTGGCGCAGGTGCTGACGCGCCTCGTGCCGCCGAGCGCGGGCAGCCTCGAGCTCGGCGGCGTCGACATCACGCGCGCCCCCGAGGCGGTGACCGGCAGGGCGTTTTCCTACGTCGGCTCCCCGGCCTACCTCTTCCCGCTCAGCGTGCGCGAGAACATCGTCTACGGCCTGAAGCATT
>WNFL01306949.1_pt1 | contig 13545 bp, 22 predicted proteins | sample 5400361 | NCBI WGS metagenome assembly WNFL01 (sample SAMN13153351, study PRJNA577476) | soil metagenome | isolation source: 40 cm soil on Douglas fir-dominated hillslope | place: USA:California | collected 2013-09-17
CGAAGACAACGGCCGCACCTGCCCACTGACCCAGAGTCAGCTTATGGTTGTAGACGACCACTGATAATATCATGGTGAAGAGCTTGCGAGTGAGCGTGATTGTCCTGTGAAGACGTTGCAGACATCAGTTTACGCTCATAGACCCTCACAACGAAGAAAAGCACGGTCCAAGGCTCAACACTCACACTAGTGTCAAGCTCCCAAAATGTTGGATCGTCTCGTAAATAAACAGTTGTCCCATCGCACCAGTTAATACAAACTTGACCAGCGGACCAACGGCGCTGGGGTGGGTTCGGAGAAACTCGAGGGCAACAGCAAGTTCCGGACGCGTCGAGTCCGACGGGTGGATGACTGGGATGTAGGGTAGCGGAAGGACCGCGAGGGACGAGGTGACGATAGTCGAGCAGAGGTTCGTAAAGAACATCATCTGCTGGCCCGTAACCTTGAACCGAGAGAAAATTTCATCCTGAGTCGAGTTGATTACTCCATCCAAAGCGAGGTTGATAAGCACGTAGGTAATACCGAGGAGCCCATTTCGGTTCAATTCGGTATTTGCGTGTTTCTTCGAGGCACCCTCGTTGGAGAAGCCCATGAACATGGTGATACCCGCAGTCACTAATGCGACCACGAGGTACTTGTATGCGGCAAACTTGCGACGGTAGAGGAAGACGTTTGCGATCATTACGGGAATAAGCTTGCACGACTTGCCGAGAACCATAGTCGGATAGGATATATGTGAGAGAGCTGCAAACCCGAAAGGAGCTGCAATGGTGAGAAGCACGGCGATGCGGAAACAGGCGATTAGAAGGGCTTTGGTGCGTTTATGGGCTACACGTTCGGGGTGTTTAGGGTGAGGATGCTTGCTGTCACCATTTGCGTGTGTGTGGCCGTTCCCGTTGGCGACCTTTCCGGAATTCACGGTTGCTTCGACGAGCCCAAGCATTTCCTGGGGGGACTGGCCGGGTTTACGGCGTAGGTAGAGGTAAACGATTGCAGATAGCGCACTTGCGGCGCTTTGGCATGTGTTGAGAAAAAGAACGGACTTGAATTTGGCGTCGGGGCCGCCATCAATGGAGGGAAAAGGAATTGACACTGAGCGAGCGAGATAAGCTCTGGAGCTGTTTTTTTATACACCTTGATGACTCACAGCGTTCCTGTGCTATCGCCCAGAGCTGGGTAAGAGGTCAGTTGAGACTCTCGCGCTCGAAAGCTGCTACGACATACCAGAAACATAGAATATACACCACCCACGCATATTGCTAGCCTGGGAAGAACATTGGATGGAGCAAGGTGGGTGTTGCAATGGTCATACCGTAGGACAGTCATCGTCTCCGTCTCTGGCAGTAGCGGTGGAGGTGTTGGAGGTGTTGGAGGTGGTTGGGATTGAGCTGGCAGAGTGGCAGGTGGTGGCGACTGCCCTCTTTCATGTTCATATCCTCCGATGGTATCGAATTCGGACACGACACGGAATATCACGATTTGTGGACATGTAGACCACGGAAAAACCACATTTACAGACTCACTCCTCGCCGCCAATAACATCATATCTTCCAGGCTTGCCGGTAAGGTACTCTCATACTTTCACCAGCCCTGCATGCCCTCCAGGTCTCTTCAACACGATCCACACGCCCTAGAAACTTTAGTGGCTTTTAGACGCGAAATTGATGATTATTTACAACAGGAAAGGTGCGATACCTCGACAGTAGAGAGGATGAGCAACAGAGAGGGATCACCATGGAATCCAGTGCAGTTTCCTTACGATTCACCACCGCTGCAAAATCCGGAGACCAAACTGCTACAACCTACACGATCAATTTGATAGATACCCCCGGCCATGTCGATTTCTTGAGTGAAGTCTCTTCCGCTTCTCGCCTGTGCGATGGAGCTCTCGTTCTCGTGGATGTCGTTGAAGGCGTGTGCACACAGGTCAGTCCAATGAGTCAATACGCTCGGCACCGATCGGCGGCCCCGCCTTCTAACATGTCATCTGGTAGACAATCGCAGTATTGCGGCAGTGCTGGGAGAACCGGCTGCGACCGATCCTCGTACTGAACAAATTTGATAGACTGATTACTGAGCTCAAGTTTGCACCAGTCGAAGCGTACCACCATCTTTCTCAACTCATAGAACAAGTCAATGCCGTGATGGGAAGCTTCTTCGCCAGTGCGCGTCTGGAAGACCATTTGCGATGGCGGGAAGAGCGCGAACGGAGAATGGCCGCCCGCAAGGCAACCACGGAAGCCGCGGAAGATGCTGCTGCGGAAGAGGTACAAAATACTACGGAGGAGAGTTTCCAGGAGAAGGATGACGAAGACATCTACTTTGCCCCTGAACGCGGAAATGTCATTTTTGCCTCTGCAATCGACGGTTGGGCTTTCCGAATCGGCAAGTTTGCACAACTCTTCGCTTCGAAACTCGGATTCAATGAGGCCAACCTGCGAAAGGTCCTTTGGGGTGACTTCTATTTGGATCCTAAAACGAAGCGCGTCATTGGGCAGAAGCAACTAAGAGGGAGGAACCTCAAACCTCTCTTCGTCCAAATCGTTCTCGACAATATATGGGCGGCGTATGATAGCGTAATGATGAATCCGTGAGTAAGCGGGGTTCATTTCTTCTTCATATTTTCACGGCTAACTGGGCACATACTGATACTGCCAGAAACCCGGACAAAGTAGAAAAGATAGTCAAGGCCCTGAATCTAAATATCCTCCCGCGTGACCTTAAGTCAAAGAATACCCGGAACCTCCTTAACTTGGTCTTCTCGCAATGGCTCCCTCTTGCAACTTGTACGGTCCAAGCAGTCATCGACATAATACCTCCCCCTTCCTCCTCGCAACAATACCGTATTCCAAAAATCCTATATCCGGATATTTCAGAGGATACTATCGAACCCAAGAACAAACTCGAGCGCGATCTGTTCGAATGCAACAGCGACGACGCTGCATTTGTCGGAGCGTATGTGAGCAAGATGTTCGCTGTACCTAAAAAGGACTTTCCGGAACACAAAAAGAAGACGCTCACGGCTGAAGAAATGCGCGAAAGAGGGCGGATCGCCAGGGAAGCTGCAGCTGCTGGGAATTCCCTTCCTCCATCGAAGGACGAATCACCCTACGCCAGCATCACAAATGATGGGGTCGAAGAGGGTGAAGTTCTTCTCGGATTTGCGCGGCTGTACTCCGGGCGGCTCAGGGTTGGCTCGCATATTTTTGCTCTATTGCCAAAATACGACTCCAGTGTCCCACCCTCACACCCCAGGAATGACAAGTTCCTTCACATGGCCCGTGTCGAGGCTCTCTATACCATGATGGGGCGAGATCTGGTACCTGTGAACGAGGTGTTAGCAGGAAATGTATTTGCGATTGCTGGATTGGAGGGTAAAGTTTGGAGAAGTGCAACTTTGTGCTCTCCTGGGGCGGGAGGCGTGGCGGAAGAGGTCAACTTGGGGTGCACATTCGGGTATGGGTAGACTCCCTTCCTTGCTCCGGTACTCACCTTACCTATCAGAATGCTCCAATCGTCCGAGTGGCTTTGGAACCTGCAGAACCAGGTCAGCTTCATCGTCAATAAGGATTCACGGATTCGATCTAACCGCATTGCAGCGGATATGCAGAAAATGGTCAAGGGACTGCGGTTACTCGCCCACTCTGACCCTTGCGTCGAAGCATTCCAGCAACAGACTGGCGAATGGGTGATTCTGACTGCCGGGGAATTGCATCTGGAGGTAAGAGAGCATCACTCCTACCTGATGTTAGTGAATCTTAGCGTTAATTTCAGAGATGCTTGAAAGACTTGCGTGAACGTTTCGCCAAAGTCGAAATTCAAGCGTCCAAACCGATTGTACCTTTTAGAGAAACGGCGGTCAAAGCTCCAGTTACATGTAAGCTCTGCAGCGTAACACTTTGAGTTGACCGCATCTCTGTCATAGATATGATTCCACCGAAAACCATCAACGCCCCAAGGGGAACGGTGCATGGCAGTAGCGCTCAATCAATAGCCAACTTCACGATTCGGGCTGTTCCTCTCCCGTCAAATGTTACCGAATTTCTCCAAGCCAACTTGTCTGTCATCAAGCGCTTAGAGCGGGAGCGACTGCAATCGGAGACCCAAGAGCCCTCACTAGTCAGTAACGACGACGAAGAAAATATGATATCTACAGCAGCCGCAGAAGGCGACTTCATTCAGATACCTACTGTTCGAGCGGAAGATTTCTGGGAGGCACTTGACGCGCTACTTGATAAACTCGGTGGTGATTGGAAGGGTTCTGGTCGACGCATCTGGGCCTTTGGGCCAAATGGAAGTGGCCCAAATCTGCTTATTGACTCAAGAGCAGGTAGTGATGGGAGGTACGACTTCGACACCGCCGGGGAGGATGCGTGCTGATCAGTGCGATAGGCACCTGAAAGGTCACCGAAAGAACGAGAGCCAAGAGAGCCACCCGGATAGTTCCAGTCGTCTGCTACGGGACTTTGAGTCTAACCTAGAGACTGGTTTTCAAGTGGCCACTTTCCAAGGGCCATTGTGTGCGGAGCCAGTACAGGGGATGGCCTTCTTTGCGGAGAAGCTCGATGTCAACGAACAGGCGGCTCATGAGGACGACGGTGAGCAATATGGGTTTGAGCAGGCAGCGCGACTTACTCGATCCTCAGCACATTCCAAATTAGCATCGGCGAAAGGATCACTGATCTCAACTGTTCGTGATGCCTGTCGGAAAGGGCTTCTTGATTGGTCGCCACGATTGATGTTGGCAATGTATAGTTGCGATATTCAAGCCTCGAGTATGTATTTCATATTCCTAGCGCAACCTATCGTACTGACGGAGACCAATAGCTGATGTACTCGGAAAAGTATATGGTGTGGTGGCACGGAGAAGAGGGAGGATTATTGCTGAAGAAATGAAAGAAGGGCAAACTTTCTTTACAGTCTCGGCGCTGCTGCCAGTCGTAGAGAGCTTTGGCTTTGCGGATGGTTCGTGTGTCGTTTCCAGGTTTGACCCCATGATTAATGTCTACGATAGATATTCGCAAGCGGACCTCGGGGGCAGCAAGTCCGCAACTAATCTTCAATGGTTACGAGATGCTCGATCAAGATCCATTTTGGGTCCCAACAACAGAAGAAGAATTGGAAAACCTCGGTGAGAAAGCGGATCGCGCAAATGTCGCTCGAGGGTACATGGATGCCGTTCGGGAGAGAAAGGGGATGTTTGTGGACAAGAAGCTTGTAGAACACGCAGAAAAGCAGAGGACGTTAAAGAGGTGACGATTCGAATGCTGGTGTGATTACGAGTCGATGGTGTTGTAATGATAGCCGCGTGCATCCTGGTGCCTCAGGAAATCCTCCTCTCGTCGGAAGAGCCTTCCACAGCAAGCCCAGACCTGATGGCTTCGTACGTGTGCTAAATGGTAGATTAAATCGGCCATCGAAGTGAGTCGGGCGTTGCAGTAGAGACAAGTCATGGTAGAAATGGTCTGTTGAGTGAAGCGGTGCGGAGTATTAGCCACTCCTGTTTACTCTGAGTCAGAATCCATCCAAGAAACCGTCAGATTGCACCGACCGGGCTCCCTCATCCAATCAAAATTCGCTTGATTTCGTCCCTGTTGGTGAGGGGCGTCGTTAACGTGGTTGCCATAAATGGCCTGCAACATCTGGTTGGCGAAACGTAACGGGTCGTCGAAAAGTATGGTGTCGTCGAAAGGGTACTGGTGTATAGGTTGCATTGCAGGCCGCTGGTTGGGGGGAGGGGGGACTCTTTCTCTATCCGGCTCTGGCTCCGGCTCCCGTTCTTGTTGATCAAGAAGCATCCCTTCATCCCATAATTCACAGCCAGGGTTCCGCTTGCAGCGGCCTTGCTGTATATCCCAGTCAGCTGAAACACAAGTCAACGGTCGCGTTCATTTGAAGTTGAAGAGATTCTTACATCCACATTTGTAGCAAAATTGGTGGCCACACGTACAGGTGATGTGGTTGCAGCCCGTGTTAAGTTCGACAATGACCTGCATAGATCATGAGCCTCGATTTACATATCACGGCAAAAAACATCACCTGACACTTGGGGCAGCGCCTCCATTTCTGTTCCCTGGCCAGGCGTAAGGCCAATTGATCCTCGGGGTTTCTATCTGTCGCGGGCAAAGACTGAACTACGATAAGCGACACCCGCGGGATGAAGTTCCGACCGCACCTGGTACTCTTCGCACGAGAGATCTATGGAATAATGAGTTCGATGTACTTAGAAACAAGTATCCTACGTACTACTGTGCCACGGCGCCCTGCAGGGGATGCATATTGCCGACGAACAAGCTGGACATTGACCTTGCGCTTCCTCACCATCGTCGACGACTTCAAGACGAATAGAACAGTGCCTGTTGGGACAATAAAAGCGAGGGATAGTGTCGAGTAGCTTTTGTGAATGCTGTCTCTGTGGTGAATAGTTTATTTCTCCTTGTGTAGCACAAATACGGACCCATTTTACTATATCCGCACTATCCAAGACTTTAGCTGCAACTGCATCCTCGAACGACCATGCATCTATAGGGCACTCAGGGCAACGTATAGGGAAAACGAGACTGCCGGTGTTGCCTTCCTCCAGTTTGGATTGCAGGTATGATTTCAGGCACTTCAGACAGTATGCGTGCTCCTGGGGGCAAGGAAGACGCAGGCCGAATGGGAGGCGCGTCGAGGAAGTGGGCCCCTTCGAGACGGTGGCGGGATTGGAGGTTATCAGGAATGACTCCAAACATATCCCACAAGTAGGTGGCCCGGATGTCGTGTTTGTTGGTGGTTTTGTGGAAGCATTAGCACCAGCTGGAGCTTTTCCTTTGCCCTTCACATTTGGGTCGTGCGCCGCCGAGTTGGACTATCGGGCCTCAGGACTGCACACTACGCCTCATAAACGACTCGCTCACCAAGATGCTCTGTACCATATCGCTCCCTAAGACGTCTTCCACGTCTTGCATGGACGGGTCTGCGATGTCGCGTTGGCCCTCGTCTTCCAGTCGCTGAAGTGCTTTCGCAAACTCCAAGTCGAGTTGGTCCCTCTGTTCGGCGACTGCGAGTTTCATCGCGAACTGCCGGTCACTCAACGTCTGCACGCCTTCGCGGTTGTGGGTGGTTTGCGCGATGGCAGAGTCTGCGGCGGCCCACGCCTCATTCGCCATCAATTTAATTGCCATATGGGAATCCAGATCTTCGGGAGGCTCGTCAAGGTGCCGTACAGGGTGCCCTTTGCGTTTCGGAGTGGAATCTTGTACGGCGAAGTGTAGTTGGAGTGCTGCGGCCGCGGCAAAGGAGCCTTCTTCGTCAAGGAGACGCGCAATAAGTTGCTGTGAAAGCATTTCCTCATCACCGGGAACCGTCGCCATGATGGACGGCAAATTAAGAGAGTAATCGGAGTAGTGCTAGGTGTCAGAATGTGGCGGAGTTGAAGTTGAAATGAAGTCGACCCTTTGTAGCCACCTGGTGAACTCATATGTTCTGATGACATTCATTCTCAAGGGCAATAACTGGGAATATTTTGATAATGCAAGGTAAATGGAAGATATTCGAGGCCGTAGGTTCACTGAATCGGTGTTTTTGGACCAGAGGTGGTTTTCTATCGCTCGCTTTTCATGGGTATTTCGATGCCTGAAAGCTTGTCGAAGATGTGTATGTACGCTGGCGACCGGGTATTAGCAGCGATGCAGCCTTGCGGGCATAGCAGCCACCCACCTAGCCTTGCACTTGCACGAGGTCGCCCTTGTTAGATTAATCTTATATGACTTATCCCCCTCGGAGGACGACATAGACTCAGTACGGTAGCAAACTGAGTCTGTAAGTCCAGTGTTCGCCAATTGACCAAGTACATATACTGATGTTCATCGTGCTCTACCTTAGAACCTCTCTTAGGTATATCTAAATACAGTTTCCGCACTATTGAGTCTAACGTCTCTTAGTTTCATTAATGCTAGCTGAGATAGAATCGCGAGCAGTGCCAGTTGGGTTATTACTCAGAGAGAGTGGTGCACATTTACCCTTGCACAATCAACAAGTGGAAAGCTGCACTAAGATTAGTGCTCCTCCATGCATCCGCAACCACCATGACTCCTCTTCTTGAGCTTGACATCAGGGCGGACACCACCCTGGACCTTATCCCGTCCGACAGACTTGATCAGCCACTCCTCATTCTTAGGGTCGTTGAGCTTGTCTGCAATGGCAGGCAGATCGAGCTCCAGTTGTTCAGCAATGAACTGGCCAATCTCCGTGTTGTCGTGGTTCCCGTGGAGCAAATCGATATTCGGCCCGTAGGCGATCAGGTTCACGTCGACGGCACTGTGGCCGAGCGTCGACCATTTGACCATGGCCCTGCGAGTGAGCGACTGGGCTAGGTGGATCTCGATTGAAGACTTCTTCAGCTCTTTGGCGACAGATATTTCCGTCACACTTGGGAGAGGCATGTGAGTAGGCGATAGGAGATCTACAACTGGTTGGAACGTACTTGGCATCGTGAACACCATACTGCTTGAAGATGTCTTGCAGGTAAGCATCCGGGTTGTTATCTTTATAGGCGGTCCACAAGCTGCTCAGGAAGGCAGCAGAGTGTGTACCATCGTTCAAGGCACTAGGGGACCATTGGTATTCGCCGTTGACGATAATACCTCCCTAAAATTTGGCCATTAGACCCCAATTGGGATAAGGATGACAAGAACACACGAGAGCAAGACCACCACACTCGTGATCGGCAGTGCCAACGAGTACGGTCTCCCCATCCTTATCGTCATCCACAACGGACTTGAGGTAAGCAACGAGCTCATGGTACTGCAGGATGTCGTGCAAGTGGCCAATTAAGTCATTGCTCTGTACGCGAGTAGGTTAAACTACGGGGTTCAAGGAATGTGGACGAAGTACACATACGTGAGCAGCGTGGTCGATGCGCGAGGCCTCGACCATAACGAAGTAGCCCTTGTCCTTGCCCTTGGTAGCTTTCTTCAAGCTGCCGATAACAGTCTTCGCCATCTCGACCAAACTGGGCTCTTTGGCAGGGTCGCGGTCGATCTAATCCGGATTGCTTAGTACTGAGTGCCGCATTCACTGTGCCACTTTGCGCCTACCTCGTAGCTCATGTGTGACGGTGTGAACAGGCCGATATAAGGCTTAGTAGCGTTCACACCCTCTCCGAACTGGAGGGCATCGAAGCCCGCTCTGTCCAGGATAACTTTGTAGCCTTGTTTGCGGGCATAAGCGAGAACATCGAGGTCGTCGGGACGGGTGGAGCCAGTGGTTGTATTGGGGACGAAGAAGCCAAGACCACCACCAAGTTGGAAGTCTACAACACGTCCAAGAGGGGTGTTGCCAACAAGCTGCCCAGCAATGGTCCACTCTTGATCACGGTCATAGATGTGCGAGGCAAAGCAGGCGGGAGTGGCGTGCTGGAGAGCGGTCAGTGGTGGACAGGCAGCAAGACATGAGTGGCCCACAGTGATACGGGAGGTCACAACAAGTCCTGTCTTATAGCCAGCGAAATGGGCAGCCTCGAGGGCGGTGCCACAGGGATTGCCGTCTTCGTCGACAGCGATCCCACCATTATAGGTCTGGAGAGGGTTACAGATGAGGAACACGCATACAGGATATTTGACCACCCACTTTAATAGCACAAGAGTACGCTGTCGCTGACGCTGCGGAGTCCGTAACAAGGGTGTCACTAGAGCGGGTACGGACAGATCCAACCTGGATGGTGTCCGGGGCTATGATGAAGTAAGCAAAATTAATCCCGTATGGTCATTATGGTGCCCCACAAAGAACTTCGTTCCACCCGACCTCTGAATTCCTCCATTGGAGGAAGTTGCGAGCTAAGACCTATCTTTCGCGTCAACTTGGGACAAGTGAGTTTGAATTGTGAACTGACCTCGCTCGCGGGACCAAAGCCGTCGGGGATTGTTATAATAACTATAGTTCCAAAGTCTGTAACAAGATGTGTTGATCGCAGGAAATCACGTACCCTAAAAATGGAGATCAGTATATATTTCGATGACAACATGGTGACACAACCCACATTCCTGATCTTCTTTCCCTTGGTTTTTTTGACCTTCTTCGGTTGACCTTGCCAGCTTTTACCTTGAGGGACATGCGGAGGACCAAAATTCTTTCCAGGGTTCTTTGAAGGGAGCTCATACTGCCAGGTGGTCTGGAGAGGAACGGCTGGGGCGCATGTAGAACTTGTGGCTGTCGAGGACTGAGCGCTGACCAGGGGGGATATGGCAGCTACGATCAGGAGAATAGTTCGGAGTGTCATTCCGGAGACAGACCGGGCTGGGGTTGAAGAAGGAAGGCAAGAAAATCGTCGGGACGAAGCGGGAAGGTCTGGAGACCTTGTGGAGTAACATGGACAAAGTATTACTCTGTTCTACTTTTCTACCTGGTGGGAGCAGAAGCATGGTAGCGATTACGAGACGGGCGTCTCCTTGACCGGCGAACGTGCGCTCATTGTCGGAATGAATCAAGGGCGGGAGTGGCTCGGGTTGTCGGGGATGAGTGACACCAGTACCCATGGCTGCATGATGGTACGACGCATGTGGTGCACAGAGAAACGTTTCTTGTGTCCTTGTGGTGCCCGCGGTGCTTCCTGCCCGCTTTGCGCGAGAGAAATTCTGGCGATCGATCAATCGATACCCCAACCTCAAAACGTGGATATTCGTTCGAAGCTTTCTTACCCCATAGGGAATTCTTTGATCGGTCATCGGAATATAATGAGATTAAGATTTGTTTGTTCAGCCAGACAGCTTGAGATGCCGCCCATGGGGTACAGAAGCGCATTACGGGAGCACCTCCATATGCCGTTCCAAACGATTCGCTTTGCAACATCGCGCGCAACTGAGGAATGGTCCAACTGCTTCGTTGCTTTCTCCCTCATTTGCAAGCGAGCCAAAAATAAAATCAACAATAAAGCAGGTGACTCCCATTTGGGTCAAACGGGCAAATAATATTGATTATCAGATGAAGTTTCAGTGCACTTCAATCAATGAAGATATGCAAACATTCCTCCATCAGATGGACAAGGAGGCACGCAGGAAGACCCAATACTCCAACAAATGAGAGCACCTAATACATTATTATGCCGACACGTCGGCGAAGCCATCGTCCAAATTAAATAAGGGGGGTCAAAGGAAATAAAATCGACCCATTCTCGACTAAGCCTTCCAAAGGCCAGGGAGCAACTTATGCGAGGTTGATGCGCACCTGTGTGCATCTTCCAACCCATCCTCGACGCATGATCCACGGCCTTGAAACGATCACCGCTTGGTCATCTCGTCACTTAGCATAAATAAGTGCGGAGGACCATATTTCATATTCCCGTGGGAGATCCGAAGACTGGGTGGTACCCAGATGCCATATGTAACGGTTTATCTCTTCCGCGCAGCCGCGGATACGACGAAACGAATCCTGTTTGTTGGGGCTCGTTCCAAGCATGTAAGGATTCAAATTGTACAGATAAGACCTTATATAACCGAGATTGGCTGTAGTGACCTCCTACCTCGAGAACTCAGATCATCGGAGCGCACTGAGGTTCGCACACTGCATCCCAAATCCCGATACTGTTATCTAGGTACTTATGAACATATGGTTATTGCTCTAGATATGAATACGTCAAGACGGTTTTCGTTCGGCTACCCTTTCTTGCCTCAACCAAGCAGCACTTTCCGTAATAGCATGGTACGAGGCCATCCACTAACGCACATTCTCATTAGGTATAGTATCAGCGCCTTTCAAACGCCCTCGCTTTGTCGTTTGACTTAAGTAGTCCAACCTCAAAGCTCGACCATGAGGTTCAAACATTCTCATACTGTCCAGGATATTATCAACATGGGTAACTTTCATGAAACGTAGCAATTGCGCAACAGATATTTTGACACGATGTTTAAGCTTTTGCGAATAGGCTCTTGTAACGGGAAAACAATCGTGATCGGGAAAATAGAAAGAGTCCATGACAGAGCAGCGTACCAGGTAACAAATCATCTTAAATGTAGTACGCGGAGGTTATGTCATCTCGCCTCCAATCAATCAAGTCCGGGTTCGTTGTGCTCAGCAATCCGGGCAATCCGGGCATGGATGATGAATGGTTTTACCCAAAAAACCCGACTCCTGACACGATGAGTCATGTACCAGAGCGATAGCGCTCTCTGACTTACGTGCGCTTAGTCGTCGGTGGGGACGCCGATCACACTTGTTGGTGTGGGGGTCGCATTAGTAATGCGTAGAAGAATATCTCTATCGCTCGACCCTTCCTTTATCCTCCCTGGCTCGAGGTCGAGTGCACCTACATGCGCCGTCTCCTCCGCAACTTCGGGGAGATCCCCCTTAGATGAGGCGCCTCCCAAAAGGCGCTCACGTTCTTTCTCCCAGCGCATCTCGTCTTTGGAGGCGACCACCTCAACCGGGGCGGTATCTTTGTTCTCCGGCGACCTTCCACTGTGCTTCTCATCCGTAACCGTGTGTTGATCGGTCAGCTGTACAGACTGGTTGCTCTCCCCTTCCTCCGGCTCTAGCACGATTCTGAGCCCATGCTCTGTCCCACCTGTAACACTACGCGCTGGAGGGGGGGACGCTACATTATACTCCTTCAAGCGGTGAGCATCAGGGTGTTTGGCCTCTCCCGCACGAAGCGGTATAGCTCCAATACTGCTCCAAACCCAGAATGTGCGGACAACCATCGCAAAGTAAACGACTCCCACGACGAAGAAGGAAGTCTCAACAACGCGCGGGCCGAGGATAGCCCCAGAGGTTGGACTGAGGTCCCCACCCGGGTTTGACGAAATCGAGTTCGAGGAAGGTGCGACTGGGGCCAGTAGTCCAGATCAAGCAGATGACCGTCACACAGAAGAATATACCGGACCTACATACAGGCAAAGGGTTATCATCTGATCAGGAAGTTAAAATATGCTCCGTACCAGGCAAGATAGCATGCGGGCAAGGCGAGGAAGACCCACACATTCCAGAAGATATCCGACGTGGACTTCCGTGCTTCCTATATGGTAACATGAGACGGTATTCCAGCAATTCAGCTTAAGAAAACGTACCTCAGCCCACTTGGCGGCTTTCCGCATCGTGCGCATTGCACTGAACCGCAAAATGTATATACATCCGAATATCAAGCTCATAAGCGCAGATATAAGGGACAGCATTGCCATGGTCCTTGTCACCACGCTTTGCGCAACGTCTTGAATTTGTAAAACGGTAATCAGCGTGCTGGGTTAATCATCAGCTGACTGGAACAACAGCAGATATCTCAAACTCACGCCAACAAAAGCGCACTGAGAATATTTAAGGTCTTCCACTCATTTATGAGCCCGTTGACGAAGTTCTCCCATTCTTCCTTGAACCGTGCCAAGCTCCATGGTACATGGGGGACAGTCCACTGTTCTTCAGGAGGGATTGGATCAGCAAAAGTCGTCTGACTCGTACTCGTCTCGGGTCCCTGTAGTCCAAGCGGCGTGAACATGGTTGGTGGACTTGCTCCAAATTCAACGGTCCCACAATCATTCGCAGTATTACCATCCGCAATCCCCTCACGTTCACTCG
>WNFL01007003.1_pt2 | contig 13544 bp, 11 predicted proteins | sample 5400361 | NCBI WGS metagenome assembly WNFL01 (sample SAMN13153351, study PRJNA577476) | soil metagenome | isolation source: 40 cm soil on Douglas fir-dominated hillslope | place: USA:California | collected 2013-09-17
CGAGCGGCGTGGTGAAGCCGAATTGACGCTCGCCGTCCTGCAGGCGTGGGCCAAAGATCGTCTCGCACCCTACAAGATTCCGCGCGCGCTCCGCTCGGTAGGTGCGCTGCCGCGGAACGCCTTGGGTAAGGTCACCAAGGGCGAGGTGGCGAAGCTCTTCACTGCTTAAGTGTCAAGGAGCTGTCAAAGTTCGGCGAATCCTCTTGTGAGGTCCCGGGCGGGCCGGCATGTTCGGCCTCTACACGGGAACGTTCCGACCCCCGGTCGCCTGCCGCCAGCGTTCACCGACACTTCCCACATCGGAGGCGACGATGACGTCTGTTCGTCACGCGCCAGCGCGTGCGGTGCTGGTGCTGGCGCTTTGCGGCTCCCCTTCCGGCCTGGCGGCGCAATACTCGCGGTCGGCGCTCGATCCCATCACCAGTGCCGTGATGAAGCACCCCATCACCACGTCCTCGAGCGTGGCGCGGGACCACTTCCTCCAGGGCCAGCGGGAATTCGATCTGGGTCGGTTCATCGACGCGAACGTGCACTTCACGGAAGCCGTTGCGGCCGATCCGAGCTTCGCATTCGCGTACTTGAACGCCGCGTTTACCGCCAACTCGCTCGAAGAGTTCAAGCGCAATCTCGCGTTGGCCGAGCAGCACGCCGCGGCTGCCTCGGAGGCCGAGCGGCTGCAGATCCAGATGGCGCGTAAGGGATTCGACAATGATCTGGCAGGGCAGCTCGCGCTGGGGAAGCAGCTGGTGGAGAAGTATCCCGACAGCCCGCGCGCCTGGCTCGCCCTCGCCGGAGCCCAGATTGGGTTGAACAAGAACGAGGACGGGCGTGCCTCGATCGGGAAGGCGTTGGAGCTCTCGCCCAAGCTGTACGTGGCGCACGCCACCATGGGGAACGACTACATCTTCGGGGAGCCGCGCGACTTTACGAAGGCGCTCGCGCACATGCAGGAAGCGGAAGCACTGGCGCCGGATGAGTCCAATGCGCACCTCCTCGTCGGCGATGCCTACCGGGCACAGCGCAATCTCGAGAAAGCCCGCGATGAGTACATGCGGGGCCACGAGCTCGATCCCAGGAGTGCCGCGCTGCTCGTGAAGGCTGGGCACGCCAACACGTTCCTGGGCGACTACGCGGCGGCGCGCGCCGATTACGATTCCGCCATGGCCGTGGGACGGGCAAATGAAAAAGCCGCCTACGCTCCGTTCCGAGCCTACGTCAGCGTGTACGCAGGCGATCCCGAGGCGGCGATCACCGAGCTCAATCGGTTGGTCGCGTCCGTGGACGGCATGAGAGTCCCGGACCCGAAAGCCAACAAGGTCGCCGCGCTCACGAACGTCGTGGTCATCGCGACTCATACGCGCAACCGTGCGGCGGCGGAGCAAGCCCTGAAGCAGCTCGAGCCGCTGCTCATGCAACAGGCCGACGAAGCAGGCAACGCGGCGTTCCGGCGGGGACAACAGGCGACGATCGCATACCTCGAAGGGTGGACCGCTGCGCGCCGCGGGGACTATGCGTCGGCCCAGCAGCAGGCCGACCGCATCAACCAGCTACTCGCCCCAGACGCGAACCCACGGAAGCTCGAGCCGATGCACCAACTGGTGGGATTCATCGCGCTCTATCAGGGCAAGTACGATGAAGCGGCCGCACACCTGCGGCAGGGCAATCTGTTGGACCCGTACATCAAGTATCAGTTCGCGGTCGCGACGGAGGGCGCGGGCGATGCCGCGCAGGCCAAGAAGCTGTTCCGCGAGATCGCCGACTACAACTTCAATGCCTTGGGCTTCGCCCTGGTGCGAAAGGAGGCGCAACAGAAGGCTGGCAAGTCGGCGCTCTAGGGGCCACGGCGGCTATCGACGTCATGCGTCGTAGGAGTCGCCCCAGCCCACGTCGAACACGCCGCCGCACTTCCCGCAGCGCATGTTGAGGGGCCCTTTCGCGAGCGGCGCTCGCGCGTGGCATTGCGGGCACACGCCATAGCGGGCACCCCAGCTGTGGGGCAGTTGCCGCGCGTTGCCGGGTCGCGGAACGATCGCCCAGACGCCGGGCGCTCGGCCCGTCATCTGCAGCGCAGCGCGCGGCACGTTGACGACGCGCTGGTTCACGTCCAGGACCGCGTCGGTGGTTGTCACTCGGAGCACCCGATACCATGCCCCGCGCCGTAGCGGGACGCTGGCATCGGAGCGTAACCGTGCCCACTGGCTGCCGCTCACTTTAAGCCTCCTTGTTGTCGAGAACATCGGCGATTGTAGGCGCACTGGCGGGTGACGGCTGTCACGCGTTGCCGGGTCGGTCGCGGATGAGCAGCTTACCGGCTCGTCGCGTCGCGAAGCAGCGGCGGATGGCCGATGGGATGGCGCTGCTGGACGTGCGATGCCAGGGCCAGCAGCGCCTCCTCGCCGAACGGCTTGCCGACGATCTGCAGACCCACCGGCAGCCCGTCGGGATCGACCCCGCAGGGTACCGAGGCAACCGGAAGACCGCTGAGACTCAACACGAACGTGGGCGCGATCCAGTCGACGTATGTCTCCATTTTCCTGCCGGCCACCGTTTCGGGATAATTCTGGTCCACCGGGAAGGGGGGGACCGCCATGCAGGGGGTGAGCAGGTGGTCGAACTTCCCGAAGAACTCGCGGAACAGATGCCACATGCGGCCGCGCGCCGCCTCAGCGGCGCCCAGGTCACGGCTCGTCGTGTCGAGCCCGGCGCGAATGTTACCCGCGACGTTGGCTCCGAATCGGTCCAGCTGGTCCATCCGCGGGAACATCTGCGCGACGAACCACAACCCGCGTAGCGCGAGGAACGCCTTCCGCCCGAACGACAGGTCGAGCTCGATTTCGTCGACTTCCGCGCCGAGCTCACCGAGTCCGACGGCCGCCCGGCGGCACACCCGCTCGATGGCGGGATCGATCCCGATCCCGGCGATGTCGGGGCAGTAAGCAACTCGTAAGCCTTGCGGGATGGCGCGGCCCGCCGCGGCCACGAAGTTGCGGCCGGCGGTGGGCTGCGAGAGTGGAGAGAGGGAGCTCGGACCCGCTACGGCCTGGAGCATCAGAGCCACGTCCTGGGCGGTGCGGGCCATGGGGCCTTCGACTTGGAGCGTGTCCCACGCCCAGTCCGCTGGATAGGTCGGGATCAGCCCGATCGACGGCCGGAGCCCCACCACGCCGCAGAACGACGCGGGGATGCGGAGCGACCCGCCCAGGTCCGTCCCCTCGGCGAGCGTGATCATCCCGGTGACGAGCCCCGCCGCCCCGCCGCCCGTCGAGCCGCCGGCGCTGCGCGTCGGGTCCCACGGGTTGCGCGTGCGGCCGAACACTTCGTTGAAGGTGTTCCCACCCGCGGCGAACTCGGGACAGTTCGTTTTTCCGAGAATCACCGCACCCGCCTCCCGCAGCCGCCGCACCACCAGGGCATCCTCGGTGGGCACGTGATCCCGGTAAAGGGCCGACCCGTACGTCGTGCGGAGGCCCGCGACGGGCGTCACGTCCTTGATGCCGACCGGCAGGCCCGCCAGCAGACCCACCTCCTCGCCGCGCACCAGCCGCAGCTCGAGCTCGCCGGCCTCGTCGAGCGCCCGGGGGTTGAGCGTGACGACGGCGTTGACGGCGGGGTTGAAGCTCTCGACCCGCGCCAGGCACGCTTCGACCACCTCGACCGGCGACACCTCGCGCGACCGGACCAGCCGCGCGAGCTCAGTGGCGGAGCGCTCCGCTAGATCTTCCATTCTCCCACGAACGCGACCGTGCGGCAGAATGCGGCCTCGCCTCCTTTGAACTTCCACGGGAAGCAGCCGACGATGAGGCGCTTGTTCTGGAGCTCGGGCGCCTCGATTTCGCCGCCCAGGTTCTCGATGTGGATGCAGTCCTTCGGGAACAGCGCGTTGTGGGTGAGCTGGTAGGCGGAGTCGGGGAACATCTTATCCACCGCGGCCTTGCCGCCGAATTTTTGCTCCGCCTTGGCGCGCACCTTGTCGCACTGGCCGTGGGCACCCTTACCCAGGAAGCGCCCGATCGGCAGGTTCATCGGGTGGTCGGTGGACACGCAGTCGACACCCCACACATGGATCTTCTTCTCCAGCAACCACGGCACCAGATCGGGATGCGCGCCGGGGTGATAGTGGTAGTAGCGCTCCTCGTCCGGCGTGGCGCCGAAATCCGCGTAGCGATGCCATCCCGTGTGCAGCAGCAGGAGGTCACCCGGTTTCACCTGGACTCGCTGCTCGATCATTTGCGGCGTGTAGACCGCCAGCTCGTCCATTTCGTCCCGCAGGTCCACGATCACGCCCGGGCCGCACAACCAATCGAGCGGCAGCTCGTCGATCGTCTTGCCGGCCGTGACGAAGTGGCGCGGCGCGTCGAGATGCGTGCCCATGTGGTTCGAGGTCATGATGTACTGGGCGTTCACCCCGTGCTCTGCTTTGCGCTTGATGTATTTGACCTCGAACGGCGGGTAATAGGGCCAGAAGGAGCTGCGCTCGTTCAGGGGTTGGGAGAGGTCGTAGATCTTCATGGGCTCCTCGATCCCCGGGCTCGCACCCGGGGTCAGTTGTTTACGCCTTCTCTGCACGTTCGAACGCGCGCGCCAGCGCGCGGCGCGTGAGCACGGCAACGAGCCGACGGCGGTAGGCGGCCGACGCATGGATGTCGGAAGGCGGATCGATATCGCGCGTGGCCGCCGCCTCCCCCGCGGCGCGCAACAGCTCGGCCGACGGGGTCTGGCCGGAGAGCCCCTTCCCTGCCTCGGTTGCGAGCACCGGCCCATCGCCCACGCTCAGCAAGCCGATCCGCGCCTCCTTGCACCGACCGCGCGGGTCGAGCGTCACGATGGCTGCGACCCCGACCAGGGCGTAGTCCCCGTGGCGGCGCGCCAGTTCGAGAAACGCGGTGCCGCTCGAGGCGGGGAGCGGCGGGACTGCGATCTCGACCAGCAGCTCGCCCGGCTCGAGCGCCGTCTCGAGCATGCCCTTGAAGAACTCACCCGCCGGAATCGAACGCTCGCCGCTGGAGCTCTTGGCCCGAAACCGCGCGTCGAGCGCCAGCATCACCGCCGGCAGCTCGGCCGACGGATCGGCATGGGCGATGCTGCCTCCAATGGTCCCCCGGTTCCGGATCTGCGGGTGCGCGATGGAGGGCATCGCTTCGGCGAGCAGCGGCGCCGCGCGCGCAACCACGTCGCTCCGCTCGACTGCCCGCTGGCGCGTCATGGCGCCGAGCGCGACGCCCCCTGATTCGGCGCGCACGTACGCAAGCTCGGAAACCCCGTTGAGGTCCACGAGCACCGCGGGCCGGGCCAGCCGGAAGTTCATCGCGGGAATGAGGCTCTGGCCGCCCGCCAGCGGCTTCGCTTCGCCACCGTGCTCGGCCAAGAGCGCCAGGGCCTCGTCCACCGTGGCCGGCGTGAAATACTCGAACGCCGCGGGCTTCACGCGTTCATCAGCTCGAACAGGCGGTTGGGGCTGAGCGGGATCTCGCAGATCTCCAATCCCGAGCCGGCGAGCGCCACGCCTTTCGCGCCCACGGGGTTCAGCGGCGAGCGGGTTTCCCGGTGGGTCGTCTCTATGTTTGGGACGTCGGTCGCGGTCGGGAGCAGGTAGTCCATGAACGAAGCGTTGAGCAGCTGTCCCTCCTCGTCGTACACGAGCTGCTCATAGAACGCGTTGCCGATGCCGTGCGCCACGCCGCCCTGAATCTGGCCCTCCACGATCATCGGGTTGATCACGCGGCCGCAGTCGTGCACGACGACGTAGCGCTTGATCTCGACCTGCGCCGTCTCGGCGTCCACTTCGACGAGCATCGCGTGGACGCCGTTCGCGGTGCTGCCGCGGTCGGGCCCGAAGTACGCGGTGGCCTCGAGGCCAGGCTCGCTGCCGGGCCGCACGGCACCGCGCAGCGGATTCGCCTTCAGCGCGAGCGCGCCGAGCGCGATGCCAGCCTTGGGGTCGCCGCGCACATGCACCCGCCCGCCGTCGAGCACGAGGTCGGCCGGCGTCGCCTTTAGCTCGCGACTGGCGAGGTCCAGGATTTTCTCTCGGACTCGGGCAGCCGCCGCGTGACAGGCGCTGCCCGCCACCACCGCGCCGCGACTGGCGAACGTGCCGGTGCCCCAGTGAAACTCCCGCGTATCGCCCGTGATCACGTGGACGTCTGTTACGTCCACACCCAGCACCTCGGCCACGATCTGCGCGAACACCGTGAAGTGCCCCTGCCCCTGGGTACCCACGCCGGTCGCCAGCCGCACGCGGCCGCTCGGCTCGATGGTGACCCGCGCGCCCTCGTAGGGGCCGATCCCCGTCCCTTCGACGTAGCACACCACGCCGATCCCGACGTGACGCCCCGCCGCCTTGAGCCGTGGCTGCTCCTCTCGGACGAAGCGCTTGTAGTCGATGACCTCGAGCGCCTGGTCGAGCGCGGGCGCGTAGTCGCCGCTGTCGTAGGTGAGGGGCGCGGAGTCCTGGAACAGGATCTCGTTGTTGAACGGGAACTGATCGGGCCGGAGCAGGTTCGTGCGGCGAATCTCGACACGGTCGATCCCCAGCTCCTTGGCCGCAAAATCCAGGAGCCGCTCGATCACGAATACGCCGTGCTGGCGCCCCGCGCCCCGCACCGGCGTAACGATTGTCTTGTTCGTGAAGACCGCGGTGAACTCGCTCTCGTAGCTCGGGATGTCGTACGGCCCAAGGAGGGTGCACTGGCTGTTGATCGGCACCGTGAGGCCGTAGGGATCGTAGGCACCAGTGTCGTGCAAGAATACGTCCTTCACACCGAGGATCTTGCCCTCCTTCGTTACTGCGAGCTCGGCATCGTGGATCTGACCGCGCTCCTGTGTCGTGGCGAAAAAATTCTCCTGGCGGTCTTCGGTCCACTTGACCGGGCGCCCCAGCCGCATGGCCGCCCACGGTACGAGCACTTCCTCGGGATAGAACATCATGATCTTCGGCCCGAAGCCGCCGCCCACGAACGGCGCCACCACGCGCACCTGCGATTCGAGCAGGCCAAGCAACTGGGCGAGGCCGTTCCGGATGGGGATGGGCGCCTGTGTGGTATCCCACACCGTCAGCTCTTCGGCGCGCGAGTCCCAATGCGCCACGACGGCGCGGTTCTCGATCGCGGCCGACGCACCGCGATCGTAGCGGAACCGTCGCTTGATGACCGCGTGCGCGCGGGCTTTAGCGGCCGCCCAGTCGCCTTTTCGCTGCACTACATGCGCCGCGAGGTTGGAAGGCAGCTGGTCGTGCACGCGGGGGGCCCCCGGGCCGAGTGCGGCCTCGAGCTCCACGGCGGCGGGAAGCGGCTCGGCCTCCACCACTATGTCGTCCAGCGCGTCTTCGGCCAGATACCGGCTCTCCGCCACGACCATCGCGATGGGCTCGCCCACGTGGCGCAGCTTGTCTTTGGCGAGCGGAACCTGAGTGCAGGAGTTGAAGACGAGGCCGGGGATGGGAGGAGGCGGCACGAGCAGCGGACCGGGGCGCCAGTAGTCGCCCAGGTCGACCGCCGTGTAGACCGCCACGACTCCCGCGCGGCTGCGAGCGGCGGACGCGTCGACGCTCGAAAGCCGGGCGTGGGCGTGCTGGCTGCGGAGAAACGCCACGTGCAGCAGGCCGTCGAGCCGCACGTCGTCCACGAACAGCGCGCGTCCGGTGAGGAGCCGCGCGTCCTCGTTGCGACGGACGCGCTCGCCGATCCCGCTAGGCGCGCGCTGCCGCGCCACAGGCGAGTCTCACGGCCGCGACGATGTTCTGGTAACCAGTGCAGCGACACAGATTCCCGGAGAGCGCCTCGCGGATCTCGCGCTCGTCCGGGTCGGGATGGTCGCGCAGGAACGGGACCAGCGTCATGAGGACGCCCGGCGTGCAGAAGCCGCACTGCAACCCATGGGCCTCGCGAAACGCCGCCTGGAGCGGATGCAGCGCATCGCCCCCCCCCAAGCCGTCCGACAAACCCTCGACTGTCGCGACGTCGTGCCCATCCGCTTGGACGGCGAACATCAAGCAGGAGCGCACCGCCTCGCCGTCCAACAGCACCGTACAGGCGCCGCACACGCCGTGCTCGCACCCGACGTGCGTGCCGGTGAGTCCGAGCTCGTGGCGCAGGAAGTCGGAGAGGAGCAGCCGCGGCTCCACCGCGCGCTCGTGGCGCACGCCGTTGACCGTGCAGACCAGCGTCGTTATCAAGGTCCGCAACGTTACGCCCTGGCCGGGAGTGCAGCAAGGCGACAGAATTCCACCATGAAGCGTCGCGAAGCACTCGCCAAGCTCACCGGCCGCGAGCGGTACGTGGACGATCTGCCGCTCGAAGGCTTCCTCTGGGGCATGACGGTGCGCAGCCCGGCGCCCCGCGGCCGCGTCACCGCGATCCGGTTCGGCAAGGACGTCGACTGGTCTCAGTTCGTCGTAGTGGACCACCGCGACATCCCGGGACCGAACGTCGTAGCCCTGATCGAGGAAGATCAGCCGGTGCTCGCGGCCGGCTATGTGCGCCACGTGCACGAGCCCGTGCTGCTGCTCGCGCACCCGTCGCGCGAGGCGGTGCGGCGCGCCGTCCGCTCGGTCGAGGTGGTAGTCGGGCCCGAGCCGGCCGCCCTCGACTTCCGTGTCCCGCCCGCCCCAGAGCAGATCCAATACGGCAGCGACAACGTCATCAAGCATCTCAAGATCGAGAAGGGCGATGTGGAGCGCGCGCTCGCCGGGGCGCCGGTAGTGGTCGCCGGAACGTACGAGACCGGCGCCCAGGAGCACGTCTACCTCGAGACCCAGGGGATGATCGCCCAGCTCGAGGGAGACGTACTGGTGGTGAAGGGCTCGATGCAGTGCCCCTACTATGTCCTCAAGGCGCTGCAGCACGCGCTCACGCGTGACGCGACGCGAGTCCGCGTGATCCAGACGCCCACCGGCGGCGGCTTCGGCGGCAAGGAAGAATTCCCATCTCACATCGCCCTGCACGCTGCGCTGCTCGCGCTGAAAAGCGGCCGGCCGGTGAAGCTGATCTATGACCGCGGTGAGGACATGGCCGCGACCACCAAGCGGCACCCCGCGCTGGTGCGCCACCGCACCGGGCTCACGCGCGACGGCCGGCTCGTAGCGCAGGACATCGAGGTGGTGATCGATGGCGGCGCGTACGTGACCCTGTCTCCGGTCGTGCTGTCGCGCGCGATCATCCATGCCGCCGGGCCGTACGCGTGCGAGCACGTGCGCATCACCGGGCGCGCGATGTTCACGAACGCCGTGCCGTTCGGGGCGTTCCGCGGCTTCGGCGCCCCCCAGTCACAGTTCGCGGGCGAGCGACACATGGACGTGATCGCGGCGACCATCGGGATCGACCCGGTCGAGCTGCGGCGCATCAATTTGCTCAGAGACGGCCAGACGACCGCCACCGGTCAGGTGATCCGGGACGGCACCGATCGTTTGGCCGTGATGGAGCGGGCCCTCGAGCTGTCAGGCTACCGGGACAAACAACGGGAGCACGCCGCGTTCAACGCCACGCACCCGACGCTCCGCCGCGGCTCGGGGCTCGCCACGTTCTATCACGGCGCCGGGTTCACGGGCGGCGGTGAGGTGGCGCTCCAGTCGCGGCTACGCGTGGCGGGCCGCCCGGACGGCGGGGTCGAAGTGTTGAGCGCCAACATCGAGATGGGCCAGGGCACGCTCACGGTGTTTACCGAGCTCGCGGCGACACGGCTGGGCCTGGCGCCGGAAGACGTGACCATCGCCGAGGCAGACACCGGCCGGGTCCCGAACTCCGGGCCCACGGTCGCGTCCCGCACCACGATGATCGTGGGCGGCCTGATCGAGCGCGCGGCCGATGATCTGCGCCGCCATGTGGGCCTCGACGATTCGGCCCGCGGCGAAGCGGTGAAGCAGTCAATCCAACGGTGGCACCGCGAGCACCCCGGGGAGCCTCTGTTCGGCGAAGCGGCCTACGAGAAGCCCCCCGGCATTGTGTGGGACGACCAGACGTACCGTGGTGACGCCTACGGCGCGTTCGCGTGGGCCGCGTACGTCGCAGAGGTGGAGGTCGACCTGCGGACGTACACCACTCGCGTGATCGACTTCGTGGCGGTGCAGGAGGTGGGCAAAGTGCTGAACCCGACGCTCGCCAAGGGACAGGTCCAGGGTGGCGTGGTCCAGGGAATCGGCTGGGCGCTCATGGAGGAGTGTAAGTGGCGGGACGGGGCGATGGCGAACAATCAGCTCACCAACTACCTGATCCCGACTTCCCACGACGTCCCCCCCGTGAGGGTCGCGTTCCTCGAGAACCCATACCCGCACGGCGCGGGTGGCGCGAAGGGGTTGGGCGAGCTGCCGATCGACGGTCCGGCGCCCGCGATTCTGAACGCGGTGGCACGCGCCACGGGCGCCGAGCCGCGCGCTATCCCCCTCACGCCAGAAAATCTGATGGAGCTCTTGGATGGTCAGGCCAAGGTAGGGGCGCAGCATGCTGCGCCCCTACGGTAAGCGAATGCCCGCAATCGCCATCACCTTCACCCTCAACGGCTCACCGGTGACGGTCGACGTGGATCCCGCCGCCCGCCTGCTCGACACGCTCCGTTATCAACTCACGCTCACCGGCACCAAAGAGGGTTGCGGCGAGGGCGAGTGCGGGGCCTGCACCGTGTACCTGGACGGCTTGCCGGTGAACTCGTGCCTCGTACCCACCTACCAGGTGCGGGGGCATCGGGTGGAGACCGTGGAGTCGCTCGACCCCGGCGCGCTCGAGCCGTTCGAGCGATGCGGCGCCACACAGTGCGGGGCCTGCACTCCCGGCGTCGTGATGACGGCGTGGTGGATCCGCGAGCATCCCGAGCTGCTCGAGACGCACGACACCCGCGAGCTGATGGCAGGAAATCTCTGTCGCTGCACGGGATATGACGGGATCATCGACTCGGTGAAGGAAGCGCTCGAGGCAAGGGGAAAGGGGAAGCGGGAAGGGTGAACGTCTTATTGCCTGCGAGCCTACCCGAGGCTCTGAACCAGCTCGCGAGTGACGCCACGGCGGTCCCGATGGCCGGCGGGACCGACCTCCTGGTGCACTGGCCGGTCCGCCTCGAGGCGCACGAGCGAACCTACGTAGACCTGTCCCGGCTGGGACGTCATCCTGGACGCGCGCGCGCGTGCAGAGTTGCCGCTGCTGGTAGACGCCGCACGTCAGGTAGGAGCGATTCAGATCCAGGCGCGCGGCACGTGGGCCGGGAACATCGTCAACGCCTCGCCCGCGGCAGACGGCGTGCCGGTCCTGATGGCCTACGACGCGGTCGTTGTGCTCGAATCCCGCAGCGGCCGGGAGGAGGTCCCGCTCGACCGGTTTTATGCGGGCTACAAACAAATGAAGCGCCGGACCGATCAGCTGGTGGTGGGGATCCGGATCCCACGGCGCCGCTACACCTACCAGGTGTTCGAGAAGATCGGGGCGCGGCGGGCCCAGGCGATTGCCAAGGTCGGCTTGGCCGTCACTTGCTCCGGCGCCGGCTGGCGGGTAGTGGCGGCGAGCGTCGCGCCCACCATCCGCCGCTGCCCGGCAGTCGAGCGGCTGCTCGAGGCCGGGATCCCAATCGCATCCCCGGAAGCCCTCTTGCCCGCCATCGCGCAGGATGTGGCTCCAATCGACGACATTCGCTCGAGCGCCGATTACCGCACCCGCGTGATGGCACGGGTGCTGTATCACGACTTGCGGGACTTTTGGGGAAAGCGGGCGTGACGCCGCTTCCCGGGCGCCGCCCGATCCATACCGCGTATGTCGGCGCGCATCTGTTCCGGGCAAGGCTCGCCGCCGAATGGGGCGAGCTGGCGCTCAAGACCCTGGCCGACTGTGCCCCCGATGCCGCTGGGCTCACCGCCGCACTCGACTACCAGGTGGACGAGCGCATGTTCGCGCGCTTGAAAGAAAAGCTCCGGCGCGAGCCCATCGAGGATCTCCGGATCGACTTCGAGGACGGGTTCGGCAACCGCTCGGATCAGGAGGAGGACGCGGCGGCGCAGTCGGCCGGTGCGGAGGTCGCGTCCGGTTTGGCCCGAGAGGCCGTGCCGGCGTTCCTGGGCATCCGGATCAAGGCCCTCGGGGCCGAGCGAGCCACGCGGGCGAGCCGCACACTCGATCTGTTCGTGAGGTCGCTCGTGGAACGCAGTGGGGGGAAGCTCCCCGCGCATTTCACGGTAACGCTGCCGAAGGTGGCGAACGCCGAGGAAGTGGCTGCTCTGGTGCGCCTGCTCGAAGAACTCGAGTCGCGGCTCCGTCTCGAGGCGGGCGCTCTCACGCTCGAGTTGATGGTCGAGACGCCGCGGGCGCTGCTCGGTCCCGACGGCCGCTGCCCGCTCCCGGCGCTCGTGGCCGCGGCGCGCGGCCGCTGTGTCGGCGTGCACTTCGGGGTGTACGACTACTCCGCGGCGCTGGAGATCGCGCCTTCGCATCACGGCCTGCGGCATCCGGCCTGCGATCACGCGCGCCGGGTCATGCAGGTCGCGCTCGCCGGGACCGGGGTCGCCCTCTCGGCCGGGTCGACCAACATGCTGCCCGTCGCGCCACGCGACCACTTGCTCCGCGCGTGGATGGGACCTGCACCCCGCGCAACTGGTGACGCGGTACAGCGCGGCTTACGGATTCTACAGGGAGTGTCTGGAATCCACGGTCGGGGCCGTGCTCGAGGACCCGGCGGTCCGCGGGGTGCGCGCCAGCCTGGTCCAACGGGCGCTCGATTGTGGGGCGATCAGTGACGCAGAAGCGAGCGCGGCGCTACCGTAGCGGCGCGCCCGCACGAATCCATTTCCCGAGAAGCTCGCGTTCTTCTGGAGTCATCCCCGTCAAATTGCCGAGCGGCATCGTCTGCGCGTCGACCGCGACGGCGAGGATGCGGGGCGCGTTGGCCCGAATCTGGTCCGGGGTGTCGAGCAGCACGCCCAGCGGCGCGGCGGGAATCCCCGGCGTCGTGGGCGCGCTCGAGTGACAGCCGGCGCAGCGGCGCGCGACGATCAGACGCACGTCCGCGAACGAGACCTGAGCGCCGCTGCTCGACGCACCCGGGCCCGATCGTGGTGCCGTCACGAGCGCGAGCGCCACCAGTGCGAGCCCGGCGGCGGGCAGCATCCAGACGTTCTTCCGGCCCTGGTTCCTCAAGTTGAACCAATGACGCGTCGCAACCCCGATGACCGCCAGCCCCGCAAGGATCGCCCAGTTGAGCCGGTGGCCGTAGGTCGCGGGGTAGTGGCTGCTCACCATGATGAACAGCACCGGAAGCGTGAGATAGTTGTTGTGGAGCGACCGCAGCGCCCCCTGCTTGCCGCGCGCCGCGTCGGGGGCGCGACCCGCGGCGAGCGCGGCGACCATATCCCGTTGGGCCGGAATGATGACCATGAGCACGTTGGCCGCCATGATCGTGCCGATCGCGGCTCCGACATGGAGGTAGGCCGCGCGCGGGCTCAGCAGCTGGGACAGTCCCCACGCCAGGGCCGTGGCAAGCGCGAACAGCGTCGCGCCCAGGGCGAGCGGCCTGGGTCCGAGCGGCGAGCGGCACAGGGCGTCGTACACGACCCAGCTGACGATCAGCGTCCCGAC
>WNFL01074660.1_pt1 | contig 13544 bp, 14 predicted proteins | sample 5400361 | NCBI WGS metagenome assembly WNFL01 (sample SAMN13153351, study PRJNA577476) | soil metagenome | isolation source: 40 cm soil on Douglas fir-dominated hillslope | place: USA:California | collected 2013-09-17
CCAGATCGACATGTGGACGTGCATTCCCGAGCCGTTGTCACCCACCACCGGCTTGGGCATGAAGGTCGCGGTCTTGCCGTAGGAATGCGCCACCGACTGGATGGTGTATTTCATGATCTGCAGCCAGTCGGCGCGCTGCACCAGCGGCGCGAACTTGGTGCCGATTTCGCACTGCCCCGGGGCGGCCACTTCGTGGTGGTGAACTTCGACTTCGACGCCCTGTTCCTCCAGCGCGAGGCACATTGCGGAACGAATGTCCTGCAGCGAATCGACCGGCGGCACGGGGAAATAGCCACCCTTGACCGGCGGGCGGTGGGCCAGATTGCCGCCTTCGAATTCCTTGCCGGTCGACCACGGCGCCTCTTCGGAATTGATCTTCACCGAACAGCCCGACATGTCGACATTCCACGTCACCGAGTCGAAAATGAAGAACTCGGGCTCCGGCCCAAAGTAGGCAACGTCGCCGATCCCGGTCGACTTCAGATAGGCGTCGGCACGCTTGGCGAGCGAGCGCGGATCGCGGTCGTAGCCCTTCATGTCGGAGGGCTCGACGACGTCACAGCTGAGAATCAGCGTCGGTTCGTCGGTAAACGGATCCATGTGGGCGGTAGCCGGGTCCGGCATCAACAGCATGTCGGAGGCCTCGATCCCCTTCCAGCCGGCGATCGAAGAGCCGTCGAATGCGTGACCGCTGGTGAACTTGTCTTCGCCGAACGCCTTCACCGGCACGGATACGTGCTGCTCCTTGCCGCGGGTGTCCGTGAATCGAAAGTCAACGAACTTCACTTCGTTGTCTTTCACCATCTTGAGTACATCTGCAACCGCCATCTTTATTCTCCTAGAAGTCGAATACAGGAAGCCCGAAGGGGATTCGGAACTGACCAGCCACAGGGGTTCAGCAGGAAATGTGCCACACAACTTCGTGACGCGCGATATTGTGCCACAATGCACAGCAATGCAAATTGCAAAATCGCCGCTCTGCCGTGAGGCATGATTTCTCGCATCGCACCACGAAGGTGCGGAGGCATTGCGTCTAAAATTGCTCATCGGTCGTTCAGCGCGTTTGGCTTGACGTAAAATCAGAAGGCAGCGATTGCACCGGCTTTTGAGGAGCGCCAGTGGGGAAAATCTCGGAAATTCTGGGGCGCGCCCGCGAGCGCGCAGTGCAGCTGGGGCTTCCGTATGCCGGTGCGTTGCTGCCGGCCGAGGCCCACCAGATCCTGCAACTGGCGCCCGGCGCCAGGCTGGTGGATGTGCGCACGCGCGCCGAGTGGGACTGGGTAGGAGCGATTCCCGGCAGCGTCAAGATCGAATGGAATCAGTACCCGGGCGGCGACCGCAACCCGAATTTCCTCAATGAACTTCGCCAGCAGGTCGATCCTGAATCGCTGACGATGTTCATCTGCCGGTCCGGCGGGCGCTCGCACCATGCGGCGGCAGCGGCATCGCAGGCGGGCTACCAGGCAAGCTACAACGTCCTCGAGGGTTTCGAGGGAGACAAGGACGGCGACGGCCACCGCAACACCCAGGGCGGATGGCGCAAGGCCGGTCTGCCCTGGACGCAGAGTTGATGCCCCGGCGCCGATGGAGCCGTTGCCGCACTCGATCCGCAGTGGATCGGATTAATGGAGTGACGCGGGGATCAGCTGCACGCGCCTGAATCACCCTCGCAACTCCGAAAATCGCCCGATCAGCGGCCTTATGACACGAGAGGCGCGGCAATGATCGGGCGTCTGATTGGCTGGCTACGCAATGCAGTGCTGTTGCTGCTGGTTTTGTTTCTGCTGTATCAAGCCTGGTTCCTGGTCTGCATCGGCTGGTGGGTCGATCACAATCCGGCGCAAAGCGCCTTCATGAGCGCGCGTCAGGAAGTCCTCGAAGAACGCGGCCGCGGCGCAAAAATCCATCAGCAATGGGTTCCGTATGAGCGCATTTCGATTCACCTGAAGCGCGCCGTGGTTGCCGCGGAGGACGCAAAGTTCGTGGACCACGAAGGATTCGACTGGGACGGCATTCAGCGCGCCATCGAAAAGAACCAGAAGAAGGGCAGGGTCGTCGCCGGCGGTTCGACCATCAGCCAGCAGCTCGCCAAGAACCTGTTCCTTTCGGGCGTACGGACACCATGGCGCAAGGCACAGGAAGCGGTCATCACGCTGATGCTCGAGCGCCTGATGAGCAAGCGGCGAATCCTCGAGATCTACCTGAATGTCATCGAATGGGGTGAGCAGGTGTTCGGTTGCGAGGCGGCGGCGCGCCACTACTTCGGGGTGAGTGCGGCGCAACTCAGCCCATCTGAAGCCGCGACCCTCTCCGCAATGGTGCCGAACCCGCGCTTCTATGACAAACACCGAAACGCGCCAGGTCTGCAGCGCAAAACCGGTATCATTCTGGCGCGCATGAACGCCGCGGAGGTGCCCTAGGAGCCAGCCGGTCGGATTCCGGCAGTGCGCGCCGTTCATACCTCTCCCAACCCGGCTCTATCGGCATGGCCGATCCCGCCGAAGAAACGACGTGGCCGATCCCGCCGAAGAAATCAGCCGCCGCGAACCCGTCGAGGAACGCCTGCATGAGGTACAGGAGCTACTCGCGCGCAATCGGCTGATCGAGCAGATGACCCATCGCCAGCCGATGCAGAAGCACGATCTGGTTGAGGATCTGGTGCACCGGCAGAATCTCGCGCTGCTGCGGCACAAGCTGGACGCGCTGCACCCCGCGGATGTCGCCTACATTCTCGAAGCACTGCCGATTGACGATCGTCTGGCGGTATGGGACCTGGTCAAGGCGGAGCGCGAAGGGGAAATTCTTCTCGAGCTTTCCGACGCGGGTCGCAAGTCGCTGATCGCGGAAATGGAGCCGGAGGAGCTCCTCGCCGCCGCGGAAAGTCTCGACACCGAGGAAATCGCCGACCTCGCGCCCGACCTGCCACGGGACGTCATCCAGGATCTGCTCGAATCGCTCGATGCCCAGAACCGCGCCCGCCTGCAGTCGGTGCTGTCGTACCCGGAGGACTCGATCGGCGCATTGACCGATTTCGATCCGGTGTCGATTCGCGACGACATTACCCTCGAAGTCGCGCTGCGTTACCTGCGCCGCTTCGATGACCTGCCGCCCAATACCGACACCTTGTTCGTGGTCGATCGAAATGACTACGTCCGCGGCATCCTGCCGTTGCAGACGCTGCTGGTCACGGACCCCGCGACCCCGGTCGCCGAGGTGATGCGGCGCGAGTTCGTCAGCTTCCGGCCGGAAGATCCGGCGCGCGAAGCCGCGCAGGCGTTTGAACGTTATGACCTGGTGTCGGCGCCGGTGGTGGGCGCAGACGGCAAGCTGCTCGGCCGCCTGACCATCGAGCAGGTGGTCGATTACATCCGCGAGCAAGCCGACGACGAAGCGCTGAAGAGCGCCGGCTTGCGCGAGGAGGAGGATCTGTTCTCGTCGGTGTGGGCTTCGGCGAAAAACCGCGCGCCCTGGCTGGCCGTCAATCTGGTCACGGCGTTCGTCGCGTCGCGCGTCATCGATGCGTTTTCCGGCGCCATCGCCGGGCTGGTGGTGCTGGCCACGTTGCAGACAATCGTCGCCGGGATCGGCGGCAATTCCGGCAATCAGACCCTCACGCTGATGGTGCGCGGCCTGGCGCTTGGCCAAGTCAAACCTGCTTCGGCGCGAATGCTGGTGTTGAAGGAAATCGGCATCAGCGCCCTCAATGGCGTGATCTGGGGCGGCGTGCTCGGCAGCGTGGTGTTCCTGTGGTATTCGCACACCAAGGGATTAAACAGCGTCGCGCTCGGCCTGGTGGTGATGGCGGCAATCACGCTCAACCTGATCGTCGGCGCGCTGGTTGGCATATTCGTGCCGCTGTCGATGCACCGCTTCGGCCGCGACCCGGCGCTCGGATCGTCGGTGATGCTCACGTTCGTCACCGACAGCATGGGTTTTTTCATTTTTCTCGGGCTCGCCAGCGTGTTTCTTGCGTGATGCCCAAACCGGCAGGACAATAGTGCCTGGCAAGCGCCGGTTGCGCATCAGCCGGCTTCAGCCACCCACCCTGCCAACGGAGACCTATGCAATGAAAAAGCTTTCCCTGTTTCTCGCCGTGCCGCTTGGCCTGATTGCCGCTACGGCGTCGGCTGCGGACGTGCTGACTGCATCGACCGGCATGACCGTCTATACCTTCGACCGCGATACCGGCGACAAGAGCTCGTGCTATGAGGCTTGCGCGGCGCAATGGCCGGCGGTTCCACCGGGCGCGATATCCGGCGCCGACATCGGCTCCGCTGCGCGTAGCGATGGCAGCCAGCAGGCGACGTTCAAGGGCAAGCCGATCTACTTTTTCTCAGGCGACAAGAAACCCGGAGATGCCAACGGCGATGGCGTCGGCGGCGTATGGCACGCTGCGGGCGCAAGCCCGAAGGCGCCGGCGAAGAAGCCGGCTACGGCGCCCGGCGCTTACTGAAAAACCGCGTCGCGCAGGCTTCCCGATGCCGGGGTCTGCGCGATGATCCTCCCTGCGGCTACCCAATCTGCTGCCTATGAATTGCCGGCGCCGGGCGCGTGAATCCAGCGCTCAGGCCAAGGTGTGAGAGATTTATCGAAGGGCTACTGCAGGGGCCGCCAGGCAGGCGGACCTGAAGCGCACCGCTACCTGGGCCGTCGGCCCAGGTAGCGGTGCCGTAACACGCTACATTGACGACGGCGACTCGATCGGCGTGATCAGCGGGGCAGGCGCTGCCGCAGGCTTCTTCGGCGCTGCGCGCTTCGCCGCGGGCTTCTTCGCTGCGGCTTTTTTTGCTGCGGGCTTCTTTGCCGCGGGCTTCTTTGCCGCAGGCTTCTTGGCAGCCGCCTTCTTTGCCGCAGGCTTCTTGGCAGCCGCTTTTTTGACCGCAGGCTTTTTCGCCGCCGGTTTCTTTGCCGCAGCTTTCTTCGCCGCCGGTTTCTTGGCTGCTGCCTTCTTGGCCGCGGGTTTCTTTGCTACTGCCTTCTTTGCCGCGGGTTTCTTTGCCGCGGGTTTCTTTGCCGCAGGTTTCTTTGCTGCGGGCTTCTTAGCAGTTGCCATGGATCAACTCCTTTCGACAGTGTTGATATGATTTCGCTTCTAAGTCGCGCATTCGGGTTCGTGCGCTTCCAAGACGCCAAGCCTCTGCGGCACGACTATCGCGCGGCCTGCGCGCGCCAGCCGGCTGCAAGGCTCTGTCCGGCACGCCGGCATTTCTGCCGGCAACGATTGCCCGCTTGGTGCAATCGATTCTAAGAGCAAGAGGGTTGACGCGAGAAAAAAAATACGCTACTGGGGCGATTATTTTGCTTGCACCCCGCGCATTTGGTATCGCGTCGATACCAAATGGCTTTACGACTTTCAGTCGAGCAGACAGGGCGCGATGCGCTCGCGCGAAAACAGCGACTCGAGCGATTCGCGTTCCGCGATCAGATGAACTGCGCCGCCATCAACCAGCACTTCGGCGGAGCGCGGGCGCGTATTGTAGTTGGATCCCATGCTGGCCGCGTAAGCGCCGGCGGACATTACTGCCAGCAGGCTGCCCGGCGCCACGTGCAGCAGTCGCGACTGGCCGAGAAAATCTCCGCTCTCGCATACCGGGCCGACGACGTCGTAGATACGCGCCGCGCCTTCGACGCGGGTCTCGCGGATTTCATGATAGGCGTCGTAAAGCGCCGGCCGAAGCAGGTCGTTCATCGCCGCATCGACCACCGCAAAGTTGCGCGCCTCGCCGTGCTTGAGATACTGGACGCGCGTCAGCAGAACCCCGGCGTTACCGACCAGCCAGCGGCCGGGCTCGAGCAGCAGTTGCTCCTTCCGGCCGCCGAGCGCGGCGTCGATCGCCGCGGCGTAATCCTCGACCTCGGGCGCGACTTCATCGCGGTAGCGGATGCCGAGTCCGCCGCCGGCGTCGATATGCCAGAGATGAATACCTTCGCGCTCGAGTCGTTCGACCAGCCCGACCATCCGCTCGACCGCCTCGCGCACCGGCGCGAGATCCAGCATCTGCGAGCCGATGTGGCAGTCGATGCCGGTCACGCGTATGCCCGGCATTGCCGCTGCCTCGCGGTAAAGCCGCAGCGCGTCGTCGAAGGGGATGCCGAACTTGTTGTTGCGCAGGCCGGTGGAAATATACGGGTGCGTGCGCGGATCGACATCCGGGTTGACGCGAAACGAAACCGGCGCATCCTTGCCGGTGCTGCGCGCGACTTCGGCGACCCGCGCCAGTTCGGCTTCGGATTCGACGTTGAAGCAAAGCACGCCATGCTCGATTCCAAGGCGAATCTCCTGCTCGGACTTGCCCACGCCGGAGAACACCACCTTCGACGGTTCCCCGCCGGCGGCAATGACGCGCGCAAGCTCTCCACCGGACACGATGTCGAAGCCGCTCCCGAGACGCGCGAACAGCCTCAGAATGGCGAGATTGGAATTGGCCTTGACCGCATAGCAGATCAGGTGATCGCGCCGCGCCAGCGCCGCTGCAAGACTCCTGAAAGCGCCTTCCAGAGCCCGCCGCGAGTACGCAAACACCGGTGTGCCGAAGCGCTCGGCGATCGCTTCGCAGGCAACACCTTCGACGCACAGGCTGCCATCGGAAACCGGAAATGGGGAGTTCACCGCGGCTGGGTACGATCGCTGGTTTGATCGGTCTTGGCCGGCTCCGGCAGGTAAAGCGGAGCCTTGTGGCCGCATCCGGCGACGATGATTCCAATCAGCAGCCCTAGGCAGGCCAGCAGGCGCACTGTATTCTCGATTCTCGACGTGAAGCACTTGCGGGAATGTTAGCACACGAGGTATGCATGCTTAACGAAACCGAATTCAACACCCTGGTCGATCGAACGCTGCAGCGAATCGAGGATGCGATCGACGCCAGCGGCGCCGATATCGACATCGACCTGAACGGCGGGGTCCTTACGCTGACGTTCTCCAATGGCAGCCGTATCATCGTTAATCGCCAGACGCCGAACCGCGAACTATGGGTCGCGGCGCGCCGCGGTGGCTTCCATTTCGCCTGGCGCGACGGCGACTGGCGCGGCACGCGCGACGCCAGGCCGCTGGACGAAGTACTCGGCGAGTGCGTCTCGGAGCAGACCGGTACAGCCTTGCAGCTCGACATCCGGTCCGGAGAGGGTTAGTATCGACGCGAAACCAGTTTTTGTTGACTTTTTGTGCGCCAGAATTAGTATCGATGGGATACTAATTTTTCCGGGAGGGCGGAATCATGGACAAAAGTCCGCTCGCGCTTCTCGATCTGATCGAGCGTCTCGGTCATCTGATTCGGGCCGAACTGCGTCGCATCGGGCAGGAGCACCGGCTCCAGGTGGTTCATCTGCAGGCGCTCGCATACCTCGCGCGCGCCAACCGCTACAGCAACACGCCGCAGGCGCTGGGTGAATTCTTCAGCCTGACCAAGGGCACCGTGTCCCAGAGCCTGCTGCTGCTCGACCGGCGCGGCCTGATCGAGCGCTACGAGGATGAGGTCGACCGGCGCGTGGTGCGATTGCGACTGTCGCCGCTGGGCGAACAACTGGTAAACGAGTCACTCACCTCCAGCCAGTGGATGGAAGCGACGCGCGAGATCAGCGCTAACCGCGTCCGCAACGGCGTATCGGTGCTGCGCGAGACGCTGTTCATGATGCAACTGGACAATGGCGGGCGCACCTTCGGTGTATGCCAGTCGTGCGCCTATCTGCAGAAGGAAAGCCAGCGCGTCTACCGCTGCGGGCTGATGGGCGATCGGCTGACGGTGCCGGAGACGCGCAGGATTTGCCGCGAGCACAGTCCCAAGTCTTCCGATCAGCCAGGCTGAGCAGAGTCCGCAGCAGCTAACGCTGTGCCGCGAGCGCCGCGAGAAAAGCCCGGCCGCGCGCGATCGCGCCGCGCACTGCCTCGGGCGCCGTTCCGCCGATGTGCGATCGGCTGGCAACCGATCCCTCGAGACCCAGAACCTCGTAGGCATCCGGGCCGATCAGCGGCGACAGGCCTTGCAGCGTATCGTGCGGCAGATCCGCGAGGTCAATGCCGCCGGCTTGCTGCGCCGCGCGCACCGCCCGCGCCACGACTTCATGGGCGTCGCGGAATGGCAGTCCCTTGCGTACCAGGTAATCCGCCAGGTCGGTTGCGGTCGCGTAACCAAGCCGCGTGCCGCGCTCCATGGCATCGGCGCGTACCGTCAGGCTGCGCAGCATGTCGGCAAAGATGCGCAGCGCGGGAATCAACGTATCGACGGTGTCGAAGAGTGGTTCCTTGTCTTCCTGATTGTCCTTGTTGTAGGCGAGTGGCTGGGCTTTCATCAGCGTCAGCAGGGCGACCAGATGGCCGATGACGCGCCCGCTCTTGCCGCGCACCAGTTCAGGCACGTCGGGATTCTTCTTCTGCGGCATGATCGAGGAGCCGGTGCAAAAGCGGTCCTGCAGCGCGATGAATCCCCATGCAGGGCTCATCCACAGGATCAACTCCTCGGACATCCTTGACAGGTGCATCATCAGGATCGCGGCGGCCGAGGTGAATTCAATCGCGAAGTCGCGGTCGGATACCGCGTCGAGCGAGTTTTCACAGACTCCGGCGAAGCCGAGTTCGCGCGCCACCCGCTGCCGATCGATCGGATAGCTCGTGCCGGCCAGCGCCGCGGCGCCGAGCGGCAGACGATTCAGCCGCTTGCGACAATCGCCGAGCCGCTCCAGATCGCGCTTGAACATCTCGAAATACGCCAGCAGATGGTGCCCGAAGGTTACCGGTTGCGCGACCTGAAGGTGGGTGAATCCGGGCATGACGACGGCGGCGTGGGCGTCGGCCTGGTCGAGCAGCACTTGCAGCAGTTCCGCGACATGCGCCGAGATCCGGTCGATTTCGCCGCGCAGCCAGAGGCGGATGTCGGTCGCGACCTGATCATTGCGCGAACGCGCCGTGTGCAGGCGTTTGCCGGCATCGCCGACCAGAACCGTCAGGCGCCGCTCGAGGTTGAAATGCACGTCCTCGTCATCAATCGACCAGCGGAACTGCCCGGTGCGAATCTCGGCGAGAATTTGCGCCATTCCGCGCTCGATGTCGTGCAGATCTTGCGCGTCGATGATGCCCTGCGCGGCGAGCATGCGCGCGTGCGCCAGCGAAGCCTCGATGTCGACCTCGGCGAGCCGCCGGTCGAACCCGACGGATGCGGTGAAACGCTTTACCAGTTCATCGACCGGCTCGGAAAATAGTCCCGACCACGCGCCTGCGCCACCTGGCTGAATTTCGGATTGGCTTGACGAAGGTTTTTCTGGCATCGTTTGCAGGCTGACGGAGAGTCACGGCGGCCTCGCACAGCGTGGCGTCCCGTGGGACTTATACCGAGGTTGCCAGATGGCGAGTATAGCGCACGACATCGACACGCCAGTCTTGCCGAGCTTCTGCAATCTCGGCACGGTGATGCGCACCCTGGTGCTCGCCAACCTCGCCGGACTGGTGCTCGCCGTCGCGCGTGCCGATGCGTTGCGTGGCGCGGGGGAGGAATTTCTCGCGCTCGTGACCTTCCTCGAACCACTGATCCTGCTCAGCCTGCCGCTGCTTTGCGGGATACAGCGCTGGCTTGCCAGATTGCCGCAGTTGCTGCAGGTCGCCGCCGTGCTCGGCATCGAACTGGGACTCGCCGGCGTCGTCACCAGCGGCGCGAGCCGTCTCGGCGCAAGCTGGGCGAAGCCGGACTTGCCGCGGCTGTTGGCGCTGACGCTGATCGTCACCGCACTGTTGCTGTATTACTTCTACCTGCGCGGCCAGGCGCTTTCGCCGGCGCTCACCGAGGCGCGCCTGCAATCGTTGCAGGCGCGTATCCGACCGCATTTCCTGTTCAACAGCATCAACGCCGTGATGTCGCTGATTCGTGCCGAACCACGCCGGGCGGAGCGCGCGCTGGCGGACATGGCCGACCTGTTCCGCGTGCTGATGGCGGACAATCGCCGCCTGACCACCCTGCAACGCGAAATGGATCTGTGTCGTCAGTACCTCGAAATCGAGCAATTGCGGCTCGGCGACCGGTTGCGTGTGGACTGGCATGTCGACAAGATGCCGGGCGACGCGCTGGTGCCGCCGCTGGTGCTGCAGCCGCTGATCGAAAACGCCGTTTACCACGGCGTCGAACCCGCCAATCTGGCCGGCGAGATCGTCATCAACGCCTATCGTACCGGCGATCAGGTAGTGATCGTGCTCAGGAATCCGTACCACGGCGAGCACAGCAACCACGGCGGCAACAAGATGGCGATGGCGAACATCCGCGAACGCCTGCGGTTGCATTTCGATGTCGAAGCCAGTCTGCGTAGCCAGTTGCTCGGCAAGACCTACCAGGTAACGATTACGCTACCCTACACAACCACAGGGATCACCGAGTGAACGAATCGGCCGGTCTGCGTGTGCTGATCGTCGATGACGAAGCCCCGGCGCGCAGCCGGATGCGCGATCTGCTGCACGATTGCCAACCGCATCTGCCGCTGGCGCTGGCGGGCGAAGCCGCCAACGGCGTCGAAGCCATCGCGCAGGTGAATCGCGCGCCGGTCGATGTGGTGCTGCTCGACATCCGCATGCCGGTGATGGACGGCATCGAGACCGCGAGGCACTTGCAGAAGCTGACGCCGCCGCCCGGGATCATCTTTACCACCGCGCTGGAGGGCCACGCGGTCGCGGCTTTCGAGCTCAATGCACTCGATTACCTGCTCAAGCCGATTCGCGCAGAACGGCTGCTGGCGGCGCTGCGCAAGGCGATGGCACGCCGTCCGCTGGGCGATGCCCGGCTGGCCGGGGTCTCGCCGCGGGCACGCAGCCACCTGTCGATTTCCGACCGCGGCCGGGTCACCCTGGTACCGGTGGCGGAGGTCTGTTACATGCGCGCCGAACTGAAGTACGTGACCCTGCGCACCCGCGACGGTGAACATCTGCTGGAAGAGTCGCTGACCAGCCTGGAACAGGAATTTGCCGATCGCTTCGTCCGCATCCACCGCAATTGCCTGGTGGCGCGCGACGCCATCGCCGCTTTTGAAAAGCAGCTCGTCGACGGCGGCGAAGCGCGCTGGATGGTGGTGCTCAAGGACCTGCCCGAACGGCTGCCGGTTTCACGCCGCCAGGCCCACGTGGTACGGAGCTTTTGACCGCGTCCGCGGATACGGTGCGGACGTGCCCGGCTGGCGCAGCAAACCTCGCCTTGCCGGCGCGCTGTCGGCTGCATCGCCAGGCGGGTAAAATAAACTCCCTGGCCGTTCCAGGTGAAAGCATCGACGCGGGTCAGCAATGAAAGCTTCGTTCAGAAACGTCGTTCCCGTGGCGCTGCTGCTGTGTTTGGCCGGCGCTTTCGCGTTCGCGCTGAGTGCCCGCGACAAGGCGCCGCCTGCCGAATTCACGTCGCTTTCCGGGCAGAAGGTGAGCCTCGCGGGCCTCAAGGGCAAGGTGGTGCTGGTGAATTTCTGGGCCACCGACTGTCCCGGCTGCATTGCCGAAATGCCCAGGTTGATCGCCACTTACAACAAGTACCGCAATCAGGGATTGGAAACGATCGCGGTCGCGATGAGCTATGACCGGCCGGATTACGTCCTGACCTACACTGAACGCAACGCCTTGCCGTTCACCGTCAGCCTCGACCCGCTGGGCAGGATCGCGCAGGCATTCAAGGACGTGCAACTGACCCCGACCACGTTCGTAATCGATAAACAGGGCCGGATCGTGCAGCGGCTGGTCGGCGAACCCGATTTCTCCAGACTGCACGCGCTGATCGAGAAGGAACTGCAAGCGTAATCCGGCGATCAGCGCGGCTGCGCCGGCTGGCGCCGCACCGGTTCCTACGCTGCGACGGTGTGCCCCGTGAGCGCCGGTCGCGTCCAGCCGACGAAGCGGCTGCGTGCCCAGGACAATGCCGAGCACATCACCGACCTCGGCCACCAGCGTTCGATCTGCTCGCTGCGGCTTTCGCCGCGCAGGCACCACTGGCAGAAATGCTCGCAGTTGTTGGTGAAAATCCGGTACTGATCTTCGCCTAGCCGGGAGTACGCCCGCCGTACGACCTCCTGACGCGCGAAGCACGGGCGCTCGCACGGCTTCACGTACACCCCGTGGCCCTGCGCAAACCCGGCCAGCGTCACCTCTTCCACTGGGCCGCGGCGCCGCCTGCGCGACAGGCCGGCGTAGTGCACCACCCGGCCTTCGCCGGCGTATATCCCGTGATGGCTGAAACCGCGCCGCGGCGTCACCAGATGGGCGCCAATCGGCGGCTCGGTTGCTGCGGCGGCTTCGAGCCCATCGTAGAAGCGCCCCGCACCCCGCGATTCGCCTTGCCGCAATCCCTGTTTGACCGATCTCGCCACGATCGCCCCTCAACCGCATCACGTGGCACAAGTATTCGTCCGCCGCGTAACCTCCCGGTCACAGGCAATTCAATTTTTTCTAACTTCTGGTCACGCGGCGATCACGGACGGTTGCGGCGGGGAGGGGTCTCGCAACTGCGCCGGCCGGCAACCCGGCCCGCATTTGCGAAATCAGGGAACTGCGAATCCAGGCAGGCCGCGCCGACGGCACGACTGCCCGGTTGCCTGGCGGAACATCAGACGTAGCCTGCTTCGTGTGCCTGCTGATCCGCGTGATAGCTCGACCGCACCAGCGGTCCGCAGGCCGCATGCGAAAAGCCCATGGCATTGGCCTGCGCTTCGAACCATTGGAAGCGTTCGGGATGGACAAACCGCGCCACCGGCAGGTGGTGCTGCGAAGGCTGGAGATACTGGCCGAGGGTAAGCATGTCCACCTGATGCTCACGCAGATCGCGCATCACCTCGATGATTTCGTCGTCGGTTTCACCCAGCCCGAGCATCAATCCCGACTTGGTCGGAATCGCCGGGTGCTCGGACTTGAAATCCTTTAACAGCTTCAGCGAATGGCCGTAATCCGAACCCGGGCGCGCCTGCTTGTACAGCCGCGGCACGGTTTCGAGGTTGTGATTCATCACATCCGGCGGTGTATCGCGCAGGATAGCCAGCGCCCGGTCGAGGCGGCCGCGAAAGTCGGGTGTGAGTATCTCGATCCGGGTCGCCGGAGAATGCTCGCGCACCTGGCGGATGCAGTCGACGAAGTGCTGCGCGCCGCCGTCGCGCAGGTCATCACGATCCACACTGGTGATGACGACGTACTTCAGCCGCAGCTTGGCAATCGTCTGCGCGAGATGCAGCGGTTCGTCCGCGTCGAGCGGCAATGGCCGGCCATGACCCACATCGCAGAACGGGCAGCGACGGGTGCAGAGGTCGCCCATAATCATGAAAGTCGCCGTGCCCTTGCCGAAGCATTCGCCGATGTTCGGGCACGAGGCTTCTTCACAGACGGTGTGCAGGTGATTGTCGCGCAGGATTTCCTTGATCTCATGGAAGCGCGAGTTCGGCGTCGATAGCTTGATGCGGATCCAGTCCGGCTTTTTCGCCGGCGCAGCGGCAACGATCTTGATTGGGATGCGCGCCGTCTTGGCTGCATCGCGCAGCTTTTCGCCGATCTCAGGCATGGCGATGGTCCTGGTCTGGTGGAGCGTCAATGAGGGACTGCAGGCAAGCCA
>WNFL01292502.1_pt4 | contig 13541 bp, 11 predicted proteins | sample 5400361 | NCBI WGS metagenome assembly WNFL01 (sample SAMN13153351, study PRJNA577476) | soil metagenome | isolation source: 40 cm soil on Douglas fir-dominated hillslope | place: USA:California | collected 2013-09-17
ACTCCAATTTACAAACTGTTTAAAGGGCAGAATAGACGTATTCCATTCACTAAAAATATTAGCATTCATCCTATAGAAGAGACAATAAAGCAAGTTAAAGATGGAATAATAAGCAATTTTAATGTTATTAGATTAAAAATAGGAATAAAAGACTACTCCGGGATAAAAGGATACGGAAGAGATATCCAAGTAGTGCAACTGGCAAAAAGATTGATTCACCAATCTGGCAAAAAAATAAAATTAATAGCTGATGCAAACCAAGGTTTTATAGATGTTAAAACAGCATACAGATTTTGTAAAGAGACAGAGGATTGCTTGGACTGGCTAGAGCAACCAATTATTGCAGAAAATCTTGAAGGTTTTTTAGAGTTGAAAAAAATAACCTCTACTCCTCTTATGGCAGATGAGTCCATTATTTCTCAAGCTGAAGCAAGGTATCTAATTACTAATAGAGCAGTTGATTATATCAATGTTAAGTTAATGAAAACCGGGGGTTTGTTGCAGGCAAAAAAGCTGATAGCATTTGCAAGAGAGTATGGAGTTAAATTTCAAATAGGTTCAATGCTTGAGACAATGGAAGGAAGTGCCATGGGATGTCATCTGTATCTTTCGGAACCGGATTGTATTAGCACTGATTTAAATGCCTTTGCGTTGCTTGAAAATCAAGTAGCAACAGGGCTGGAGATGCGAGGCAATGCTTTGCATATATCTAATAAAATTGGCATGGGCATGGCTATAGATGAAGCTTTATTAGATAAATTTACTATTAGAGGAGAAAAGCATGAATATAGATAGGTTACTACTGATGAACGAATAAAAATTACAGAACTTGAGAATTTAGTTAGACTTATGGTAGCTCTAGTAACAAATAAAGAAATAGGATAAAATAAGCTTATGGAAGATTCTAATTTAAAAAAAATTCGCTTAGAAAAGCTTGATAAATTAAGGTCTTTAGGTGTTAATCCTTATCCTGCAACCACGAAAAGGACCCATACAATTGCTCAAGCACTTAAAGATGAAGGTAAAAAAGTATCCGTAGCAGGACGTATGATGTCTTACAGGGAGCATGGTAATATAGCATTTGCCGATCTGCATGATGATACAGGGAAAATTCAAATATTTTTTCAAAAAAAACTTCTTGGAGACTCATTTAAAAATCTCAAACTTTTAGACATTGGTGATTTTCTTCAAGTAGAGGGTGAAATTGGTAAAACCGTTTCCGGTGAGATTTCAATTATCCCCAATGAATATAAGCTGTTGACCAAATCACTCCTACCAATACCCAGTGAGCATTTTGGTTTAAAAGATGATGAAATACGTTTGCGAAAGCGCTATCTAGATCTCCTTATGAAGCCAGATCTGCGTGAAATATTTAGAAAAAAAACGCTTTTCTGGCATTCAATGCGAAACTATCTAATAAATAAAGGTTTCTTAGAAGTAGAAACTCCTGTTTTGCAAACTATTCCTGGTGGAGCTGATGCAAGGCCATTTATCACGCATCACCATGCACAGGATATGGATTTGTATTTGCGTATTTCCTTAGAGCTGCCATTAAAGCGACTTTTAGTCGGTGGATATGAGAAAGTATTCGAAATTGGTAGGATTTTTAGAAATGAGGGAATATCAGATGAACATTTGCAAGATTATACTCAAATGGAATTTTACTGGGCATATGCAGATTACAATCAATTAATGGATTTTATTCAAGATATGTATCAGGATATTATTAAAGAAACATTCGGAGAGCTAAAGACTCATTGGCGGGGACATGATATTGATTGGTCTGGGAGTTGGCCAAGAAAAGATTATACCGAGTTACTTAATGAATATTGGGGAGTTAAGACAGAAGAGATGTCTGTCGAAGATTTATATAAATTAGCAGAAAGATTAGGGGTAAAAATAGAACCAAATCTAGGAAAAGGAAGATTGCTTGATAATATCTATAAAAAAACAATCAGACCAAAGCTTATTCAACCAATGTTCATTATCAATCATCCAGTTGAAGTAGAGCCACTGGCTAAGCGATTGGAATCCAATCCTAATAATGTGCAAAGAATGCAAATTTTGGCAATGGGATCAGAATTAGGAAAAGGATTTTCTGAATTAAATGATCCAATTGATCAACGTGAACGATTTGAAGAGCAGCAAAAATTAAGAGATGCTGGTGATGAAGAGGCACAGATGATGGATGAAGATTTTGTTCAAGCTCTTGAATATGGGATGCCACCAGCTGCGGGATTTGGAATTTCAGAAAGACTTTTCGCGATGTTAGTGGATAAGCCTGTTAGGGAAATGGTCTTTTTTCCCACAATGAGACCGCAAAATGAAATTGAAAAAGATAAATAATCTAAATGCAAAAGCTTCTTGTTGCTACTACTAACAAAGGGAAGATTACGGAGATTTCAAAATTCCTCTCTGAAATGCTTCCGTCTAGTTCCAATAATATTCAGATTTTATCTCTCAAAGATGTTGGGATTGATGTGGATGTGGAGGAGACAGGTAAAACATATCTTGAAAATTCACAGCTTAAAGCAAAGTTTTATGCAAAGCTTTCAGGACTTCCTGCAATTTCTGATGATGGAGGATTAGAGATTTCAGCTCTAGGTGGAGCACCCGGAGTAAAAAGCAGAAGATGGTTAGGCTATGCTGCGACGGATGAAGAAATAACAGAGCATATGAAAAAAGTTGCAAAAGAACTTCCTAATGATAATAGAAAGGCTAAATTTATTACCGTTGTTTCTCTAGCTCTTCCCAGTGGTGAAGTTTGGAGCGAAGAAGAAAGCATTGAGGGAATTATTGCAAAAGAGCCACTTATAAAAATTCTCAAAGGTTATCCATACAGATCTTTTTTCTATCTACCTAAATTAAAGAAGTATTATCATGAGGATGAATTGACCCCTCTTCAGGAGAAAGAGTATAATCACAGATATAAGGCTTTACTCAAGCTCATGCCAAAAATAAAAAAATTGAGCTTGAGAATTTAAAATTTACAATGAATTTTCAAAAAAAAATAATTTTCAAATTTAGATATTGAATATTGAGATTTGATTGAAAATTGAAAATTAATAATTAAAAATTATTCTTATGATAGATTTACATTTACTACGGGAAAATCCAAAATACTTTGAGGAGGGTGCAAAGGCAAAAGGGATAGTGCTTGATATTAAGCATATTCTGGACATTGATGCGAAACATAGAGAAATTAATCAATCAGTCCAAAGTATTCGTGAAGAACGAAATATGCTAGTGGGCGTAATTAAAGGTAAGCCTACAGATGAGCAAATTGCAAAAGGGAAAGAATTAAAAGAAAGACTGGAAAAAGAAGAACATGCTCTTCTTGCAGTTGAAGAAGAATTAAAACGGGAACTTTATAAAATTCCTAATCCAATAAAACCTGATGTAAAGATAGGAAAAGATGAGTCGGAAAATGAAGTTCTAAGAAAAGTGGGTAAACCTAGAAAATTTGACTTCACTCCACGTGACCATTTAGAGCTAGGAGAAATGCTAGGCATAATTAATGTTAAAAGTGCTGCAAAAATATCAGGTGCTCGTTTTGATTATTTAATAAACGAAGGTGCTTTGCTTGAATTTGCATTAAGAGATCTTGCTTTTGATCTTCTTTTAAAAGAAGGATTTATTCCTATTATCCCACCTGTTCTTGTTAGAAAAGAAATCATGGATGAATTAGGATATACGGCAATGGGTGAAGATGAAAATATTTTTTCAATTGATAAAGATGGCCTTTATCTTGTGGGAACATCAGAACAGTCAATAGTCCCTCTTTTTAAAGATTCCGTTTTACAAAAATCAGAACTTCCTAAAAGATTTGTAGGTTTTTCAACTTGTTTTCGCAGAGAAGCTGGAAGCTACGGTAAGGATACAAAAGGAATAATCAGAGTTCATCAATTTGATAAAGTAGAGATGGTTTCATTTGTTGAAAGCGGAAAAGATGATGAAGAGCATGAATATCTATTATCTATTGAAGAGAAATTATTTCAGATGCTTGATATTCCCTATCAGGTCTGTGGGATTTGTAGTGGTGACTTAGGCTTTAATGCGGCTCGTAAATATGATATAGAAGCATGGTTTCCTTCACAGGAAAAATATAGAGAAGTAACATCTACCTCTACAGTAACAGACTTTCAGTCAAGAAGGTTAAATATGAAATATGAAGGTGAAGGAGATAAAAAATTCTTACATGTTCTCAATGGTACAGCGTATTCTATGAACCGTCCTATTGTGGCAATCTTAGAGAATTATCAACAAGAAGATGGATCTGTGGTTATTCCTGAAGTATTACAAAAATATATTGGTAAAAAAATTATAGAACCCAAACGCCTGAGTATTTAGCCCCGCTGAGCGGGATTAGCATTCGTTTGATTTGACTGCTTGATGGACCGAGCCTCGTATGGTAAGATAAATATCTATGGCATTTTCCCTTTTTTCCAAACTATTTGATTCCAATGAAAAAGAGATTAAAAAGCTCTTGCCTGTTGTTGATGAAATAAATGGATTAGAGTCAAAATTTCAGAAACTTAAAGATTCAGACTTTGCCAAAAAAACTATAGAATTTAGAGAACGTGTTGCAGAAGGTGAGCCTTTAGAGCTTATTCTGCCTGAAGCATTTGCACTGACAAGGGAAGCTTCCAAAAGAGCAGTTGGACTCAGGCATTTTGATGTACAGCTCATAGCAGCAAACGTTTTATCGCAAGGAAAAATCGCAGAACAAAAAACAGGAGAAGGAAAAACTCTTTCGGCAGTGCCGGCTCTTTATCTGCATAGTCTGACTGGGAAAAGCGTTCACCTAGTTACAGTTAATGACTATCTGGCACGAAGGGACGCGGGATGGATGGGACCTATTTTTAATCTTTTAGGCATTTCTGTTTCCGCAATTATTAATAATGATGCGTCTTACATTTTTGATCCAAAATATAAGAACGAGGACACAAAAGACATTAGACTGATTCATCTTAAAGAAATATCCAGGCAAGAAGCTTATAAGGCGGATGTTGTATACGGTATTAATTCAGAATTTGGATTTGATTATTTACGAGATAATATGGCGCAATCAGTTCAGATGCTAAGACAACGCGGATATTATTATGCGATTGTAGATGAAGTTGATTCAGTACTTATAGATGAGGCGCGCACCCCACATATTATTGCAGCTCCTGATGAGGTTCCAACGCAAAAATACTATGAGTACGCTCAGATTGTGGGTAAATTATCGTCTGAAACAGATTACAAAATAGATGAAAAACTAAGAACAGCACATCTAACAGATCACGGGATTTTAAAAATAGAAAAACTTTTTGGTATTGCAGATATTTATGAAAAAGACTTTGACACCGTATATCATTTGGAAGCTGCACTAAAAGCGCGTACTTTATTCCAGAAAGAAAAGGATTACATTGTAAAAGACGGTGAAGTAATTTTAGTAGATGAATTTACAGGGCGTCTTATGGTTGGGAGGCGTCTTTCTGAAGGACTTCACCAGGCAATTGAAGCCAAAGAAGGTGTCGCTATTCAAAGAGAAACCAAAACCCAAGCGACTGTTTCTTTGCAAAATTACTTCAGAATGTATGAAAGATTGGCCGGCATGACTGGTACTGCAGTAACAGAAGCTGAAGAATTTCACAAAATTTATAAATTAGATGTTGTTGTTATCCCAACGCATAGGCCAACAACTAGAAAAGATCACTCAGATGCTGTCTATAAAACAGGGAGAGCAAAACTTACAGCAGTAGTAAATTCTATTGAAGAAGCATATAAGAGAGGTCAACCTGTGCTTATAGGTACAACTTCTATTGATAAAAATGAAATTGTTTCCCAGCTTTTAAAGCGACGAGGTATTAAGCATGAAGTTCTCAATGCAAAAAACCATGAACGCGAAGCAGAAATCATTGCGCAAGCTGGAAAAAAAGGCGCTGTAACTGTTGCAACTAATATGGCAGGACGTGGCGTTGATATTATTTTAGGTGGTGCTCCGGGAGAAAGTAAGGAGGATTTGAAAAAATGGGACAAAGCACATCAAGAAGTTCTAGATGCGGGTGGACTTTTTATAATAGGTACTGAGCGTCATGAATCAAGACGTATTGATAATCAGTTGAGAGGCCGTGCGGGAAGACAGGGAGATCCTGGTACTTCCAGATTCTTCGTAGCATTAGATGATGAAATAATGCGCCTATTTGGTGGAGATACTATTGCCAGTCTCATGACCAGATTTAACATGCCTGAAGAAGTGCCTCTTGAACATGCCTTAGTCAGTCGTGCTATAGAACAAGCGCAAATAAAAGTTGAAGGATTTAATTTTGACACAAGAAAAAGACTTGTTGATTATGATGATGTATTGAATAAGCAGAGAGAAATTATTTATGAAAGACGAAAACTAGTTTTAGAAGCTTTGGAAAAAGAGAACGCTCTTCACGACGAAGTTAAAGAAAAGATTAATGCTTCAATCGCTGATATGGTTTTTAGGACATCCTCCATGGTTTATGAAAGTGGAGTTTCTGAAAACCAAAAAATGGTTGAAGAATTTGCAACAATAATTCCTTTTGATGAAACCTCACAAAAACAGCTTTTAACACAGCTTGATCAATATAAAGATTCTCAAGAGAAAGTAAGTTTTCTTAACAATTTAGCAATAGATGTATATGAGAAACGCAGTCAAGAGATTGGCAAGGAATTATCTAGGCAAATAGAGCAATTTGTATGCTTGAATACAATCGATATGTTTTGGATGGACCATCTGGATGCGATAGAAAATCTTAGGCAGGGAATTGGACTCAGGGGATATGGCCAGCGTGATCCACTAGTTGAGTACAAAAATGAAGCATTTAGGATGTTTGAACAGCTGGTCCATGCTATTGATGATGAAATAGTACATAGGATTTATAAAGTCCAGGTGCAACCTGCTACAGAAGAACATCAGCACCAGCATCTTGTCATAAATACTCCGGAAAGTGAAGTATCAAGCCCTTCGACTTCGCTCACCCCGATCAAATCGGGGCTCAGGGAAAAGGGGACCACGTCAAACGTGGCTGACGCAAAAGGTACACAGGAGAAGAATGTACAGAAAAGTCCGAGTGTCATTGCAAGGAACGAAGTGACGAAGCAATCTTCCCAAAGTCAAAGCGACAAAACTAAGCTCGGCCGCAACGACCCTTGTTGGTGTGGGTCAGGCAAAAAATGGAAAAAATGCCACTATCCTGCTATTTCAGCTTAATTAACAGTCTAAGCACATACTTTCAATCCTCCGAAAAGATAAATTTTCCTATATAAATCCATATCAAAATATAGAAGTAGTTTTGGACATAAAATTTCCTATAAATCCTAAAATATAATCATTGAGCACCTAATAGAAAAAATACAATTATTAGATTTGACAAGATGCTTTTTATCCACCAAGAAGTAAATTAGCATATAACTTCAAAAGACTAGTGAAATACCTTCTTCTAAATTTAAGTAAGCTTATTAGCTAGCTTATTAATCATAGTGGTTGTTGGGTAATTAATATGACTTATAATATTTGTTTTAGCTACTATTTTTTGGTAAAATAGATGTTCCTATGGCACAAGAAAGAGAAAGATTTCATCAATTAGAAAATAATTACAGAAATTTTATACTTCATGGGAATGTAAGTGATTTGGGGAAAATAGAGAAGACTACGAGTGCAATAGTAGATAAACCCTCTCTCCCAGATTTTATTGCATCCCTGGGCGCATTTGTTGATGCCTGTGAAGTGCCAGTGAAAGGGGGAAATAATCGAAGAGAAGTAATTAAAAATCCTAGTCACAAGAGAAATGCTGAGGTAATTTCTCAATTATTCGTTGCAACCTATTCTGAACAATTTGGAAGAGACTTTACAGTTTCAATGCCCTTGGAACAGAGAATTAAAATAGCGCAAGAAATAGTAGCAATCGTAAAAAAGTACCAAACTCTTAAACTACAACTTCCTGTTTTTACCCTGTCCTTTTTACAAGTTAGTGGTGGTAAGGCAGAAGGAATACTTTCTCAGTTTGTTTCTCAATCCAGATCTACATCTGAAGATGTTCACCTTCAAATGTCTGAAGAAATGGAAAATGTATTAAAAAAAATAGATGATGATCCGCGAGAAGAAGCTAGAAGAATGATTAGGGGAGCGGCAGAACAAAGAGATGTACTCCACAAATTAACAGTAATTGATTCTCATGCTCAGGATGCACATTTGCATTTACAACTGTCACGAAAAAATATAAATGCTCACCCAAATATTGGTGATAGTGAAATAACCCAATTGGTTATAGAAAATCTAAAAAGAGTAACTTATTTAACAGAATTATCAAAAAAAGGCAGCCTTCCGCTTTACCAACAACAAGATTTAGATTTTAATTTGCTCTTACTTCAAATATGGGTTAATCACATTAGATTTTCTGAGATGAATAAAGAAACAAAACAATTTCTAGACAGGATTGAATCCTGGAGAAGTAAGGCTATGCATAACTTTGTTGATCCAAAAGATGAAGGAGACAGAGAGCAAATAGCTAATTTATTAGCTACTGCTTCAAATACTCATCAAGCATTAATCTCTGATCAGCATATAAATACACCAAGTCCAGAAAAAGGTTTCATTGGCAATTTAGCTTTAGAGATGATAATTCAACTTGAAGAAAGATTTTCAAAAGGTATGCGTGATAATCCTTTTGTGGGTTTTGAAAATGCCTTGCCACCAGCGCTTTTGCTACAAAGCAGATCCATTCCTTTTGATGAAGGCTTCAAAGCTGCAGCTGCTTACTATTTGCACCGAATAATAACCGTTCCTAAAAACGTTGATTTATTTACAAGATTGACTTCCTCACCAATTTCCAAAAGTGCTAGTGAGTTACAGGTAAGCTATAACAATATGAATGAAGCATATGGAGGAATTTTTGGTGGCGCAGAAGCAGTAACCTTAGAGGAAAAACTACAAGATCGTGCAATAAACGGAGATGCACAATTTGTTTATGAATATTTAGATAGCGAAGTACGGGATATTTATGCAAGATTATCAGATAGAGCGAATAAAGGAAGTCTTTATTATCTGCCAACAGGTTCCCTTGAATATCCTGTACGATCAACAGTTCAGTTGCAGACTAATACCACAGAGCTTGCAGCAGTGGGCCAAGTATTTAAAAGTCCTTCATTAGAATTTTTAGGAGGAAATCCAAGTCGAGGTTCAAAAGTTATTCATGTCAAGTTAACGGATGAACAAAGGAGTCCTATATATGCATCCATAATAATAGACGATTCAATAAGAACACAACTATGGATTGCTGACCAGGAATATTTACCACTTACATCAAAAGCCATAGAATTACTTATTGTTTCCGTATTTTCTAAACTCTGCGAAAAAAATGTAGATTATTCGATTATCCCTCATATACCCGGAGAACCTCAACAGGGGAAAAAAAGCGCTGGAGATACTAGAGAAGTAAGATACATTCCGCCGCAAGATCATTACTACAAATATCAACCGCCTACCGATGAGTTTAATCCTGTATCCTCAGAGGAACTCGTAACTGTTCGTGAACACCGACATCTTCTGCCATATGGTAGAAAACTTCTTCAAACCACCTTTGAACTAGAGGAAGCAAGAAGACTTGGTCATTCTCAAGCCAAGACCGCGGAATTGGAAGCAAGACAAAGAGAGTTATTCAAGCGTGTCGGTGAAGGAGTAAGCTTGAAAACCTTATCTAATTAGAATGCAAATAGGAAGTGAGGAGAAGGTTATTCAACATTGGCGTGAAACACATAGAAGAAGAGCTAGATCATCATCCAGAGAAGGCGCCACAAACGAACATGTGCGAAAAGGTCAACTAACTAACCTTAATGCTGTGTTCGAAGAGACATTTATTTTTTAGTTAAGATACTTTATGGATTTCTTAAATGTTATAACAGACTCAGTTAACCACGCAGAAAAAGATTTTAAGAAATTTAATTTGATCTTCAAAATAACTTCGTGCGGTACCCTATTTGACTAGCATTTCAAGAAATGTCACTATCCAATAATTCCTTAGGTTTGAAGCTATTTAACACCGGGGGTTGGAAATTAGATTTCACTAGATTCGTATAACTTCTAGGAAATAACCTTCTATTACTATATAATTCATCTATTATGAAAATTCTTCTTGTTGCTGCAATGCCTTCTGAAAGCGAAGATGTAATTAGTGCTTTTGGAATGACGTTAAAAAGTAAACTTGCCAATTCTTATCCGATATATTGTACAAAGAAAAATGAAAAAGAAATTTATTTACTCCAAACACATGTAGGTTTGATAAATGCGTCGGCAGCTTCTGTACTCGCTATTCAAGAAATTAAACCAGACGTGGTGGTAAAAGTTGGTTGTATTGGGGGTAATGCACCGGAACTTAAGAAAAATGATATTGTTGTTCCGCTTTCTTTTTTTCACTCAGGTGCATGGATTACAAAATCCTATGTAAACAATGAGCCAACTAGTGACTCTTCTGAGTGGCAAAGTTTATATGGAGATAAGCCTTATCAAAATAACAAAGATAATTTAGGAGGGTTAGATTACTCGTATTCACCTGATGGAAAGCTTACAGATATATATAAGAATGTTCTTGAAAATCAAGCGCAAAAGTATGTGGAAGCGAATTTAGGAAGTGGAGATATGGTTATATTTGATCATAAATTTATGGATAATATTCGTCAAAATATCCTTAAGTCAAAGGACCCCAATATAAAGTGGTGCACTGACAATGAATCATACGCAATTGCACAGGTATGTAAAATTTTTGGTGTACCGTTTACTGGTATATATTTCATTGCAAGTAGCGATTATGAAGATATTGACGGTTATGCTGCTAATAGCATAAGAAATCAAATGCAACAGACAATACTGCCAGTTATCAATCAATTTGTTGATAAGTTATAATTAGTATGAAAAAAATATCATTACCCAATAGTTCCTTAGGTTTGAATTAATGCCTAAATCTTTAAAAAAACAAAAACCACCTGTACTAAAATATTTCTTGATATTACCTGTTCTGTTTTTGCTAATTTCCATAATCGGGATTGTAAAAAAGATAGAATACCTTTCTTCAGACCCCATTAAAGAGAAAGACTGTCCTCCGATTTTTCCAAAGGATTCAGCAAGTAACATCTTAAAGTATAAAACAATCGAATTACGTAATTTCATACTATTATCCCAAAGAGGTGGGACTATTAATGACGCAAGTTGTCTGAATCGCACAGGTATTTATGGAATAGTTAAAGTTTTCACTGTTGAGGATATTAGAAAAGCTATTATATTTGCCCAAGAGAACAATTTAAAAGTTTCAGTTGCGGGAGTAAGACATAGTATGGGTGGACAAGCATTTTCAAAAGACGCACTTGTATTAGACATGACTGGATTTAATATGATTTCTGTTGATCAAAAGAATAAAATACTTACTGTTCAAAGTGGTGCAATATGGCATGATATACAGAAATATCTAAATACCAAAGGATTGGCAATTAAATCCATGCAGTCTATTGACATATTTACGGTTGGAGGTTCAATTTCAGTTAATGGCCACGGGATAAATTATAAAGTGGGGTCAATTGCATCGACAATAAGATCCATGACATTAATGTTAGCTGATGGAAAAATTGTAACAATTAGTCATACGCAAGACCCCCAATTATTTAAATCGGTAATAGGCGGATACGGATTATTTGGAGTTATATTAGATGCTAAATTAGACGTTGTGGATAATAATATTTACAAGCAGTCTCAAAAAGTAATTAATTATAAAGATTTTTTACGTGTATATAAAAATTTAAATTCAAATAAGAATATAGACTTAATGTTCACTAATTTTTCCGTAGCGCCTCAAAATTTTTTGAAAGATATGACTATTACAACATATGAAATCACTGATTATAAACCTCAAGCTCAGTCATTATTAAATGATCAAGGTGAGGTGAGGCTAAGGCGCTTTTTATTAAATTTTTCTAAAACTGGAGTAGTTGGACGTGAGATAAAATGGTTGGCTGAACGTTATCTTGCGCCTCGTTTTCAGAATTGTTATAAACCACGTGATATAGCAATGACTGATTCTGAACAATGTTTAGTTTCTCGAAACGAAAGTATGCATGATTCAGTAAAGTATTTAAAAAACAATTTACAAAATGATACGGATATATTGCAGGAATATTTTATTCCTCAAAATAAAATTGTTCCTTTTGTGGACGGGGTAAGGGCAATTCTGCTTAAAAACAAAACAAATTTGATAAATGCTGGTATACGCGTTGTAAATAAGGAAGATATAAGTCTAAATTATGCACCTGAAAATATGTTTGCTCTGGTTTTATATATAAATCAAGAAACAACTCCTGAGGCAAACCAGAAAATGGAAAAAGTTACAAAAGAACTTATTGACCACACTACTAAAATGAAAGGAACATTTTATCTTCCTTACCAACTTTTTTATTCAAAAGATCAGTTAAAATCTTCTTACCCTAATATAGATTCTTTTTTCGCCCTAAAGAAACAAATAGATCCAAACAAATTATTTGTCAACAAATTCTATCTAAAGTATGGGGTAATGTAATTCAGATATTTATTTGGAATTTCTTTGATATAATTCATCTATTATGAAAATTGCAGTTATTTTAGGAAGTACGAGAAAAAAGAGAAGAGGGGAAAGAGTCGCAAAATGGCTTATGCCACAACTTGCTAAAGTTGAAGGAGTGGAATTTGAACTTCTTGATCTCCGTGATTATCCATTACCCTTTTTCGCTGAAGATAATTCTCCTGATAGTTTGGAAAATGGATATTCTGATCCAGTTGCTACAAAATGGGCAGCTAAAATTGGTGAAGCAGATGCATTTATTCTAATAGTTTCAGAATATAATCATGGACCAACTGCTGTATTAAAAAATGCATTGGATTATGTATATAATGAATGGAATAAAAAACCTGTTAGTTTTGTTAGTTATGCAACTGGCTCTGCGGCGGGTATTAGGGCAGTGGAGCAACTCAGAGAAATTACAGTAGAACTTCAAATGGCCCCTATGCAGGCCGCAGTCCACATTGGCCGCGTTTTAGATATATTTGACGAAAATGGAAACTTACTTAAGGGGCATTTTAATGAACGTCTCACTATTGTCATGGAACAATTACTTTGGTGGACAGAGGCATTAAAATCCGCAAGAGATAAAAAATAAATCTTAAAACCTCATACAACATTATTTTATTGACATCTTTATTGCAATATGGAACACTTAACTTAGCAGGATTTCTAGAATGTTTAATAGAAGAAATGCTCCACTTATTATTGGATTTTCTATTCCAATATTGATGATTCTTTTTGTTGCCATCAGTATTTATGTTCCAGGAATTTTTTTACACCCCAAATTTAATTTTCTTTATAGTGCGGATGGAAGTTATTATAATGAGCAGGCATATACAATAAATGATGGACATTTGACAATAGATTCTCAAATAACCCCGAACCCAAGTAATAAGCCATATCCAAGTCCTCCATTGTATGTTTATAATGTCATGACAAATGAAAGCA
>WNFL01313452.1_pt4 | contig 13538 bp, 17 predicted proteins | sample 5400361 | NCBI WGS metagenome assembly WNFL01 (sample SAMN13153351, study PRJNA577476) | soil metagenome | isolation source: 40 cm soil on Douglas fir-dominated hillslope | place: USA:California | collected 2013-09-17
CCGTTCGGCCTAGGACCTTCGGCACGGTCTACGGCGCGGCACCGGCCATCGAGCCGATTTTCAGCGCTCTCCCATCCGACTATCTTGCGGGCAGTCGTCAACCCGGGAGAACCCCATGTCATTCGCAAATGTCACCATCCGCGCCCGCCTCACGGTGCTTCTCGCTTTCGTCAACGCGCTGCTCTTCGCGGCGGCCGGGTACGCGTGGTACGCCATCGCGCGCCTGAACGGCCAGATCGATCACACGATCCAGGTGCAGAACCAGGCCGAAGCGGCGAGCGACCAGTCGCGCCGGGCACAGCTCGAATTCAAGACCCAGGTGCAGGAGTGGAAGAACATCCTCCTGCGCGGCAACGATGCGGAGCTCCTCGAAAAGCACACCAAGGCGTTCGCGGAGAAATCCGCGAAAGTCCAGGCCCACCTCACTTCGCTCGGCAGCCAGACGGCCGCGCTCGGCCTTCCCGCCGCCCTTTCGGAAAAGGCGATCGCCGAGCACGCCGAGCTCGACAAGAAGTACCAGGCCGCGCTCAAGGGCTTCCGGCCCGCCGATCCGGCCAGCGCCCACGAAGTGGGGACAAGACCGTGCGCGGCATCGATCGCGTGGCGAACGACCACATCGACGAGATCGTGAATACGGTCCAGCAGCGCGGTGACGAGCTCGCGCGGGAGACCGCCGATTCCGCCGCGAGCGAGAAGAACTTCCTCATTGGCGGCCTCGCCGCTCTCGTTCTCTTCGCCTTGTCCGTCAGCGCCATCGTGGGCTACTTCACGATCTCCTCGATCACCCGCCGCCTGCAGCGCGCCTCCGAAGTCGCGCGCACCGTCGCCGCCGGCAACCTCGCCGAGCAGATCGAAACGGGCCGCGACGACGAGCTCGGCAAGCTGCTGGTCTCGCTCAAGGACATGAACAACTCGCTCGCCGGCATCGTCGGCCGGGTGCGCCAGGCCGCCGAGATGGTGACCAGCGCTTCTTCGCAGATCGCCGCGGGCAATACCGATCTTTCCGCACGCACCGAGGAGCAGGCCTCCAGCCTCGAGCAGACGGCCGCCTCCATCGAAGAGATGACCGCGACCGTCAACCAGAACGCCCAGAACGCCAGCCAGGCGAACGACGTCGCGGTTTCCGCGGCCGAAGTCGCGCGCCGCGGCGGCCAGGCAGTCGACGAAGTCGTGAAGATGATGGAGAGCATCCAGTCGAGCTCGCGCAAGATCGGCGACATCATCGGCGTGATCGACTCCATCGCCTTCCAGACCAACATCCTCGCGCTCAACGCCGCGGTCGAAGCGGCGCGCGCCGGTGAACAAGGCCGCGGCTTCGCGGTCGTGGCCGGCGAAGTGCGCAGCCTCGCGCAGCGCTCTGCCGAAGCGGCCAAGGAAATCAAGACGCTCATCACCGACTCGGTGGGACGCGTGGACGCGGGCGCCAAGCTCGCCGGCGACGCCGGCAAGACCATGAGCGAAGTGGTGAGCAGCGTCAATCGCGTCTCGCACATCATCGGCGAGATCGCCACCGCCACCGGGGAGCAAAGCGCCGGCATCGGGCAGGTGAACCAGGCGGTGGGCGAGCTCGACAAGGCCACGCAGCAAAACGCCTCGCTGGTCGAGGAATCGACCGCCGCCTCCGAATCGCTGCGCAGCCTCGCCAACGAGATGGTCGACGCAGTCGCCGTCTTCCGCCTCGCCGAGCGCATGCCGGCCCTCGAGGCTCCGCCCGCGGCGCCCAAGGCGCTGGCGAGCCCCCCGAAGCGCCCGACCTCGGCGCGCGGTGAACGGCGCGTCGCGCCCGCCCCGCGTGCCAAGGCGCTGGCGGCAGTGGGTCAGGACGCCGAAGAGTGGAAAGAGTTCTAAGCAACGTATTCGCCACTCTCGACATCCCACGAAGAAAGAAGGCTCTGCCATGAATCCGAATGAATCCCGAGTGAACCGCGACGAGTACCTCTCCTTCCGTCTCGGCACCGAGGAGTACGCGATCGACATCCTGCAGGTCCGCGAGATTCGCGCGCACGAGCCGGTGACCCGCATCGCGAACGCCCCGGCCTTCATCAAAGGCGTCATCAACCTGCGCGGCAGCATCGTGCCCATCGTCGACATGCGCCTGAAGTTCGGCCTCGGCGAGGCGGACTACGACCGGTTCACCGTCGTCATCATCCTCAACATCGCCAAGCGCGTGATGGGGATCGTGGTCGATGCGGTGTGCGATGTCGTGGCGCTCAGCGCCGAAGAAGTGCGCCCCGCGCCCGTGCTGGGTGGGGCGATCGAATCCGGCTTCATCCGCGGCCTCGCCCCGATCGATGGGCGGATGCTCATCGTGGTCGACATCGCGCGCCTCATGACCAGCCGCGACATGGCGCTCGTCGAAGAGGTAGCTGCGTGAGGGCGAAGCCGAAGCGCCCGCCCGTGAGCTGCGAGCTCGCGCACGGCATGGACCTCACCTTGGAGTCCACCGAGCACGAGATCCAGCAGGTGCGCTCGCTCCTGCGCGGCGCGATCGAGGGGCTCATCGCCGAATTCGGGCGCAGTGCCACGCGCGATGCCGTCGTCGCGCTGCAGTTCCAGGACCGCTCGGACCAGCTGCTCGCCAGCGCCGGGCGCCGCATCGAGCTCGTGAGGGTGGCACTCGGCAAGGGGCGATCGGTCCCGCTGGCGGCCTTCCCCACCGCAACGCCGCCCGAGACCGGGACGGCCGAATTCTTTTAAGGAGTTTCACTTGATTTACACGATCCTTGCAGTAGACGATTCACCGTCCATGCGACAGATGGTCGCCCACGTCCTCAAGAGCGGCGGCTATCGCGTGATAGAAGCCGAAGACGGCGAGCAGGCCTTCAAGCTGGCGCGCCTGAACCGCATCGACGCGGTCATCACCGACCACAACATGCCGAAGATGGACGGCCTCTCGCTGGTGAAGAGCCTGCGCGCGCTGCCCGACTACTCGGCCACGCCGATCATGCTGCTCACGACCGAATCCTCGCCCGAGATGAAGAAGAAGGGGCGCGACGCCGGTGCGACCGGCTGGCTGGTGAAGCCGTTCGATCCGGAAAAGCTTCTCGAGATGTTCCGCAAGATCCTCGCCTAGGCACCAATCCATGGCCATCGACCTGTCAGTTTTCGCCGATTCCTTCTACGAAGAAGCCACCGAGCACGTGGCGACGGTGGAATCGCTGCTTGTCGCGGCCGACCTGCACGCGCTCGACGAGGAATCGCTCAACGCGATTTTCCGCGCCGTGCATTCGATCAAAGGGGGTGCGGGGGCATTCGGCCACGGGGCGCTCGCCGATTTTTCCCACGCGCTCGAATCGTTCCTCGACGGCGTGCGCAAGGGTCGCCAGGAGCTCACCAAGGCCTCGATCGGCATCTTGCTGGGCGGCGTCGATGCCATCCGCAATCATGTTTACGCGCTTCGCCAACGCTCGACTCCCGACACGGGCGCCTTCGATGCGCTGAAGAACGAGCTCGCGAAGTGCACGACGCCCGCCGCGCCGCAGCCGCCGGTGGCCGCACCGGTTGCGCCTTCCGGCTACTTCGTCGAGCTCGCGCTCGACCCCGCGGAGTATCCCGACCGCGCGGCGATCGATACGCTCGTCGCCGAGCTGCCCGCGCTGGGAACCGTGGAGTGCGTCGAGGTCGAATTCGACTTCGCGGCGAGGCGACGCTCGACGACACGCGCGAATGCCTGCAATTCCTCGTTTCCGAAGAAGCCATTCGCAAATGCGAGGTCATGAGCGTGCCCGCCGCAGGTTTCGAGCTGTTCGAGGACGCAGATCCCGCCGACGACGCGTACGGTTTCTTCCCCCTCGATGCACCCACGCAAGCGGCGGCGCCCGTCGACGCGGACTCCATTCGAATCAACGTCGCCAAGATGGACGAGCTCGTGAACCTGATCGGGGAGCTCGTCATCACCCAGGCGATGGTCGCGCGCGGCGCGCAAACGAACGCCGGCGGCGACGCCGCGGGCCTCGTCCAGGCGCTCGCCCAGCTCGAGCGCAATACGCGCGACCTGCAGCGCTCGATCCTGTCGATCCGCATGCTGCCGATCCGCCACGTCACCTGCCGCTTGCCGCGCCTCGCGCACGACGTGGCCGAGCGCCTCGGCAAGGTCGTCCAGCTGGAGCTCGTGGGCGAGGACACCGAGCTCGACAAGGGCCTCATCGAGAAGCTCGCCGATCCCTTGATGCACCTCGTGCGCAATGCCATCGACCACGGCATCGAGACGCCGGAGGCGCGCGCCGCCGCCGGCAAGACTCCCGGCGGCCGTCTTACCGTTCGCGCGCGCCACGAAGGCGGCAAGGTCGTGATCTCGGTGCGCGACGACGGGGCGGGCCTCGACCGCGAGGCGATCGTCGAGAACGCGCGCCGCGCCGGCGTCGATGTCGACGAAGACGCAGCCGACGAAGCGATCTGGCCGCTCATCTTCCGGCCGGGCCTGTCCACCGCGAAGACGGTCACCGACGTCTCGGGCCGCGGGGTGGGAATGGACGTCGTGCAGAAAAACGTCCGCGCGCTCGGCGGAACGATCGAGATCGCTTCGCTCCGCGGGCTTGGCGCGACCTTCACGCTGCGCCTGCCGCTCACCCTCGCGATCATCGAAGGCATGTCGATCATCGCCGACGGAGAGTCGTACATCGTTCCCCTCACCGCGATCGCCCAATCGCTTCGCCCCGATGCTTGCGAAACGAAGACCATGGGCGGCCGCGAGGTGCTGCGCTTCAACGGCGATTACATTCCGCTGGTGAGCCTCGGCGACCTTTTCGGCCACGCCTCACCGGTGCGCTGCACCAACGGCGTGCACGTCGTGCTCGACATCGACGGGCGGCACGCCGCGGTGCGCGCCGACGCGCTCCTCGGGCTGCACCAGACCGTGGTCAAGGGGCTCGAGGATCACTACCGGCGAATCGACGGCATCTCGGGCGCCACGATCCTGGGCGACGGACGCGTCGCGCTCATCCTCGATGCGCAACGCGTAGTCGAGCAGGCGGGCGCGATCGAAAGGTTGGCCGCGTGATCGCCCCCGTCCTCGAGCTCGCCGCCGACAGCGTCCTCACCCGCACGCGGGAAGGCACGCTCAAGATGCGCGCGCGCTCGCCGCAGGTTTCGCCGAAGCTGCGCTCGGTCCTCTTTCTCGTTTCCGGCCAGCAATCGTACGGCGAGCTCCTCGACCGCGCCGGCGGATTGCGCGGCGTGCTCGATGCGCAGATTCGCGCGCTGCTCGAAATGGGCCTGATCGAGATCCACCGTGAAGGCGGGCGCCACGACGACGACCCGCCCCTCGGAGCGCTGCCGGCCGTCGCCGCGGCAAAAATCGAGTTGCTGAAGCGCATCGAAGCGGCTGCGGGCAATGATGCCGATCGCTTCGCCGCCGGGCTCCTCGCGGCGCGCACGCTGCGCGATCTCGCGGAACGATCCAAGGAAGTCGCGCTGATGTTGCAAGCGAGCGCCGGCAGCGGCGTGGGCGACGCCTTCTGGACGCAGGCGAAGGAAATCCTCCTCACCTGGCGCGACCATGCGTCACAAGCGAGCCGCTGAAATGACGGCGACCCTGGCCACGGCACCGGCCGTCCGCATTGCGGGCTCGGCGCCGCAATTCGGCGTGCGCTCCTTCGAGCGTGTGCGCCGGCTGATTCACGAGATCGCCGGGATCTCGTTGAGCGATGGCAAGCGCACCATGGTGCAGAACCGGCTCACGAAGCGCCTGCGGGCGACAGGACACGACGGCTTCGACGCGTACCTCGACCTGGTCGAGGCGCCCGATGCGGCGGAGCGGGTTCATTTCGCAAACGCGCTCACCACCAACCTCACCAGCTTCTTTCGCGAGGCCCATCACTTCCCCATCCTCGTCGAACACCTGCGCGGGCGCACCGCGCATGCCAAGTCGATCGTCTGGAGCGCGGCCTGCTCGACGGGAGAAGAACCGTACTCGATCGCGATATCGATCGTGGAGGCGCTGGGCGAGCAGGCGCGCGACGTGCGCATCATCGCGTCCGACCTGGACACCGAAGCCCTGGAGACCGCGCGCGCCGGCATCTATCCGATCGATCGCGCCGCGGCCCTCGGCGAGGAGCGCCTGCGCCGTTTCTTCCTGCGCGGCGATGGCGCGCGCACCGGCTGGGTGAAGGTGCGCCCGGAGATCGCCCGCATGGTCGAGTTCCGGCACATCAATCTCTTCGACGCCTCGTGGCCCATCGAGCCCTCGCTCGCGGCCATCTTCTGCCGCAACGCGATGATCTACTTCGCCAAGCCGACACAGCTCGCGATCCTCGAACGATTCGCGCCACTGCTCGCCGGAGGGGGTCTGCTCTTCGCCGGGCATTCGGAGAATTTCCACTACCTCGCCGGGAAATTGCTGCGCTCGTGCGGACGCACCGTCTACCGGCCCCTATGAAAACCGATTCGCACTTCCTGCCGGTGGAATCGCCCAACCGCTACTTCGATCCGCACCTCGAGCGCGAGTCGGTGAAGCTCCTGCCGGGCGAATACTTCGCCACGCGCCGCGACGTGGCGCTGGTCACCGTGCTCGGTTCCTGCGTCGCTGCGTGCCTGCGCGATCGCGAGCAGGGCATCGGTGGAATGAATCACTTCATGCTGCCGCGCGGAAGCGCCGACGCGGGCCCGGTCTCGGAATCGGCCCGCTACGGCGTGCACGCGATGGAGCTGCTGGTGAACCAGCTGGTCCGGCTCGGCGCGCGGCGCCGCAACCTCGAGGCGAAAGTGTTCGGCGGCGGCAATGTCGTGCCTGGCTTCACCGCCCTCAACATCGGGGAAGCCAACGCCAAATTCGTCCGCACGTTCCTGCGCGCCGAATCGATTCCCGTCGTCGCCGAGGACCTGCAAGGCACGATTTCGCGCAAAGTCTATTTCTTTCCGGTGTCGGGACGGGTCCTCGTGCGCGGGATCGCCCGGACGCACAACCAAACCATCCTCGAACGCGAGGTGCAATATTTCGAACGGCTGCGCGAGCTTCCCGCCGGCGGCCAAGTGGAGATGTTCACGTGAAGACCAAGGTCCTGGTGATCGACGATTCCGCCGCGATTCGCAACATCCTCGCCGCCATCATCAACGAGCAGCCCGACATGACGGTGGTGGGAGCCGCCCCCGACCCGCTGACCGCGAGGGAGCTCATCCGCACACTCAATCCGGACGTCCTCACGCTCGACATCGAGATGCCGAAGATGAACGGGCTGTCGTTCCTCAAGCGGCTGATGCGCGTTCGCCCGATGCCCGTGGTGATGCTGTCGTCCCACACCCAGGAAGGCTCGGACATCGCGTTCCGCGCGCTCGCCCTGGGCGCGGTCGACTTCGTCGCCAAGCCCGCGATCGGAACGCCGGTCGACGACGACTACGTTCGCGGCATCGCGGATGCGATTCGCGGAGCGCACGCGGCGCGCCACAACCTGCGGCCGATGGAAGCGAGCGCGCATTCCGATGCCGAAGCGATCCTGCCCCAACTCGGTGAGCATGCCCCGGGATCTGATCGCGTCGTCGTGGTGGGCGCTTCCACGGGCGGCGCTGAAGCGATCCGCGACGTCCTCGGCAGCCTGCCCGAGGACGTTCCGCCCGTCCTCATCGCACTGCAAAAAATGCCCGGCCCGTTCATCACGCACCTGGTGCGGCGACTGAACGAGACCTGCCGCGTCAAGGTGAAGGAAGCCGAGGACCAGGAGCCGGCGCTCCCCGGCCACGTCTATATCGCACCCGGCGGCACCCACATGCGCCTCGAGCATCACGGCGATCGCGGGTACGGCATCCGCCTGGAGCCGCGCATTGCGTCCGACGAAACCGCGGTCGATGTCCTCTTCAATTCCGCCGCGGAGTCCGCCGGGGCGACCGCCATCGGCATCATCATGACCGGTGTGGGGGAAGACGGCGCGGAAGGACTCCTCGCAATGCGCGAGAGCGGCGCCTTCACCGTCGCCCAGGACGAAGCGACCTCGGTCGTCTTCGGAATGCCGCGTGCGGCAATCGAAAGAGACGCCGTCGAGACGGTAGCGCCGCTCGGCCAGATCGCACGCATCATCGTCGGCAAGCTCGCCGGCGCAAACTAGCCATGAAGCAAAACCTCCTGCGGGTCGCCGCGGCGATCTGCATTGCTGTCGCCGGCTGGCTCATCGAAGCGGCCGCGGCGGATGCCCCGGCACCGTCCCCGGCGGCGGACGCCATGCCGCCGCGCCGGCTCGTCGTCGTGACCGACGACCACTACCCGCCTTATCTCTTTCGCGACGAGCGCGGCAATTTGCGCGGCATCATCAAGGACAAATGGGAACTCTGGTCGCGCACGACCGGCGTCGCCGTGGAAGTGCGCGGGCTCAAATGGGCCAAAGCCCAGCAGGAGACCGTTTCCGGCGAGGCCGATGTGATCGAAGCGCTCGCATACACCGAGGCTCGCCGCCGGCAGTTTGCCTTCTCGCGCACGCCCGCGACCGTCGAGGCGCGCGTGTACTTTCACCACTCGATCACCGGCATCCACGACGTCGCCAGCCTTCGCGGCTTCGCCGTCGCCGCCAAGGAAGGCAGCGCCTGCGCCGAGTGGCTGCGCGCGCGCGGCATCGACACGAACGAACGCTTCTCGAACTCCGAATCGCTGGTCCAGGCCGCGGGCCGCGGCGAGGTGCGCATGTTCTGCATGGACTCGCCCGCCGCCGAATACTTCCTCTTCAGGCAGGGTCTCAACGACGACTTTCGCCAGTCCCCGGTCCTCTACTCTGTCCCGTTCGACTGGGCGGTGCGCGCCGGACGCGAGGACCTGCGCGATTTCATCCAGGACGGCTTCGCCCGAATCCCCCCGGAAAAGCTCGAGGAGATCCAGGCGCAATGGGTGGGACAACCGTTGCGCGGGGCGTTCGCGAACCGTTATCTTCTCGCCTGCGTGCTCGGGCTGGCACTCGGCCTCTGCGTGCTGCTGCTCGCCTGGAACCAATCGTTGCGCCAGCTCGCCTTCCGCAAGACGAGCGAGCTCCTCGCCATTACCGAATCGCAGCGAAGGCAGCGCGCCCAGGCGCGCTACCTCGCGACGCGCGACCTGTTGACGGGGCTACCCAACCGCTCGTGTCTCCAGCACCGGCTCGCACGCACCCTCACGCGCGCCAAGGGGCGCGAGCACCTCCTCGCCGTGATCTTCGTCGACCTCGATCGCTTCAAGTCGATCAACGATACGTTCGGACAGGACTGCGGCGACCTGGTGCTCAAGGCGATGGCCGACCGCCTTCGCCCCTGCATGCGTCCCGGCGACACGATCGCCCGCAATAGCGGCGACGAGTTCGTGTTCGTCCTTCCCGACCTCTCGGCACGCGAGGAGGCGAGCGCGTTCGCCTCGAAAGTGCTTGCCGCGATCCGCCTGCCGGTCGACCTGTCCGGGCGCGGGGTCTATTGCACCGCGAGCGCCGGCATCGCGATCTTCCCGAACGACGGGACGTCCGCGGCCGACCTCATTCGCAATGCCGACATCGCCATGGACTGCGCCAAGCAAGCCGGGCGCAACAATTTCCAGTTCTTTGTCCCCGGGATGCACGATCTCGTCACTCGCCGCCACGAGCTCGAGATCGACTTGCGCGTCGCGTTGCACCGCGGCGAATTCGAAGTCGTCTACCAGCCGAAATTCGCGATCGCCACGGGCGCCGTGAGCGGATTCGAGGCGCTGCTGCGCTGGCGCCATCCGCAGCACGGGCTGCTCGCGCCGGCGGAGTTCGTTCCGATCCTCGAGGACACCGGCCTCATCGTTCCGATCGGCGAGTGGGTGCTGCGCTGCGCGCTGCACCAGGTGAAGCGCTGGCGATCCCTGGGCCTCACCACCTGTCCCATCGCGGTGAACCTCTCGGCGCGGCAATTCCACCAGGGAGACCTCGACCAGGTGGTCGCCCGCGCGCTGGCCGAAAGCGGCCTCGATGCAAGCGCGATCGAGATCGAGCTCACCGAATCGTCGCTGGTGCGCGAGCCCGAAGAAGCGGCGCGCATGCTGGGTCTCATCGCCGATTCGGGTGTGCGCATCGCCGTGGACGATTTCGGCACCGGCTACTCCAGCTTGGGCTACCTCAAGCGATTCCCCATCGACGCGCTCAAGCTCGACCGCACCTTCATTCGCGGCGTCGCCGAGAATGCGGAGGATGCCGCGATCGTGAAGGCGATCATCGAGCTTCAGCTCGATTTCCTCGCGCGCCATGGCTGCGACGAGGTCCAGGGCTTTCTCTTCAGCCCGGGCGTCGACGGTCCCGCGACCGATGAATGGCTCCACCGCCCGGGCGCGGTGCCTCAGGATTCGTTGCGGATTTCCTCGCTCACCCACTCGACGAACTGACGCACCTCCGCGCGCGATCTCGCGTCCTTCGCATGGATGGCATAGAAGGCGCGCGCGAGGCGCTGCTCGCGTCCGAACAACGCGACCAGCCGCTTGTCCTTGAGCATCTGCCCGGCGAGCGACATGCGCCCGAGCGCGATGCCCTGCCCGTGCAGCGCGGCCTGTATCACCTGATCGTATTGGCTGAAGCTCACCATCCCGGCCGGCTGCAGCTCATCCGTTCCCATCGCCTCGAGCCATGCGCGCCACGACATCCACGGCCAGCGGCCGGTGGGATCGTCCAGATGCAGGAGCACGTGGTGGCGAAGGTCCGCGGGATGGGCGAGCGGGCGCTTCGCGGCCTTCGACTCCTTCACGTAATCGGGGCTGCAGACCGCCGCGAGATGCTCGCTCACCAATGCCACCGCGCCCGGCGGCGCGCGATTGGCCGCGCAATCGCGAATCGCGAGGTCGATTCCCTCGCGCTCCAGGTCGGCCACGTCGTGGGTCGCCGTGATGCGCACATCCACCCCGGGATGCTTCTTGCGAAAGCGCGCGAGCCGCGGCACGAGCCAGATCGAGGCGAACGACACGGTCGTGGTCACCGTCAGCACGTGGCCGGTGCGCGATTCGCGCAGCCGCCGGGTCGCCTCACGCAGCTGGTCGAGGACCGGGCCCACGATGCGCACGTAGTTCTGCCCCGCCTCGGTGAGGACGAGCGCCTTGTGCCGCCGCTCGAAGAGCGCCACGCCGACGAACTCTTCGAGCGATTGGATCTGGCGGCTCACCGCCGATTGCGTGACGAAGAGCTCGGCGGCGGCCTTGGTGAAGCTCAGGTGCCGCGCGGCGGCTTCGAACCCTCTCAGGAAGTCCAGGGGCGGGAGCGGCCGGGTCGAAATAGCCATGCGTCTAGCTCATGCAGGCCATGCCGCCTTTTCGTTTGCGAGGCACGGCCTTAGAGGGAATACTGCGTTTCATCAGCCCATTTTGCATGCACGGCGATCATTCAGCAAGGAGCCCATATGCACCTCGACCTCGAAACCCCGGATCTCGCCCTCGAAGCCGGCGACGTCATCAGCCTCGACGATGCCGCGGGCGTTCGTATCCACGCCACTCGCGGCACGGTGTGGGTCACCGAGGAGGGCGATATCAACGACCACATCGTCGGACCGGGCGACGTGCTCACCATCGCCCATTGCGGCCGCACCGTCGTGCAGGCGCTGGCGCCCGCGTGGATCTCGATCCGCGAGTATCTCGCGCCCGCAAACGACCCGACCCAGACCGCAGCCTAGGAGAACATCAATGAACGACATCGCACACAGGCTTTCGGGCCTTCTCACCCGCGCCGCCGATCGACTCGAGTACGCGTTCGGCACGGTACCCAGCGTCATTACCCACGAGCTCTACTTCGATTCGGACGCCTACCTCGCCGACCTCAAGAACCGCATCTACACGCGCTACTACTGAAAGACCGGGGACAGACCACTTGTCCCATCAGGCGGAACAAGTGGTCTGTCCCCGGTCGAGCAGCATCGCGTCGCCGTAGCTGAAAAAGCGGTAGCGGTGTTCAACCGCGTGCCGATAGGCGCGGCGGATGTTCTCCGCGCCTGCGAAAGCGCTCACGAGCATCAGCAGCGTCGAGCGTGGCAGGTGGAAATTGGTGACCAGCCGGTCAACCACGTTGAATCGGTATCCCGGAACGATGAAGAGCTGCGTCTCCGCGGTCCCCGCGATGAGCCGGCCGCTCGTGGCCGCCGACTCCAGCGCGCGTAATGCCGTGGTGCCCACCGCGACAATTCGTCCGTTCCTTGCCGCCGTCTCCTCGATCGCATCGACCGTCGCCCGCGGAATGTCGTACCACTCCGAATGCATGACGTGCCTCGACAGGTCCTCGTTCCTCACCGGCTGGAAAGTCCCCGCGCCGACGTGCAGCGTGAGGCTTGCCACGCCCACCCCTTTCGCGCGCAAGGCCGCGAGCAGCGCTTCATCGAAATGCAGCCCCGCGGTGGGCGCCGCCACGGCACCCGCGACCTTCGCATACACCGTCTGGTAGCGCGTTTCGTCTTCCGCATCCGGTGAGTGCGCGATGTAGGGCGGCAGCGGCGTCTCGCCGTGGGCCGCGAGGCAGTCGAGAACCGATCGAGCGCCGAGAAAGCGAAGCTCGAAGAGATCGCCGTGGCGCCCGAGCATCTGCGCCTCGACCGCTCCGCCAAGCACGAGCTTCGCCCCCGCCCTCGGCGGCTTGCTCGCGCGCACCTGCGCGAGCGCGCGCTCGTGATCGAGGACGCGCTCGACCAGCACTTCGACCTCGCCCCCGCTGTCCTTGCGTCCGCGAAGCCGCGCCTTGATGACGCGCGTGTCGTTCACCACGAGGAGGTCGCCCGGCGCGATCAACCTCACGATGTCGCGGAAAGCGAGGTCTTCGATCGCGCCGCTCCTGCCATCGAGATGCAGCAAGCGGCTTGCGGTGCGCTCCGCCGCCGGATGCTGCGCGATCAGCTCGGGTGGGAGCTCGTAGTCGAAGTCCGCCAGGCGCACGCTACTTGCCGAGCATCGCGGCGATTTCGCGAGCGGTGCGTATGCGCGCCATCCGCGGAAAGACCCGGCGCATGAGCTGGTCGTGGTTGTCCTTCTCGGGCGACGTGCACGCGTCCGAAGCGATCACGAGGTTGTAGTCGAGGTCGCGCGCGGCGAATGCCGTGGAAGCGATGCCGACGTCCGTGGAGCCGCCGGCAAGGACGATGGTGTCGATGCCGCGCGAGCGCAGCGCCGTCTCGAGGTACGTCCCGTGGAATGCGCTCCAACGATGCTTCGGCACGATCAAGTCCTCCGCGCGCGGGGCGAGCTCGGCGATGACGCGCGCTTCCGGCGTGCCCCCGGTGATGAGCGGCTTGTGCGCGTCGGCATCGCCCGGCGCGATCGGCTGCAGTCGGTTGTTTGCATCGCGCAGGGTGCGGGCTGCTATGGCGCCGTCGGGCATGTGATCCGCGTTTGCGTAAACGACGAGGATTCCGGCCTTGCGAGCAGCGGCGAGCAGCGCCGCGGCGTTCGCCACCCCCGGCGCATAGCGCTTCTTCGAATCCGCGTCGCGGTTCACGTGCCCTTCGAGGAAATCGAAGAGCAGCAGCGCGGAGCCGCTCGTCTCGAGGTGCTCGCTCACTTCGCGTTACCCAGGATGATCTCGCCGTAGAGCTTCTTCCACTTGTCGCTCTGGTCGAGGACCAGCGCCGGGTCCACGGACTTGAGCGGGATCTTCTGAGCGGGGTTGTTGACCTTG
>WNFL01099297.1_pt1 | contig 13535 bp, 16 predicted proteins | sample 5400361 | NCBI WGS metagenome assembly WNFL01 (sample SAMN13153351, study PRJNA577476) | soil metagenome | isolation source: 40 cm soil on Douglas fir-dominated hillslope | place: USA:California | collected 2013-09-17
ACTTTGTACCTTTTAGTGCGTTTCTCGCCGACTATTCGCCGCGTTAGATGTCTGAGGATGTTTCAGGTTCGATATGGAGCGCTATCCGCGCAAATATTTCAAGCTATATGTGTGTACCCAAAAGCACTGTAGGTCCACAAACTCAACTGTGCTCGTCAGCCTTTATCCACCAGCCCGTATCCCCAGTATTGTAAGCACGTCACTAAAATAATTGTAGGTAGCGCTCACATGTTGACCGTTTAGCTGTATGTACCCTTCGTTTGGTCGGAGATCTTCTAATCGACTCAATCTGCACGTAGGTAAGGTCCTTCTGGGCCTGGAGGGGTTGTCCGGTCGGTAAATATGCTATCCTATGCCAATCCCTTATTCACTCCTTGCATCTAGGCCCATTTAACGCTATCCCTTCACGCCGTACGTCTCCAAAATGGATCACCGAACCAAACCTGGATGGCTGAAAATTTCCAGTTATCATGTTACGGCGCGTAGCAGCACTCTACAACGGCTCAAAGGTGCTGTTGTACCACTCCTTCGCCTTCGCGTTACCAAAACGATTTGCAGAGTGTTGTCTATTTTCTCTACGGCGCGCTCCTGGTCTCATTTTTAGGTGAGGAGCTCACGGTGATTTTCACCTACTGGTATTTGCGTTACCTTGATGGAGGTACGTCATCCGTTTTGCCCGCAGTCGTACATGGATCGAACGCTATTCGCAGTTATGGGTCAACCAGTGGCAGACGTGCCGTTCTACGTATGCCTGCCAACGGAATCAGCGCCTCAGTTCTGGATGTACGCATTCCGCCTTGCAATGTGCCATCGCTCACGCGACTAACCTCCTTTTCTTTTCCTTCTGTTTATTTGACCACAGTTTTTGGTGAGAATGGTCAAAGTCAGTGGATAATCGCGTAATACTGATGGGTTATGGGACTAAAGGCTTTTTATAATCGGTACGTTTGTTGTCACAGCCGAGATAGAGGAAATCATAACTTTCTCCAGTCTTCGACGCAATTCTCTGTGTCCTCGTTTTTGCTAAGGGATACATGAGCCACAAGGGACGCCTGGATTCGGCGTTTTTCCGACTCATTGTGAGGTGCTCAACTTCAGCCGAAGGTTGAAGCGAGGAGCTGAAGACCCCGTACAATTAGGGATTCTATACTTTACTACCTTGGCGTATTTGGTATCGAGATGGTCACCCTGATACTGTGGGCTCAATCCAGAGGGACTTGGGTACAGTCCTACCCCTACGCTGGTTTACTGGTCTTAATCATTCCTACAGCCACACGAAATGCAGACAGTATGTTCTGTTAATGTGCTCCCTGAGGTGACCTACAGGTTAATATGACTCCAGGGTGTTGCATTTTCCCTCGCCATCGAGCCGATGCTCTGCTGTCGACTCGTCCTTAATACAAGGTCGTCCTTTCAAGCACGGCCTGAAGTCAGCGAGTTCTCGACCTCTGATCATCCCACTTTCGAGACAGAGTTGAAGGCTTATCGAGGCGGTCCGGGGCGCAAACACCGCCTAGATTCCATGGGTCTACCTCAGATTACAGGTATGTCCACCGCCAATCCGATACTTAAGTTTTCTACTGTGGTATTGGACTAATTTCGAGTGATGCCCAGACATAGAAGACGAATACCCTGGTCATGACATTCTCGTGCAAACGAAAATCGAGGACCTTGAGGAGCACCCAAATAATACTGGACGCAATGCACAAGTAAAATAGTAGTACGGGACATGTCCTTAACTATGTTGGCTTCCGGCAGCGAACTATTACGAGATGCTATACTTAACCCGAGTCTTACCATTTCTCACCTCAACTCGAACACCCAGTTCAAGACTTTGCGAACAGTCTCTACAACTTCACTTCATCCGTGAACCTTTACGAACCCATTAAATACGTCGTGAACGGGAAAGCGAAACAAGTCCATGACGGAGCTGCGTGTTAGCCGATTCATCCTAAATTAACACGCGGAGGGTAAGTCATATTGATTCCAATCAATCAGATCCGTGGTCGGTGGGCTCGGCAATCTGGGCATGGCAGGCATGGATGATGAACGGTTTTACCCCCAAAACCTGATTCCTGACACCGAGGCCTCACTCGTGACGCGCAAGCTTTGTATGCAATTGACTGGGGAGTTGAAGGAGCGCCATTGGTTTCAGTCTTGCAGACTGCGAGCCCAAGCGAAGGAGACCACGCCAAAATCGGCAATGCTTCGGGAAGGGAGGTGATATGAGGCATGGGAGATATTGCAGGGAGCGGGTACGATTGATTACTGGTCGGTTTAATGAACGCAAATGATCCGTTTATTTGATTGACTCGGGGAGTCGTACTGCCTCGGGGATTTCGGGAGTGTGATATGATGATGATTGTGGTGTGAATTGGACAGTTTCAAACTCCATTCACGCGTTATTGGCAGTCACCAGTGAGTGGCAAAGGCAGAAAATTTCCTGTGCTTCCCGCCCCCGGCGTATTGGGATGCTTTTTTCACACGGGGATACGTTCAAATTCAAACGAACGAGTTAAGTCTATCATAATCTGGGATTTATTTCTAGTAAGTGTAAATAATAGATCAGTCAAAGTGGACGGCCTGTCAAATGACGCCCCTTTTTTTCGTTTTCTCGACGCTTGGACGGACGAGTGGACGAGTGGACGGCGCTTCTCATTCAGGGCCGATGACTGGGAAAAAGCGGTGTCGGAGTCGGAGTTAGAAGTCAACTTCGATCTTCACCTTGAGTTTTCAGTTTTTCATCTAATCGGCAATATTCCTCATCTGCCGCTCGCCAGTATCATTTCAGCTTCTCCTTCTCACCCTCAAATCGATCCTTGCTAGAAAAAATAGGATCAGACGATCAGCGAGACATGAAGTACAGGAAGATTGAGGCGATTCCAACGCAATTTTGTTGCGCAATTGGTCAGTCTGCAACCCAATCCAAAGTCACAAAGGTACTCATTAATCTGAGAAGCCAACATGCCGCTTCAAACTCATTCCGATGCGCTGGTTGTTAGCCAGCTCGCTACACGGCCCCGACCGTCCGGGCCTGCCCTTCGCCTTCGTCCCAATCTCGCAGTCCCACCCTAGGGTCACCCTCTAGATGGCCAATGTTATCCGTAACCTGGATAGCCCAGCTTCCTCTATTCTTGGAATAGTCGCGAATTATTTCGACATTTCGCTCGTATTGGGCTGTAGAAGGTGATGTAGGAGCCCCAGGGAGAGTCGAGGCAATCATTTTTCACTCTCTATTGAAAGTCCTTGATCGAGGACTTTTCAAATTGTTCAAACAACGACCCTGGGGTTGAGGACGAAGCCGGGCTTCGGTCTCGAGGAGCCTGGAGAGTAGGCACACCATGTCTTGGATCAAAAATATCAGATTTGCTTCAGGCTTCAGGGAATGTGGTCCGAGAGGCCGACCACCAGCGACTATTGAGAACACGCCACTCCGGGCTTCCACGAACTGGTTCATTCAAACGCCCTCTCTTCCTGTCCGCGGTCAAATCAAGTTCAATACCTGACGCACGTTCTCGCGATACACGGCGCGATACACAAAGGATACCTCTTCCCTCGCAATTTGCTCACCGTTTTCCTTCTGGGGTGTCAACCAGTGAAGCCAACTTGGAAACCTCGATGGCACAGCCTGTAAATGGATTGCGGTCCACTCTAGTTCCAATAGCCTCTTCAGCCTTTCAGAGCAGACTCGCCAACATTTCTGCACTCGCTCTCCAAATTTACGACTGGTGTAGGTCATCGAACTGAAGCTCTCACCACGTGTCACTGAAGTATTCTACGCGTTCGGTGCAGTACTATGTCTTGATCAAGAGGTATGGACGCCTTTAGTAAATTTACCGTATCGGTCCCGCTGAACATCAACGATATGCCAGGTGGAACTCATCTGGGTACGAAAGCTGTCACGCAATAAAGTAGATAGTTGACTAGGCACTGGCAGTCGTCCGAGCAAACAAGGGAGACAACTTTGTATCAGATGGTTCGGTTTCTTTCCGGAGGCTGCGCCGCGTCGAAGGGCTGATTATACTTCAGGTTCGATATGGGGCACTATCCGGGCAAATCTTTCAAGCTATTTGTGTGTTGCCGAATGCATCGTACATCTGCATACTCATATTCGCCTTCTAGCCTTCATCCACACGCCTCTCTCCGCATCATTGTAAGCATGTCACCACAATAATGGTTGGTGTCACTCACGTGTTGGTCATTAGCTGTGCGTGACCCGTCATTCACCAGCTGACCTCCTCACAAATCCATATATAGGCAAGGTTCTTTTGTACGTGGATGGATTTTTTGGTGTGAAAGCATGCTATCCTGCATCAATTGTTTGTTTATTCTCTGGCTTTAGCCCCCATTGGCGCTCTCCCATCACGTCGTGCGTCTCCAGTTAGACCAAGGGACCGAACTTGTCGTTCACAATTGATAGTCATCATGCTACGGCGCGTATTGGCGCTCTACAACAACTCCAAGGTGCGGTCATCTCACTCTTCGCCTTTACTTTACCAATTCGATTCGAAGAATGTTTCCTATTTCCTCTACGCCATGCTCTTACTCCAGTTTTTAGGTGAGGAAGTCATAGTGATTTTCACCTACTTCTATCTGGATTATGTACACGGAGGTATTGTGTCCATTTTGGCCCCATTGCGCGCGAATTGAACACCATTCCCAGCTACGGGCCAACCAGTGGCAGGTGTGCCGTTTCACGTATGCATAACGACGAAATCAGCGCCTTACTTCTGGATGTACGCATTTCCTCTCGCACTGCAGCTTGGTCCTACCACTTAAATTCTTTTTTGACCACAGTTACTGGTGAGAACGTTGGAATTCTGTGCAGAATTGCGTGGTTCTGATGGGTTGAGATACTGAAGGCTCTTCGCAATCTGTAAGTTATTGTCATAGCCGAAATGGCGAACCGTTGACTCTTGCCAGTCTACGACGTAGTGCTCTGCGTTCTCGTCTTTGCTGAAGGCTACAAAGGTTACAAGAGACATACGGATTCGTCGCTTCTTCGGCTTGTTATCAGGTGCTCCAACTCAGTTGAGGGTGAAACAAGGAGCTGAAGATCCCGCGCATTTAGAGACTCTATACTCTACTATCTCGGCGTACTTGGCATCGAGATAGTCACCCTGACACTATGGGCGAAGTCCAGAGGAGGCTCGGTACAGTACTACTCCTTTGCCCTGGGATACTAGTCTTGACTGTTACGATAGCTGCAGGAAATGCAATTGGTCCGTTCCTTCAATGTGCCCTTTGCGTTAATCTACAGGTTAATAGGGCCTCAGGGCAACGCATTTGTTCTAGCGATCGAGCCAATACTTTGCTGTCGACTCGTCCTCAACACTAGATTGACCTTAAAAACAAGTCTCATGGGCACTGAGTTGACAACCACTGGTGTTGCTGCTCTTGACACAGAATTGAAGGCTTATCGTGATTATAGAAGTCTGACACGCAGACACCTAGATTCTATGGGTCTCCCTCAGATTGCAGGTACGTCCACTTCCAATCCGATGGTAATACCCTATTGTTGTGCTGCGCTAATAGTGCGGCCTAGAATCAGATGTCGACCACCTTGCTTACGAAGAAGAGACCGTACGAGCGAGAACTGACCCGGAGTAGCATCCAGGTTATCATAGATATGGTGTATTGGTCCATTGGAATATGACAAACTCGTTCCTGCGTGGCCTAGTCGACCTGCCTAACCGAATCCAGTTGCGTTGACCTCGTATGTGCTTCCAACAGCGAACTACTGCAATGTGCCAAGCCACAGTCATGTTTATGTTCGAACTGTGCCCGGGCCAGGATCCTAACATATCTAGATCCCTGCTAGAACGGCTCTCGCTTGCAAAAATATTAGCTACGGGACCGGATCAGGTGAGGTCAATTAATAAACCTCACCCTGTTGACTTGGAAGCGATTGTGCCTTTCCTACACGGTGGCCACTTAGATATCGGTGTGCTGTTACAGTGCTACCAGTCCTTCCCGAAGCTGTTGTTGCCCTTCCAGCCCCACACCTCCGCATTATCCTGACTAGTTGGCTACCCAGAAGAGGCCTTTGGAGGGGCGCCGACTGCGCGATCACGTGACATTCGTATAAGGTTGTACTGATAAGCCTGCCTATGCCAATAACAGGCCAGCGATGCTTCAATAAACTTCCTTGAAATGATCAGTTTGACGGTCTGGACCAAGGATAGAGGAACTCACGTACAAATACAGCTGAATTATGAATACGGAGATTGATCTAGTTGATACCACCTGTTTTAGTTCCTTGATATGGAGAGCAAGCGTTAGTGTGTGGCCTAAGCTTACTGCTCATCGACGTCCTATGCTGGGCATCACGTTCCTTATATCACTAGAATCTTTACTCCGCCGTCGATCGTTCTCAATGCCAAGGAACCTAGTAAACACGAGTCATGTTCCCTACCATGAACATCGAGCCAAGCTACTCAGTGCCATATTAGTCCTCCCTCCCCAAGGTGATCGATGTCAGGGAGGCTCCCATTAGCATTCTGACAAGCCGTAGCTCTATTTCATAAATGCCTCTCGGTCCTCTCGCACTTGTTTGTCATTACGCACTGTAACTGGACAGCCTTCTATCGCTTGTCCCGTTGTCGGCTTTCAGTATTGTCCCCCGGGCCCTCCTTTGTTGTCAAACCCGGGAGGAGTTAATCTCCGTCGTTGTCAACATAGCTCTCTCTATCACCATCCTCCTCTCGTAACCTGATACTGCTCCTAGGTATATTAAATCCACGGATTTTGGTGGTGAAGAGTAGCACACGTGTGGATGGAGCGGACAATCAAGCCCTGGGCAGACGACCAGGCACACTTATGGCCCAAACACCATCCTCTGTGGAATCCCGACCCAGATTTTAAGGTTAAATACAAAGGCCTCCCCAACGAGGACGCGCGAAGGACGGCAGGAGCGTCTTCACGGAAGGCACCAGATGTACCGTAGGTTCAGGGCTACTTTTCTAAAACAATACTCGTCTAACGATCGAGCTGTATCAACCAGGCCTAATAGTTCGCAGGGTGCTGCCCTCTTGAGGAGTGTACCACCCCACGAACGATTCGTTCTCCCCTCATCAGCGCTGGCGTGGCAAAACGGGCATCGATCACGCAGCGAAGAGCCACATCGGAGGTCGTCGTTGGTGCCAGCCGGGTCTGCGAGTGACCGCACGAATCCCACCGCTTCACATCCGACACCTCACAGGCCTTCAACCTCAACTGCTCATTCGCGGCAATCCTCATCAACGGTGCCCACCACATCCTACTCTCCGACCTCTTCGGCTGGTCCTCCAGCCCCGGGAACAGCCGTTCCACGACCAATGCGCCAACATCGTCAAGAAGGAGGGTATTACACCTCTATACACACCTCCAGTGTCGAGGTATTCAGCAGGAGGACCACCTCGGATGGACGCACGAAGGTCAAGCTTGCTTTGCTCGGTATGCGAGTAGAGCGGTGCGGGGTGTGCTTGATGCAGTTCCGGGAGGGAGAAGTAGGAGCGAAAACCATGTGCGAGCACGTGTGAGTGACACTCTTGTCTTGATCCCATGTGAAAATTTCTCGTATGCGATCGGTCGGGTGGAGACATTGGGGTGCTCTTGGGCACCAACATGCCCATCGACTCTCAAGCAGGTTGCTTGGTCATACACACATGTTAGGTGCACATGCTTGAACTTTGATAAAGCCGCAGGGCTTAATGATTTTAGGGCGAAAATATCCAAATCTGTCTTCCAGGAGGAAACTCGGAAGTCACCACTAGCACGCGCTTATTTATACTAACATATTCTATGGGAAATCCACTCTGGCTAATGTGGGACGGCACAGTGGCATGCTCAGTGAAGCTGAGTTAGTAATCCTCCCCGCTGCGCCCTGAAGCTGGCGTTGTAGAGTTACCCACTCTAAGAACTCTCTAGATTGCCTTGGTGTTGTTCACATACCCTGAGCAACGTGTCGCCTCTTGAGTGGCAAAATTCTAGTCATCGGCGTTGGTCCTTACAAATCCCTGATTAAGCTCCCGCTCTATCAAATCCAGATTTGTGACACCACGGAAATACCCTGGGCCACTCTGGTGGGGGCCGATTTTGATCAACGAGGCCGCCTTCCTCGGGACCGAGCCCATTACATGGAGAGGCGCGGCCGGATCTCTACTTGGTCCAAGTCCGCGGACTCAAAGACTCAAGGAAACCGGAAGGGTGGTCATTCGTAAGCTATACAGTTTACACTATCGTGAACCCTGTAGGGCGTTGTCCGTGCCTCGTGCCCCCTTTTCCAAGCGCGCAGGCCGTCGTTCTCTTGTTTGGATGGGTTTTCCGCAACATGACTCGACTTACGAGGACCTGTGTGACTGTTGGTCTCTCGTAGCATGTCTACGATGACCAATGTCCCCCCTTCCCCCTTCCCCCCCATCTCGCATCCTTCGATCAGTTTCTTCTGGTATAGTGCGCTGATCCTGATTCCTCTCGCTATGATATAGGTTCCATGAAGTATGCCTTGGAAAATGGCTCAAGTCGCTCTCGTCAAAGCAAACATCTACCGATCCCGAAGGCAAGAGGACACGAACGTGCCCTTTGTGCAGGCGGGAACTCAATTAGTCCAATGTGTCTCCATATTATTCTCTTTCCACATCCCTAGTTACCTCGTTCTTCAGCCTAGTTCCCACTAGTCGCCACTTTGGGCCACTTAATTGCACTGTGTCCTCCATACAACTTTCATTGTTCATCATTGGCATGTACAGCCCTCATGTCCAGACATTATCTCGTTTGATAGTGAATGGCTTAAATTTTGGGCATGTCATAATAACAAGAAGCAAACTGGAGCTGCCATATAAGAGTTCCTACTTGGTACGGAGTATAGCATAGGGTAGGGCCATCCTACTGGGATCTTCCTCTCTACATACACCGCTTCTCCACCCGACAGTAATCTCCCTCCCTGCCTCCAACTCCACTGCAGGTCCAAGCCCAATCATGCGACTAAAGTCGAGGCAGTAGCACTGTCGTATTTGAACGTTGACGGGATTTTTTGCTTGGTCTTGTAATAGCGGGCGAGGCGGTGAATGCGGGATTCGATGAGGATGAGGCGGAATTTCGAGTCCTTGTCTTTGCGGTTGGTCTCGAGGTGTTTGCGGACTGCAACGGCCTTTTTTACGAGGTGCCAGAGGTCTTCTGGGATGTTGGGGGCGAGGCCTACAAAAGGATTTTAGTGAAGCAGTTCAAGGATCGGGAAACAGCCGACGGAAAAGGAAGGGGAGGGGAGGAGGGGAGAAGGGGGGACGTACCCTGTCCCTTGAGGATACGGAGGATTTTGTTGCCTGTCACGAAGCGGACCTGGGGTATGCCGTGCGAGTCACGAAGGGTGACACCAATCTGGGATGGGGTGAGGCCCTTTCGAGCAAGCTTTGTGATGTGTTCGACGACGTCTTGTGGAGATGTCTTGAGCCATGACGGTGGTGCGCGACGGTAGGGTAGGGCAGAGGACGCTATACACCCAGAGGTCAGATTCGATATTGAAGGTTTAGATTGGGAGTGTGGAAATTTGAGATAAATTGCAGTTGATAAGAATCAAAAGATGGGTTATAATTTAGGTGGTATCGAGTGGGTTGGGGGTGGTGGAATGCGACGTACAAATGCCCTTTCCTGGAGCGTGCATACGACCCATGGCTGCCTGAAATTCCGTGGTAAATCGTGAGCTCATCGACCGTCGTTGCATATGGTAATATCATTTACCGATTATTTAATGTAGCTGAAGGAGGAGGGTGGTAGAAGGCGTTGGAGGTGTCGGACAGTTGGATAAGGTTCAGCTTTGTTGTACCAAACAATCCATCCATCCCTCTCTTCGCCCTAATTCCAACCACTCCTCGTTTCTATCCGCATTGTCCTCGACGTCGACGAGTACACACGAGGCTGCGAATTACGAGACAAAAAGGTGCGCGCCGCCCCGTACTCGAGTCCATTTTGAAAGAGAAATGCGCTGATTTGGTTGTGTTTCGACTGTACAGAAAATGAAATTCAACATCGCAAGTGAGTTTACCAGCTGCAAGAATATCATAGTAGACGTCGTTGACGAATGACCCGACGTGATAAGACCCCGCCACAGGCCAACAGAAGCTCGTCGACATCGACGATGAGCGCAGATAGTAAGGACCCGTTGATTTTTTTTCTACATTACTCCTCTGACCAAGTTTCTGATGTTGGATGCAGCCGTATCTTTTACGACAAGCGGGTCTCACAGGAAGTGCCCGGCGACTCGATCGGCGAAGAATTCAATGGCTACGTCTTCCGCATCACAGGTGGAAACGACAAACAGGGTTTCCCGATGAAGCAGGGCGTCCTTCTCCCGTACCGTGTGCGACTCCTGCTCGCCGACGGTCACTCGTGCTTCCGCCCCCGCCGCACGGGCGAGCGTAGACGCAAGTCCGTCCGCGGGTGCATCGTCGGTCCCGACATTGCCGTCCTCTCCCTCGTCGTTGTCAAGCAGGGCGAGCAGGAGATCCCTGGCCTCACCGACACTGTCCTCCCCAAACGCCTCGGCCCCAAGCGTGCGACCAAGGTCCGCAGATTCTTCAACCTCAAGAAGGAGGACGACGTGCGCAAATTTGTCATTCGACGGGAGGTCACCAGCAAAAAGAAGGAAGGAGCGAAGCCATACACCAAGGCGTATGTCCAATATCCTCCTCGCAGCTCATTCACCCCGTGTGGTACTGACGACTGCGTGTCCCTTTTGTGCTCTGATGCAGCCCCAAAATCCAACGCCTTGTAACCCCCATCCGGCTCCAACGTCGCCGCCACCTCCGCTCCCTCAAGAACAGACGCATCGACCACCAAAAGGCCCAAAAGGCAGAGTACGAGACCACCCTCGCCAAGCGTCTCGCAGACAGAAAGCAGAAGCTCGCCGCCATCAAAGCGTCGCACAAGAAGTAAGCAACTTATTCCCATCCCCGTCTTTAGTTTGCTTTCAACTCCCATTGGTGGGTACTGAGACACTTTTGGTACGAACAGGACCGCATAAGTGAGCGGAATACCTCGGTCGGACGAGCGGCCCCTCGACCCAACGAACATTTCTTGTCCGCCCTTGTCCCCCACCGTGGTTTGGCGCTTGTCGTATGCTTAGGTCGGTGCAGTTGCGTATGTTTGTACACCCTCTGCCCGCTTGCTATGGATATGAAGGTTTCATATGCAAATGAGATACGCCTTTCTTATGTGAGCTTCCTGTCGTGTGGCTCTTGAAAGCGAGATGAGGATGGTGCGAGGGGATGGTGCGAGTGCGACCCTGTCCTTGGGATGGGAGGATGGCTGAGTGGGACAGTGAACACTGCGCCAGTATTGGATCAAAAACTTGTCCAAGGGAGGTACTCTATTCGAGCTGATTTTTGGTATTTAGAGACTCTGGCGTTCTGAAGCGCAGCCGGGCATATCGCCATGGGTATTACACTGGCAACTGAAAGCGACTTACACATTGAGCTTATGAACACCTACGAAGAGGATAGCGATCGAAAGTCGTGGGAAGCCATAGAAGCTCAGGACCCGCGCTTCCGCCGACGTGAAACTTGATTGCTCTCTTTTCAATCTGGAGGAAGCTCGAGGAGGGACATACGAATCTCTACCACATGGTCGACGATGCCTATAGCAAGATTAATCGCGCTGAACCCAAGGCACCTCCTCAGAACAACGCAATGACGAGCTCGCACTCCTCTCGTTTTGTCAACTCGTGGCGCAGAAGAATACTCCTCTCACTGACGTTTATCCTTCCTTCCTCCATCCGTGTCTGGACGCCGTTGTATCAGCCGAGATCGAGTCTGCCGACGAACGCGACACTCGGCAAGCTTTGCGAACGATTGCATTCACTCCGAAGCGGTGAGGTTACTTTCATGACGAAACCTAGCGCTCTCTTCGTTCCTCTGATCGCCACCACTCTCTTTGGCTGACTTAATTGCGTGCTCTCCGTGCACTTATTGAACTAGTATTGTACTGTCGAACATCTCCCGACCTTCTCTCCACTGACCACTGCCTGTCGGCTCTCATTTTGGTGCAATGCCAAACAAGGCGGGGCCGTGTTAATTATCAGTGCGTTTTGACCTGGATCCTGTTGACCAGACTCGTGCGATATCAGAAGGAGAAGAATTGTGAGGTTCTTCCTGCCTCTAGTCCCACATTATAGGTTGTATATGGAGATCGGGTGGGGATCGACAGACGAATCTATGGGGAATTGCAATGACCAAACAGTCCAAATTAGGGTGACGCGGCACTCAACAAACAATCGCTAGCAGATCCTAATGCTATCTAATAAGGTGATTAGAACTAACGTTCAGTGGTCTGCAGGGAATTTTGAGTGTCGGTCATCTTCAAGGTCTTTTGCTTGCTACGCCGCCGAAGCTGCCCAATTACACTCCGGCATACTAAGCGAGATTGACATTTATTGTCACAGTGGGTTATGTGGTGCGTCCTTGGCTTACCGGTGCCGATTCGCGCGGGTGATGGATTAAAAGAGTCAGTGGTGAAAGTTCATGGAAGTCCAGAGAATCCTGCGCCATGGTTCAACTCACTGGCTCAGCGTGGAAGCGTGAGGACTGTCCCAACTTGTCGCGTTCGTTCCTGGGCCCTTGTCACTCAGTCCCTGATTCATGCATCGGGGGAGAATGAGGTTCGGCACGCCGACGCGTATACCTACAGCACAGATGCCGAAGGAAGCACAAGGGCACAAGGACGCGTCCATGGATAGAGATTGCACAGGCGTTCGCGAAGGTTCCTTGTTTAGTCAGCTCATACCCGGACTTCCGTTTTATGCATCACAAATAAAGGGAACGTTAACTATAAAAGGTGGGAAGGTGTGTCACACAGTCGGCGTGTTAGGGGGCGGTTGGAATATTGCGCGCCGAATGAAGGAGGTGAATTGCGTTGATGACGTAGAGAGGTACACGCATGCGGGCGCTTCTCGATCAATGAGCCATATGCAAGCTTGTTGTTGCGCAATTGAAAGATTAAGTACTTTGCACTCCTGCCACCCACATTGTCACCCTGAGCGGGGCTTGAGCTCAAGGCCGTCGCGCTTGGTGGGGTGGCCCTCGCACACAATGTGTTGGATAGAGAGCCACTGTGGTCTTTGTGCCGCTATAAATATTCAAAATTGAGCCTCCCATCCACATTGGACATGTGCGCCCATTGAAGCTCTGCTGAGTAACTAATCCGGGTGTATAATCCCGGAGTTTGGAGCACAGAATAGCTGGGGGTCCACGGAGAGCCGTATCTGTGCGGTAGACCCCCACTCGTTGCTGTGCACACAGCGGTACACACCGGAGGCCACATGTGGGTGCATTAGGTAAAAGGCCACGTGCCCCAGGTCCATGGAAGGTCATTGGTCCATGGAAGGTGGATAGCAGATCATGGACTGAATGCATCGGCTGGGGGGCTGGGGGTTAAAGTGAGAGGTCCCGTGGATAGCAGCGCAATTTCCAGGGGGTTCTCGGCTAGTCCCTGGTTAGCCTTTAAGCTGTCCAACCCATCTAGGTACAAAGGCCAAAAGACATTCACCCAGTCCACGGCCCTGT